>Ga0207416_1002170_pt1 | contig 22577 bp, 34 predicted proteins | sample PaiPotPPM11metaG_FD_184107 | JGI IMG/M metagenome (GOLD analysis project Ga0207416, IMG submission 184107) | Iron sulfur acid spring bacterial and archeal communities from Banff, Canada, to study Microbial Dark Matter (Phase II) - Paint Pots PPM... ...
TCCCTCCGGGGCCTCGACCCCCGCTCGCAGGTCGACCCAGGTGCGCATCAAGAGGAAGGCCGGCGCCACGGAGGCGTCCGGCGCCGCCGGTAGCCCGGGGAGCAGCACCAGGAACAGCGGGAAGTGCGGATCTTTGGCGGCGCGGTCCAGCGCGACGCTGGCTTCCTCTCGCACCCAGTCGCCCAGCCCCGCGGCGCCGAGGCAGACGGCGCAGGCGGCACACTGGTGCAACGCGGCGACGATCTCCTCCTGCCAGCGCCCGCCCGGCGTGAGATTCCAGACATCGAGCCAGGGGCGTAGCCCGGCGTCCTGCAGGCGGCGGCCAATCGCCTCGACCGCCGCCGTGTCGCGGCTGTTGTGGGAGAGGAAGACGTCGAAGCGGGGGGCGGCATCGCCGTCCATCGCTGCCTCCGCCGCCGGATCGGCGCACCTCATGGCGCCAGACGGTCGAGTCAACGGCGCTGGCGCTGAGGATCGAGTATATAGAGCCGCGAAAACGCCGCGGCGTCCTCACCGGGCCGGGCGGCGCGGTAGGCGAGGAGGAGAATCCGGGGGCTGAAGCGGATCGCTCGCTTTTGATCGTGGGACGGAAGCCCGGGTACGACTCCTGGAAGCGCCTGTCGCGCGCATCGACGAGCGCCCGGACCCGCGGCTGGAACAGGAGGTGGGCGCCGCGCTCCGTCCACCGCCTCTGCTGCTGCTTCACGACGCGCTTCCTGGCGACGGCGTTGGCGGTGGATTCGACGAGGGCGGTGGAGCTGGTCTCGCCGTCGGGCCATCAGCGGGCGATCCGTGCCGTTGGAGGGCATCCTGCCGCTATCGACGATAGCGTTCGCGGAGTTGCCGGACGGTACGGAAAGGGAAGTCCGGATCCCGCCGCCACTGCGCGAGATTGGCGATCGAGATGCCCACGATCAGCGCAAGCCAGGCCCAGGCGAATGGGCCCCTAGTGGGGAGCAGAGAGAGCACGCCGAAGGCGATCAGGTCGATGGCGATGAGCATAACTGCCAGCAGTCCAAGTCGGATCGACCGGCGTGCCGGTGACATCGCCCCTCCGTGCAGTAGGGGTAGTGCGAAGGAAGCTGTCACCAGCCGCAACGCGGCTCCGACGAACCGGACCATGAATCGCGCAACCGCGCGTCGGGGCTGCCCAACAGCCCTGTTCCGTTAGCGGCGAAGTGCCACTTCCCTCTCTGGCAAGCGCACTCCGACCAATTTCCCCACCATTTTGCTGGTCTGCGCCCGCGTCGTAGCGTGTTTCCAGCAGTCGGAGTGCCGACACCAGCCCTTCTGGGAACTTGTGCTCGTGGAATCTGGAGCGACGGCATCACGTGCATTTGGAGCACCGGGACCTTGAAACGGCACTGGACCGAGGCGGAGTTAGGCGAGCACTGGGCGCTCGCCCCGGACGAACTGGCGCTGCTCGCCAACAAGACTGGCACCACGCGGTTGGCCTTCGCGGTAGCGCTCAAGTGCTTTCAACTGGAGGGGCGGTTCCCGGAGAGCGCCCAGGAGTTCCCCAGGGGCGTCGTCGTGCCCGCCGGAGGGCGGCTCAGTCGATGCAGCCCTGGTTAGCCGTGCCGAAGGTGTTGCTCACCCACTGGTTGCTGTCGCAGTTCGGGTTGTTGTCCTTCAGGTCGACGAAGTTCCCAGTGGCCGTGTTAGAAGCGAGCTGATTCGCCGTGGCGCCGACGTCTACGAGGATGCCCTGGCCCAGGTTGTTGTTGCTGGTGTTGGCGTCCACCCGGTCTCGCGAGGACCGGAACCCGATGGCGATGCCTTGGGCGAGGTTCCCGCTCGTCGTGCTGTTGGCCACCGTGGTGGCCGACGCGTCGTTCAGCGCGATGCCCGCAGTGTTGTCCAAGGCCCGGTCGTTGACGAGACGGCTGCCGTTGACAGGGATGGGACCGCAGGCGCCGCAGACGCCGCCCGAGCCGATCGTCACATCCCCCACCACGATGCCCAGCACACGGTTCGCGCGGGCCGTGACGCCCTGAATGATGGCGCCGGGGCCGTCGTCGGCCACGCCGTAGTAGAAGCCGGTCACCGTGCCGTCCACCACCCGGGCATCGGTCGCCGCGGGCGCGATGTAGACACCGACGCTCCCCCCGGCGATGGCCTGTCCCGGGCCGGTCAGGGTGTGACCGCCCAGCTCGAGCTTGACGTCGGGGGCGATGATGCTGATGCAGGCCCCGGAGGCGGAGGTGGCCACGTCCCGGGTGAGCTGATAGGCGCCGGGGCTGGAAAGCGTAGCGCAGCCGGAGATGAGCGGGCCCGGGGCGGCGGCGAGCGGGGCCGCCCCGCCCAGCGCCAGCAGGGCGCCGAGGACCAAGGCGAGGGACTGGGAGCCGGGACGCATGGCGTGGCCTTCCTTCCGAGGGTGCATCGGGCGTGTGTGCCCGATGCACATTCAGCCGCGTGCGGGGGGAGTATAGGGCAATCCAGCGGGCGGCGCAAGGTGGCCGCGGAGTTGCGAAGTTGGCATGTCGCAGGTCAACTTCGGCGCGGGAACTACTGGCAAGGTCGAGCGCAAAGCCCTCTGCGTCTACTCCCAGCTCAAGACCTGCTCCTCCTCGGAAGCAGCCGCCATGATCGAGGGCGTGCTGCGCCACTGCACCGACATGACCGTGGGGAAGAACTACGTGGACTCCCACGGCCAGAGTGAAGTGGCCTTCGCCTTCTGCCACTTACTGGGCTTCCAGTTGTTGCCGCGGCTCAAGAACTTGCACCGCCAGAAGCTCTACCGGCCCCAGACTGGCCAGCCGGACAGCTTCCCCAATCTCCAGCCGATCCTGACTCGCCCGATCAACTGGGCGCTGATCCGCCAGCAATACGACGAACTGGTCAAGTTCACCCCCGCGCTGCCCCTGGGCACAGCGGACGCCGAGGCGATCCTGCGCCGCTTCACGCGCACCAACCTGCAGCATCCCACCTACCAAGCGCTGGCCGAACTGGGCAAAGCGGTGAAGACCATCTTCCTCTGCCGCTACCTCCACGCGGAGGAGCTGCGGCGCGAGATCCAGGAGGGGCTGAACGTCGTGGAGACCTGGAACAGCACCAACGGCTTCATCCTCTATGGCAAGGGGGGCGAGTTCGCCACCAACCGCCTGGACGAGCAGGAGTTGATCATGCTCTCCCTGCACCTGCTCCAACTCAGCTTGGTCTACGTCAACACCCTGATGATCCAGCGGGTCGTGCCGGGGCCGCGCTGGCAGGAGGACCTCACGCCGGAGGACCTGCGAGCGCTCTCTCCGTTGCTCTACGCCCACGTCAAACCCGTACGGCACGTTCCGTTTGGACATGCAGGCGCGGCTGCCGCTCGAGGAGGCGGCGGCATGATGCCCCTCCGCACGCCGGCGAAGGAGAAGGCCAGGGAGCTGGCCAAGGGGTTGCGCGGAGAGCGGCCGGACTACGCCTACCTCAAGCAAATCTTCCGCGAGCTGCGCGCCGGGCTGGGCATCACTGTCCCTCGCACGCCGAAGCGGCTGCCCGCTGTCCCCAGTGAGGAGGAACTGCGTCGGTGCTACGACGCCGTCTGGCACGCCCGCCGAACCGGCGACGTCGTGCTCATCAAGACGCTGCTCTACACCGGCGCACGGGTGGGCGAACTCGTCCGCATGCGACTCGCCGACGTCGACCTGGACCGCTGCCAGATCCGCATCAACCAGGGCAAAGGGAAGAAGGATCGGGTAGTCCCGTTCCCCGATCCCTTTAAGGAAGCGCTGGCGCTGCACATGGACGCGCTGCGGACCAAGCACGCGACGTATCTCTTTGAGTCCTCTTGGAAGAAGCCGTACAGCGATCGTGGAGTGCGCCGGTTGCTGGAGCGCTACGCCACGGCAGCCGGGATGGCGCGCAACGTCTCACCCCACCAACTCCGCTGCTTCCTGTTCACCTGGCTCAAGAAGCAGGGGATCGACGACGCCTTGATCCAGCCCTACTCCGGCCACGCCAGCAGGAAGTCACTGGAAGTCTATTCCCGTCTGTCCATCGGCGACGCCCAAGGCGAGTACAACACCGCCATGGAGCGCTTCTCTGTCTGAGCGCAGATTGCGGCTGGTGACAGCTTCCTTCGCACTACCCCCAGTAAAAGCATAGCGGAGACTAGGGAGAGGGGCGTTCTGGGTCGATTGCGGGCCATTCCCAACTTCCCAACTATTCGGTCGGGCCGTTGGGTAGAGCGAGGGGGCACAGGTTCCGAGAACGCCGCTTCTCGGAACCGGCTAGTTATTTTTCCCCTTGACAAGCCCCCCGGTCGGTTCCATATAATCGTCCTATGCCCCGGTTATCGGAACCGGTTTCGGCCAGCCGTCGGCATTGACCCCATGGGGCAAGAGCTGCCATAGTGGGACGACCAGCCAGAAAGGCGGCACTACACACGTATGACGACACGAACCAGCCCAGCGGCGGTAGCAACCGCCCCAACCAGCGCCCAGCGCTTCCCAGCGGCCGCGGCAGCCACGCGCGCGCTCCCCGCTCCCCTCAGCTTGGAGGAAGGGCTCGCCCGGTATGTCGAAGCATTGACCGGCCGCAACGTCAGCCCCCTCACCCTGCGCGCCTACGCGGCGGACGTCCGCCAGTTCTGCATGTGGTTACGCGCGACCAATGTCGCCGTCAGCCGGCCCGACCAGGTGCAGCGGCAGGACCTGCGCGAGTACCTGGCCGAGCTCGCTCGGCAGGGGCGCTCCGGCGTGACGCGGGCGCGCAAGCTGGCCGCCCTGCGCGGCTACTTCGCCTTCCTGCTCGGCGAGGGCTGCGTCCCGACCTCCCCCGTCCACGGCATCGAGACGCCCAAGAAGGAGAAGACCGGCCGCACCACCCTGCGCCTCGATGAGTACACCAAGCTGCTCTCCCTGGCCGGCGGCCATCCCCGCGACTTCTGCATCCTGACCGTCTTCCTGCAGACCGGCCTGCGCGTGAGTGAGCTCTGCGATTTGCGGACCGGCGACGTCGACCTGATCGCCCACACCCTGACCGTCGTCGCTGGCAAGGGCCAGAAGGCGCGCACCATCGCGCTGGAGAAGAAGGCCCTCCAGGCGCTCAAGGGCTACCTCAACGCGCGGCCCCGCGTCCTGGAGGAGCGGCTCTTCCTCAACTACCGGGGCGAGCCCCTGGGCGAGCGCGGGGTGCGCAAGCTGGTCGCCAAATACCTGGCGGCCGCCGGCATCACCAAGAAAGCCAGCCCCCACAGCCTGCGCCACACCTTCGCCACCTACAAGGCCGAGAAGGGCGTGTCGCCCTTCCAGCTCCAGGAGTGGCTGGGCCACGCCAGCCTGAACACCACCCAGATCTACGTGCATATGGCGAGACAGAACGGCAAGAAGGTGATGGAGGCCACCAGCCTATGACCACCGATGTGACGCCGAAGCAACCAGCAGCGACGATGCCGGCGTTCCAACGCTACGCCCGCTTCGTGAGCGTGGACCCGGGCAAGAATCGCTACCGCTTCTATGTGCTGCGTTGGCACGAGGACCTGTTCGGCCAGACCGTGCTGGCGCGCACGTGGGGCCGCCTGGGCACGCGGGGCAACACCCGCCTCTTCTTCGTCGGCGAGCGCGAGCAGGCAGCAAAGGCGATCGAGCGGCTGGTCCACCATCGGGCCTTGCACGGCTACGAGCTCGTGGAGAGCGACTGAACGTATGAGCAACGAACAGCAACCACACCATCGCGAAGAGGACCCGTACTACAACGTCGACGAGCAGATCGGCGAGGTCCGCTTGTGGGAGCGCGACTGGATGCTGCGGTTGCAGGCCCACGTCGGCGAGGAGGCCTACTCCCGCGGCGAGGGGGAGGAGATCATCCCCTTGCAGCAGCGCCGGGGCGTGCGGACGTACGTCCACGCCAAGCCCTATATCCTGCAGCCGGATTACCGCGTCACCGTCGCCCTGCACGACCGGCCTGACCCGGGCGGCAGTATCGGCACCATCGCGGGCAGCGAGTGGGCCGGCATGCGCCGCCAGCTCGTCGGCAACGCCCAGGGCTGGTACTACCCCGTCGAGCGGACGATCATTCTCTGGGAGTGCTTCTTCGAGCACCCCTTCACCTCGCCGGACAAGCGCACCGAGGATCCCAACCTGCGGACCTTGTGGCGCGGCTTCGAGCGGTTCCTGATCGAGCGCTGCCCGGGCGCCCGGCAGCTCGTGACGACCTATGATGATCCGGTGTACGAGACGCAGGCCTACCAGCGCTTCCTGGGCGAGCTGGGCTACCGGCGGCTCAGCACGGTCGCCTTCGGCAAGGAGGTAACCCGGCCATGAGCGAGCGCTTCGCCAGGCCACCACGGGCGCTGCGCCGCAGGTGGCGCGGCGGCTGCAAGGCAGCAAGCTACCAGATCGTCGCCGTCTCCCAGGAGCAGCGCGCCGCTACGCACACCGGCGCGCTGCTCGATCTGGAGCGCGGCGCAGGCCGCCATGTGGTAGCGGAGACTTCGGTCCTCGTCGAGCTGGTGACACTGGTCGGGCGCGAGTTGGGTCGCCCCCGCTCGCCGCAGCGGCTAGGCGTAGTTCTTGACCACCTCCTCCACGCCGGCTAAGGCTTTCTGCAGGTCCTCCGCGTTCATCACTGGCGTCATCTCGATGCGCGCGTTCAGCCCGAAGAAGAAGCGCTCGGCCGTCTCCGCCACCTGGGACGACTCCCGCATGTCGAACACGATCAGCCCGGCCCGCTCGCCGCCCTCCGGGAAGAAGTAGGTCGCCTCCGGCTTGAGTTCCTCCATGAGCCGCTGGAAGACCTTCCCCACCTTCCCGGTCCGCACGACCTCGTTGCCCGTCTCCACCGGGAACCGGAACTTGACCATGACGCGCATCACACACCTCCGAAGGATGCTCTCTTGGCTGCACCAGCCAGGAACAGTCTACACTCAACGCGTGAGGACGTCCTGTGCGGATGGCCCGGCTCGCCGTCCTGATTGTTGTGGCGCTGGCGCCTCCAACGCCTCGCCGTATCGATGGCCAACTCTGGGCGGGATACGGCCGCGCTGCCCACCGCGCCGGCCGTTCGTCACCAGACCCTCGGATGAGCCAAAGTAGTTGACGTTCATCAGCCTCAGCACGGTCGCCTTCGGCAAGGAGGTGACGCGGCCATGAGCGAGCGCTTCGCCAGGCCGCCGCGAGCGCTGCGACGAGTTGGGGTGAAGCTAGACAACCTGGCCCTGGTCCCCGCCAGCATGCTGGCTTCCAAGGGGGTATGGCAGGGCCTCGCCAACCGCCTGCCCAGGGGCGGCGTGCTGATTCTGCTGCCTACGAGCCATCGAGCGCCGCGGCGAGCGCTGGAGAAGGTCGCTGCCTTGCTCAGCGGTAAAGGGCGCCGGGTGACCACGCTCGACGCCATCCGCGTGGCCTGAGCTGGTCAAGCCCCAAACAGCTTGATTTGACAAGCAAATCCTCCCTCGCGGCTCCGTCAGCATCCCTGCACAGGCGCACCGGCGTGTTTGGCGCAGCGGCGATCTTGCTCTCCCCCCTTCGTTTCCGCCTTGGTGGCGGGCGACATCTCAGCCTTGCCGTTACTGCCCCACGCGTATTGTCGCAACCACGGTGATGCAACTCTGGCGCCAAAACTCGCCTTAGGGCCTGTTCTTTACCGCCCGGATAAATGGTCGGCCGTCTTCCTCAATCCGATCGAATACCCACCCCTGCCGTTCGAGACCTTGCACAACCGTCAGGACCTCTCCCTCTGCCGGACTATTGGCGGGCGGGATTGCAACCTTGCCCTCGAGCTGAAAGATACTTCGGATCATTGCTCTCGAATACTCAGGTGACGGGGATTGCGTGTCCATGCTCTTCCTCTCTGTCTTGGTGCCGGTGGTGAGGTTCGGCATCACGGTAGCCGAAGTGTCTCAGCGTACCTGACTGCCATGACGGCCACATCGTATCGTGCCTGACGCTTAAGACCGCCTCGACGGGCAGGAGGTGCCGAGCATGACGACGTCCGCCGACGGCCAGTGGGTTACCCTGGCGCGGGCGACGGGGCCGTTCCGAATCAGTGATCGCACACTCCGACGCCAGATCGCGGGCGGACGTCACCTCATCTGGATACCAAGTGATCCCGACACTGCGTCTAGCCATCGTGGCCAGCAAAACGGAGGAGCGGCCGGCAGGACCGCCAAGACTGCCGAGACGACGGCTATAGTCGTCAATCAGGATGCAGTGACAGCCACCCTCAGGGAATGGTGGTCGCTACTAGGGACGGAGGGCGAACGCGCCAGCCAAGCCGAGCAGGCCGCGGCGATGTGGCAGGTGTGGCGTCGAACCCAGGCACGAGCGTAACCCATGCTGCCACGGGCGCGAAGATGGCTCCTCGGCGAGCAGCCCCAACCGATACCGCCTGTGCTGCCGACCGCAACTCTGGATCTCGACCCCTTCAAGGCAATCGCCGATCTCGCACAGAAGGAATATGCCAACGAGAACGACCGGACCAAGGTGCTCGACGGTAAAGCCGGCCCGCTGATCGGTGCGACTGGCGCCGGTATGGCCTTCATCCTGGGGGCCGTCGTAAGACCACCGGACACCATCAATCCATCGAACGCGCCGGTGACTATCGCCTACTATGCCTTCGTCGTCGGAGCGCTCACCCTGCTCTTCATCGCCGAGGTGTTCTTTCTCCAGTCCGTTCGCCTACGGAGCCAGTTTCAGCGGATTGACGTCTCCGCGTGGGTAGACTTCTCCGTCATGCAGCGCCCGAGTTGGAAGATCTACGCGGATCTCGCCGCGACCTATGAGGCCGCTCTAAGGATCAACACTCGGTTTAATGACGAGAAGGCCAGGCTGCAGGCCTGGGGCTTCCGTTTCCTGCTTGGGGGTACAATCGTGTTGCTCGGCGTGCCGAGTACGGTTATGTACTCCGTGGCGGCGAGGATGCTCGCGGCGGTCCCTTGCTCCGGCTGGCTCTGAGAAAGGACGGTTCGAACGATGGGCGATAAGGACGTGAACCGACCGGCCCAAGCTGTCCCACCGCCATCCGGCAAGCCGAGCCCGATGCCTCTGGAGTCCGTAACAAAGGGTGGACCGAAGCCGGATTACAGGGGGATGGTCGAGCCTGATCTCACCACGGTGGCCAAACCCGACACGACCCAGACGCATTCAGGTCGTAAGTAACCACCACTCCCTGTCCCTGCCTTCCTGGGCCAACCTGGCCCGTTGTGGGGCATTTCGGGACGCCGATTCCACCACACCCTCGTCAGGCCTGAGGTACACATCGAGGGATGCCGGCTCGCAACGATAGCGAGCGCCGAGCGTGGGAAGCTTAGGATTAGCACCCGGTCTTGGACACCTTGCCGGTGTCGAGTAAAAAGAGGAAGGATTAGGTGGCACGCGCCTGGCCGTTGGTACTCGTGATGCTCCTCACCGATTGCGGCGGGACCGCAACAAGCACGCCGCCTGCTGCGGTCACTGCAGTTCAAGCGCTCTCCGCGAGCGTGTCGAGTGCCGTGGTTTCTGTCGCCAGTGGACAGGCATCGCAGTTGGCGTCGGTCTTGCCCACAGCGGCGGCCGCCGCTGTTCCTACAGTTGTGGCGGCGGCTGCGAGCATCGCGGCCTCGGCCTCGGGTCAGGCAAAGACGGCGGCAGGTGCGGCCTTGGTCATTGGCCAGCTGAAGGCTGCGGGGTTACCCATTGACGCTGTCACGGCGTATTCGGCAGCCGACGACCCGAATCACTTGCTCGGTCGGCCCGGACAGTACATCTCTAAGGCCATGTTCCACGACAGCCGGCTCGATGTTGGCACGGAAGTCGGCAATGGCGGCAGTGTGGAGACATTCGCCAACGCGGACGACCTCCAGAACCGCGCCAAATACGTCCAGGCCATCGCCAGGTCGTCGGCGCTCTTCAGCGAATACGACTACTCCGCTGGTCGTACATTGTTGCGGGTATCAAGCAAACTGACCCCCGATCAGGCCGCTGCGTACGAGAAGGCCTTCCAGGGTGCCGCACAATAGGCCCCTCCTGTGCATGGCGCCAATCAGCGTACGTTTTGGTTCCAATGATTGTCGGACGCCTAGCACAGCGCTACCAGTCAGACTCTTGGCGTCGCGCACACGGCGCGAGGCGGAGCAGCGGCGACCGACGGCTGGGGACCTCGCCGGGGGCGCCCGTCCGGGGAGGCGCCTCGACCAAGGAGCCACTGGACGGCCGCCCGGAAGTGGCGCGGAGGCGAGGATCGGCGCCTAGCCGCTGGCCAGCACCTGGTCGCCGATCTGCTGGAGCTGGGTCAGCGCCGTGCTCGCGCCGGTCGTGCCGGCGACGAGGCCGCTCCAGATGGGCTTGGACTTGGCGCTGAAGTCGGCGAACTTCACCCACGGATACTGGCCGCTCAGGTCGGCCACGGTCTCCAGTCCCGTGAGTTGCGGGTACTGCGCCAGCACCCCCTTCCAGGCGGCGCTCTGGTAGAAGGCTTTCCGTCCGGCGGCACGCTTCATCACGCCGGCAAAGTAGCGTTCCAGGGTGTCTTCGGCGTTGACAAAGCTCAGCCACGCCCAGGCGGTCTCCTTCTGCCGGCTTTGCCCATTCATGACCCACTGATTGGTCCAGGTCTGGCTGGCGGGGTGCGGGCCGAGCGGCCCCTGCGGCACCGGCGCATAGGCCCAATGGAGCTTGGGGTTCTTGTCGAGGATGTAGCCGGCGGTCCAGGAGCCGGACATCACCATCGAGTACCCTTCGTTCTCCAAGGCCGCGTCCTTGGCCTCCGCCGCCAGGTGGTACTGGTTCTTCAGGTCGAGGGTGAACTGCAACGCGCCCTGCCCGTGCTGGTCGTCCAGCAGGACATGCTGGTAGTTCTGGTCGAAGAACTGCCCCCCATCGGCGTAGAGCCAGGGCAAGAAGCTGTCGATGCTGCTATACCCGGTGGGCTGGAAGCCGCCGCGCACCACCTTGCCGCCTTGCGTCTTCACCAGCTTCTGGGCCGCGTCCAGGAACTGGCTGTAGGTCCACTTCCAGGTGAAGCTGCGCGATGGGTCCAAGCCGACTTCGGTGAAATGATCGGTGTTGTAGGCAATGACGTTCGTCGCCGGACCGTCATAGGGGATGCCGTAGTGCTTCCCCTGGTAGGTATTGTAGAAGAGCCCCGTGTCGACGAAATTGCTGAGCGCCATGTCCGACGTTGTCGCGAGGTACGGATCGAGCGGCTCCATCAGGCGCTGGCCCATCAGGTCGTAGATGAACGCGACGGAGACCTGCGAGGTGTCGTGTGGCGTGCCACCGGCCGTGTTGGTGATCCACTTCTCCTCGACGCTACTCTGACCGGTGAGCGCCCCGAGGAAGGTATAGCTGATCGTCACCTCGGGATGCTTGGCCTCGAACTCGCGCTTGATCCCGTCGAAGTACGTCTTGAGCACCGGCGTGTTCGGTTGCCACCAGTCGAGATGCTCCAGCGTGATCTTCTGGCCCGGCTTCGCGCCGGCGCTCGACGTTGCCGCGGCGCTCGTCGCCGCGGCCACCGACGACGTGGACGTAGCCGCCGCGGCCTGGCTCGCGGTCGTGGCCGCCGTGCTGGAGGCCGACGCGACGGCGCTCGTCACGCTGACGGTGCTGGGGGCCGGCGCGGTCGTGGTCGTTGGGGCCGCGGCCGGCGCGCTCGCGCCGCAGGCCGCCAACAGCGCGGCCCCGGAGGCCAGACCAAGGACCGTCGTGGCCGACGACAACAGGGAACGACGGCTGACACGCACGCGAACCGGTCGATCTTCCATGCTCGTGCTCCTTCCGGCACTGCAGCGCGACGACGATGCGTCAAGGCCACAGCCGAGCCAGAATTATATGCGGCGCCGGGACATAGTCAAAGGACGACCTCTCCGGGCGTTTGCGCGGCCCAGCTCCTCCCCGAGCTCACTCCCCTGCTCGCCCGTGGACTGTCGGTGGAGACCTTGGCCGAGCTGCTGGCGAGCTGGTACGAGAGTGTGGCGACGCAACTGGCCAACTTCCCGGCGGACCTGCGCATCGAGCAGTGGCTCTTCGAGCGCTTCCCCGGGCTACGATCGGTCCAGGAGCGCTCCTTGGTCCAGGAAGTCGGGCGCAGCTACCCCTTGCTCGCGCCGGCCGTGGCAAGATTGACACCGCCGAAGATCTATCGGCCCACGCTGGCGATGAACGCCGCCCAGGCCGTGCAGGTGAGCCGACTGTGCCGTCGACCGGAGCTGCTCGACCCGTTCGACCGGGCTGGCTTGGCAGACATCGGCGAGCGCCTCAGCCAGCTGGCCTTGGACCCGGCCGACCAAGGGCATCGCAGCGACATGGCAGCGACCACCGCCTGGGCGAAGGAGCTAGGGCTGGCCGGCTGGTATCAGTGGCTCCCCTCTGCCTAAAGCCGGTGGCCCACCGCCGCATCAGGGGGCGCCTGAGAGACGGCCCACCGCCTCTGGTTGGCCCAAAGGGCTCGCTGGTAGCCCCGGTGTCACCGCGTGCATGGTGGCCAGAGAGCAGGAGCACCTCCAGGGGAGCCACCATTGCTCGTCATCATAGTCGTGCTACCGGCCGCGAGCCGCTGTCGTCGAGCAGCGCAATCGCGTCGAACACGTCGTCTTCCGCATGCTCCGCGACCGGCCAGAGCGGGTGGCGCGGCCGCCGTGTCGGCCGCTAATGCGACGCTAATGCCCCGCCAACGTCGTTCTAACAGGCCTTCCGTATCCCATGCATGCGGCGTCGGGGTCGTGGCCGCCACCGCGGGGGCCAGCGGCGTCCGCGAGCGGTGAACGGAGGGAATGACCCATGGCCAACGGTACGATGCAGCGCACGGGCCCGGCGCGCCGCCCGGAGGAGGGCTACGTCCCCCTGCACCAGGCGATGCAGCGCCTGTTCCAGGACAGCTTCCTGCTCCCCTCCTTCTTGGAGGGCACGGCGGGGGCCGCCGGCACGGCGGGGACCAACCTGTGGGAGACCAAGGACGGCTACCTGGTGCAGCTCCTCCTGCCCGGGATGCGCCCGGAGTCGATCCAGGTCAGCCTGGAGCAGGGCGTCCTCAGCGTCGGCGGGGAGCCGGCCTGGCAGGCGCCGGAGGACGCCAAGCCGATCTGGCAATCCTTCGGCGGGCAGACCGGCTACCGCGTCCAGGTCCCCGCCGAGGTCGATTCCGCGGCGGCGGAGGCCGACTACGCCCACGGGGTGCTGACCATCCGCCTGCCCAAGGCCCAGCACGCCCGGCCCCAGGCCATCAAGGTCACCGCCAGGTAGCGATCGGTCGCGGCGAGCGCTGGCGACACGAGGGGGAGCGGCTCCCATGGCTCCCATCGGCGGAGCGTCGTGGTGGCGACCGTGGCAACCGAGGGTGACCGGGTGAAGGAGGGACAGACGCGATGAAGCTCAGCGCGCTCCAGGGGATGCCGGTGGTCAGCCTGGGGGACGGGACCGAGGTGGGCGCGGTGCGGGATGCGCTGGTGGACACGGCGGCGCTGCGCGTCGTGGCTTTGGTGCTCGAAGGCAGTAGCGGGGCGTCGCGCTTGCCCTTCGCGGCGGGGCGCCGGATCGGCGCCGACGCCGTCATGGCAGAGCGGGTCGAGCGGACGCGGGGCGCCACCGGGCAGGCGACGACGGAGCCACTGCGCAGCCTGGAGGAGCTCGGCGGCCTCAAGGCAGTGGACGGCGCGGGGGCCTCCCTGGGCGACGTGCAGGAGGTGGACTTCGGCGAGCAGGATGGCCGGGTGCGGGAGCTGGTCGCGCAACGGGGCGGCATCCTGGGGCTGGGCGCGACCGAGGCGCGGCTACCGGTCGCCGCGATCCGGGGGATCGGGACCCAGCTCGTGACCGTCGACCTGGCGACCACGGCCGGGTAGGGACCCGACGCAGCGACCCCGGCTCCCGCGGGCGACGTCGGTCGTCGGGCGCGCCTAGGGGGGCGATTGCTCCTGCTCCAACTCGGCTGCGAGCCGCGCGCATTCCTCATGGATCTTGGCGAACGCAGCGGCCAGCTCGGTATCGAGCTCCTGCACGAAGGTGGGGCGGAGCTGGGCGGAATGGTGCAGCATCAGGACCACCCCACCCAGGTGCTCGCGGCAGCCCTGGAGGAGCAGCTCCAGGTAGGCGCTGCTGCGCCCCAGTGGTTCCACGGCCCTCCTTCCCTTCGTCCCCGGCCGCCGGGGCGTGCCGACCGGTCGCGAGGCGCGGCGGCTCGCGGCGGGAGCGCTGGCGGCTACCGCTTGGCGGAGCGCACCTGCTGCTCCGCTCGCGGGGGCAAGGCGCCCCGGCAAATCGTGCAGACCAGGGCGCTCAGCGGGTTCTGCTCGCCGCACGTGGGGCAGCGCACCGGCTCGGCTACCGCGGGGGGCGGCGTCCGCTTGCCGCGGAGCTTGTCCCAAAGGCCCATCCTGACCTCCCTCCGGCATGTCGGGCGTCCGACGGCGAAGGCAACATCGCTCCTGAGCATACGGCGGCGGCGGCGGAAGCGCAATGCCGCCCCCGACCGCGGCGGTGATGAAACGTGCATCCGAGAGGACTACCGACGCGGGCAGGGACTCGGGGGCGGGGCCACGGCCGGCTGGATTGGACCGGCTAGCGCTGGTCGTGTGCCCAGCGGATGGCCCCTCGCCCTCGGGCCGGGATGGTAGGCGCCGGCCCGCCGCGCTTCGCCTTCCCCAGGCGCCCCCGAGCGTGCCTTGGACCTCGCGCCGGCGTGCCCGACGCCGGGCCATGCTACCCCACGCGGGCCACGGCGTCACGCCCCATCGCTGCCAGGGATGCCCCTACAGCGGTCTAGAACGCCCCTAGACGGCTCCGGACATTACAGCGGCTATGCGAATACCCTGATGCGCTGCTCTTCCAGTAGGGCGGCGACCGTATCGCGCTCAGGGAGGTCGTCCAGGTTCACCCCCCGGCTAACACAGAGGAGCTCGACGCCGATGGGTGTGCCGGTAGCGGCATAGTCGATCCGGCGCTCCCGGTCGATATCCTCGCCGTAGGCGTACGGCAAGTCGCGCAGGGTGATGTAGGCCGCGTCGGCTTCCCGGTCGTAGCGTAGCGTCGCCGTCATGGTCCAGCTCCCTCTAGTCTCCTGTGGTGATGATATGCGGGGGCGTCGAATCCTTCAGAACGGCTACCTTGATCCGCCGGCCGTTCGGGCGACCGATGTAGATCGGATTCCCGTTCCGCCCGGTATACGACGTGTGAAAGTTCATCAGGACGTCCTCTACCTCCGCCTCGGTGATGAGCCGCTGGGCCATCCGCAAACGGGCATGCCATGTGTACGTTGGCCGTGTCACCGCGTCGGGATCCCGCACCTCTTGGGCTGCCTGTGACTCTCAGTCTAAGCCGTCCCCTGCCATCTGTCCACCGTGGTAGACAATTCGGGATGGCTATATGGCCCGCCCGAGCAGTCGCCGCCACCAGGACGCGCGCGACGACTCCGGCCGGGTCTGGGCCTGCGCGAGTAGCGTGTGCAGCTCACGGACCTCGCCGCGGCGGGCCTCCGGTTTCCCACGCGACTAGGCCACCTCGGCGAGCAGCGCCGCGCGTTCCCGCTCCAGGCTGGCCACCGGGGAGGCCGCCGGGCTGCCCATGTCCCGGGGGTCCGGCCCGGCCGCGCCACCTGCCCATGGGCTGGCCGTGTCCAGGTCGACGTACCATTGCCCCTCGACCTTCACGCCGGGCGGCTACAGACAGCTCGGCGAGGCTATCCGGGATGCCCCGGACGGGTCGCCGGCGCGGGATAATGGGCGATCCAGACGCGCCGACGTTTTGAGGAGGCCGCGATGCAAGAGCAAGAGCAACCGCGAGCACCGGTGGTGGAGGTGCACTGCGTCTTCGACCGAGCGGTCGATCCCGCCACCGAACGAGCCATCCGCGATAGTTTGCACACTTTCTTCGAGCGGCAGGCCGGCTACGCGATGGACATCGAGGGGGCCGTCGGCGGGGCGCCGGGGACCGACGCCACCATTTCCTACACCAGCGCCTGGGCGAGCAACGCCCAGGCGTCCGCCGCCGCCGAGAGCGCGGCCGCCTGGCGCGACCGCAACGCGGGCCGGTTCGGTTGGGCGACGTGCGATATCCGATGCATCCCCGAGCATGAGGACTGACGAGGGTTTCGGCACCACGGTTGCATCGCCCGGGGCCGCGTTTGGGGCGCTTTTGCCGCCAGCGTGGCAAGGGTCGCCGTGCGGATCGTCAACTCCCGGGCGGTAGCCCGCGTCGTCGCGTCGCGGACCGTCTGAAACATGTGCTGTCCGACGCGGCAACCAAGGTGGCGACCGGCGCCCTGGTGGAGCTGGGCCGCCTGATCGTCGATCATCTGGCGCGGCACTGGCCTCTCCGCTAGGGTCGCTGGCGCCCTCGCGTAGCCGAGTAGCCGCGGCGCTTCCAACCAAGCTCGGACATTGCCGGCGGCTTCGGCGACGTCGACGCCCTCGGGCAGGACGATGGTGCGCACCGGCCGCCACGGGGCGTCGGTCCCGCCCGTGCGCTCCTCGAGGTGCAGCGCCCGATCGCTCTTGCCGAGACGCTGCATCACGATCCGGTAGTCGCCGATGGTGGCCGCGTCCATGCGTTTTCCCTCCTGCGTTGCCCGATGGAGCGACCAATGGGCCAGGATGCCCCACAACGCCGCTCTCCCGCGTGTCCGCTATCATTGGCGGTCGGGACAGGAGAAGCGGTAGCGCCATGGCATTCAGCTATCGGAATCGTACGGGGCAGACCTACTCCCGGCACGGCCGGAAGGTGCAGCGGCGCAATCGTCGGGAGCAGCAGAGCTCCTCCTTCGCCAAGGACGCCGCCGGCTCGTTGGACGCGGTCCCCGACGGCGACGAGGCAGCGGAGGTCAGCACCTCCGGGCCGCCGGTGCTCAGGAAGGCCGCGGCGCGTACGGCCGGGTAGGTGCGGCGTGGTCGCCGTCGGATAGAAGGGAGGATCGAGATGGACACCATCGGGCGAGTCGTGCGTGCGCGAGACGGCTGGTACCTCGTCCGCGGCGCGGCGCGGCGGGGTCCCTACGCCAGCGAGCCGAGCTTGCGGCCGGCGCCGCCATCGACCGACACGACGACCGGGTTCGCCGGCAGCGACGGCACGGTCATGGCCAGGGACCAGGAGGAGTGGGAGACCGATCAGGGCCGCGTGTCGCTGGTCCGAGAAGTGGCCGACACGATCGACACCGAGCCGCGGGTGCGCGCGTATTTCCTGGACGCGGGGTAGGCCGCCCTGCCATCGCGCCAGGACGCCAGCCAACGGCGGTCCTCACCCCGTTGACCCGTCGGCGCGCGGAGCAGATCCGGCGCGGACCCCGGGTCAAGCGGCAGTACCGGCGAGGCAAACGGCGATGAGTTGGCGATCCCCTCGGACACATCCGAGAGGTAGGCAGTATCGGACATATCGGCTATATCCTCCATATCTGCAAGAAGAGGTGCACGGGGACAACGCGAGCAGGCCACGCCATGGCACGGGGCTCTTCCAATCACTTGGCGAGGTTTGGTGTGCCCGCGATGAGCCGTTCGCTCGCCGGCGGCCCACCCTAAACTCAAGCCACGATGAAACCCGCAGGGTTAGCCTCTGGGTGCGATGTAGATCTCGTCGTGGCTTTGGTATAGCGAACGGTCGCGCGTCGCCCACGATCGCGATCTGGTGGATGGTGACGTTGGCCCAGGGATGGCGCGATGTGAGGAACCCTCACCCGTAGCCCCACGCTGGTACACTGCATGGATTCAGCGTTTCCGCCTATCCCTGCGACGTAAACCGACACCGCCGATGCGCCTGGTAGCCGTGTCGTCAAACATCCGTCCCGTCGCAGCTCCGCTGGGGTGACATCGCTGTTGCCGTGGCACGCCCAAGGAGGCTACTCGGTGCTGGTTCAGGGGCTCCTCTCGCTGCTCCTGTTACTCATCTTGCTCATCGCCGTAATTCGGGTGGCCGGTGTTGTCCACGGTGGGATGGACGGGGGCACACGCCACGGCTAACGCTCCTGGCTGCCGCGTAAGTCAGCGGCAGCCAATCGAGAGCCTGGCCCCGGGATTGCTACGTTGATGGTTCTGGCTTCCGACACCCTAGACGGGACCGGCTATGTCTCTGCCCCGTTCAGCCCGGCTCGGTTGGGACCAGATGCCGGCACGACTCGACAGCGCCTATCTGCATGGACTGCTCAGCCTCCGATGGACCCTCGATAGCCAGACGGACCAACCGGTCTTTCGGGCCGCCGTGCCGATGGGGCAACGAGTCGCCGATCTCCAGGTGACCCACGGCGATGGCTGGACGGCGACTTGCCGGCTTCACCTCACCGGAGGCAGTGACCTGCTGTTCGACTCTGCCATCCATGGCGTCCAGGACTACATGGAGGCCCTCGCCGTCGCGGAGCAATGGGCACGGGAGGAGCTGAAGGCGTAGGTGGCGGGATCACCCCCACCGAGCCTGCCGGAGTCGGCGCCCTCGCTGACGATGCTCTGACACGCTCCTCCATCTCGGTGACAGTTTGCTCAGGATGGGCGCGAACTGCTGGACTGGCGGCATGCCGCCCGACTACCATCGCGCCGCGACGCAACGACGCGTTGGAGGAACGGGACACGATGGATTGGGCACGTGAGGCGCATCTGGTCCGCGAGGCTGGGCGGCTGGGACGGCTCCGGCATCGGTGGCGAGTCCACCAACTGGAGACGGACTACGCCATGTTTGAGACGGAAATCGCCGCTCTGCCGCATACCGTAGTGGTGCGGGTCGCCCCCAGGCTGCATGGCGGCGCTTGGGAGTGCTCCCGCTTAGTCAAGACAGCGGATGGGTTCATCAGCGAAGAACGGGACACGCTCCCGCTGGCTCCGGCGGACTGGGTGGGGCTGCTCGGTGCCGTGGAGCGTTGCCTCGACCACAACTAGACCCACGGCGCCGGCCCCTCCGGATCGAGTGGCCGCATCGACAGGACATGGGGGGATGAGAGAAATTGTCTCTCGGACACGTCCGACAGGTATGCAGTCTCCGATATATCGGATATATCCTACACGGATGCAAGAAGAGGTATTATGGGGGAATCGCGAGCAGACCGCGCCATGGCACGGGGCCCTTCCAATAACTTGGCGAGGTGTGCTGGGGGCGTCGCAAGCCCGCTCGGTGGGAGGAAAGTCCCAGCGGGCGCTTTACCGCCCCCTTGCGCATGGCATCCTGACGAACGATCAGGAGCGCCGCTTCCCCGGTGGCTTGACGACGACCCATCGCGAGGCGCGGCGCTCCCTCCATGCGACGCCAGCCGGGGACACGTCCGGGCGCTCCCGTCCGGTGGCCCTCCCTAGCCCTGCTTCCTGGTGCGGCGTCCGCCTCGGACGGCTCGCTTCAGGATCTCACCGACCCGGAAGGCCGCCACGCGCCTGGCCGCCACCGCGAGGTCTTTGCCGGTGCGCATATCGCGCACCCTGCTCGCTTGGCGCTGCCTCGTGTAGAACGTGCCGAAGCCCGGGAACTGGACGGTCTTCCCCTCCTTGAGGGTGTCACTGATTAGTTCCTGACTGGCGTTGAGCGCGTCCGCGACCGCCCGCTGGCTCAGTCGCGTTTCCTTGGCGACGCGCTTGATTAGTTCTGTCTTGTACATGTTGCCCATACTCACCTCCTTCCTCCTTGGTCTCCCCTGCCTGCTTCCCAGCGTAGCCCAATTCTGTACTTATGTCAACTTAAGCTAGTACTCCTCGCTAAACCACAGAAAGCCAGCATGCCAGTATTCCGGTAAACCAGGACGCTGGTAAGCCAGCAGACCAGCAACCTGGACTGCTGGCTCCGTCCTATGCCTACTAGACACGAGACTCCTACCCATTTTGCCCCTTGACAGCTACCCCGTCGCTGTTCTACATTGTTAGGTATTAGTGTTTATTCGTCGCTATGAGCAATACTATGGATAACTTTCTCACCACCGAGGAGGTCGCGCGGCGGCTGCAGCTCCACCAGAACACGGTGGTGCGCTACATCCGCGAGGGCAAGCTGCCGGCAACGAAGGTCGGCAAGGGCTTCCGCATCAAGGAGAGCGCGCTCGCCCACCTGGTCGGCCCTGCGGAGGCGCCGGACGGCTCGGCGAGGATCGTCGCCGTGGCCAACCAGAAGGGCGGCGTCGCCAAGACGACCACCGCTGTCAATCTGGCCGCGTCCCTCGGCGCGGGGGCCAAGCGGGTGCTGCTGGTGGATTTGGACCCGCAGGGCGGCTGCGCCGTCTGTTTAGGCTTGGATACCTCGTCGCACCAGAAGACCATCTACGACGTCCTGATCAACAGCAAGGTCGACGTCGCCACCGTGGTGACGCAGACCGCCTTCGGCTTCGATCTGGTCCCGGCGAACATCGACCTCGCCGGCGCCGAGGTGGAGCTGAAACAGGTCCTGGCGCAGGAGAGCGTGCTGAAGCGCTGCCTCAAGTCGATCCTGCAAACCTACGATTACATTGTCATCGACACGCCGCCCAGCCTGGGCATCCTCACCGTCAACGCGCTGACCGCCGCGCGGTATGTGCTCATCCCGGTCGCCTGCGAATACATGGCCCTGCGCGGGCTCAGCCGGCTGCTGGAGACCATCGACAACGTGCAGGCCGTCACCAATCCCAACCTGACGATCTTGGGGGTGCTCGCGACCAAGTACGACGGTCGGACCGTCAACAGTCGGGAGATCTACGAGTACCTGCGGGAGATCTGCCAGAAGGCCGACCTCAAGCTCTTCAACGAAGTCATCAAGCTTTCGGTGCGGATCACAGAAGCGCCCAACTATGGCAAGCCACTCGTGCACCTGCACCCGGAACTCGATGGGGCGAGAGCCTACGACCAGCTCGCCCAGGAGATTCTGGTGAGCACGGCTGGCTAGGAACACCGATATGACGAACCGACGACCGAAGATCTCATTTCCCGAACTGGAGGCGCGCGGCAAGCACGCCATCCTGCGCAGCTCCGAGGAGGTGCGCGCGGAGGAGGCGATGCTGGCAAGCCAGGATGCCGCGATATCGGAATCCCAGGATGCCAGATTGCCAGCAAACCAGCAATCTGGCACTTCGGCAGCGCGGGAACTCGAATCCTCAATAGCCCAGCGCGCGGACAATCGGGATAGCTACACGAAGGTCACGTATCGGATCAGTACCCAGGCGCTGGACGCCATCGAAGATGCCAAGCGACTGTTGCGCCGGCAGTACGGCGTGAGGGTGTCGCTAGAGGACATCGCCGAGCAGGCCATTTTGGCGGCGTACACCGATCTGCTGGAAAACCAGCACGCCAGCACGCTGGTCAGCCAGTTTGCTGGCAATCCAGCACGCCAGAAACGGACGTGACCGAAGGAACAGAGGAACAAAAAGAAAAACGGCTAGCAGGCCAGCCCCGAGAGGCGACCGCCAACCGCTAATCCGTCAGCACGATTAGCATAGCATGCGGCCTCCCTCCGGAGCAGCAGCCCGGCTTGCCGTTGCTAACGGAGGCCCAGTTTTGCTATGCCAGATACACCCGTACCGAAGCGATTTTCCGGCTACCCGCCGGCGCACTACACCATGGTCCCGGACCTGCTCTTTGACGTGCAGCTGCCGGATCTCTCCGGCGCCGAGCTCAAGGTCTTGCTCTATATCATCCGCCACACCTTCGGCTGGAAGAAAGACAGCGACGATCTGAGCCTCAACCAGATCATGCACGGCGTGCGCAAGCGCGACGGCCAGGTCCTGGACCGTGGCACCGGGCTGAGTCGGGACTCCGTCACCCGGGCCATCAAGTCGCTTTCGGACCACGGCTACCTCCTGATCGTCCGTAACCGCAGCCAGGAACGCGGCGATGAACCCACCACCTACGCCCTGCACATCGACCTCTCCGGCGACGAACCGCTGCACGACAGGAGTCCGAATATCGGACACACAAGATACATGGTTCCAAGAGACAATCAGGCAAGAGACATCTCTCTCGAATACTCGAAAGGCACGCACACCGAAAACAGAACCGGGGCACGACCAGCAGCCAGTAGCAAGCCGCCGCAACGCCGGTGGATTCCAACCCATCAGCCAGGCCTTACCGGACAAACCCCGGCGACGCTCGGAGACAGTCTACGACGAGGACCGGGAAGTGCTGCTCGCCTACATCACCGACTTTGCCCGCGAGCTCAACGATCGCGCCTCGCTCACGACATCGACCACGCGGGCCGTCCATCTGCTGCAGCGCTCCAGCCTATCGCGGGAGGCGTTCATCCAGCGGCTCTACGAGGCGCGCGCGCTCACCAAGGAACGCTCGGCGAGCATCCGCGCGACCACCCGCGATCCCAACGTCCCCGTCCCGGTCAAAGCCAAGATGGCGTATTTCTTCGCTTGTCTCGAACGCTTGCTTGGCTTTCGCGATGACGAGCCAACGGGAGGAGACGCTGCTCGCCTGGAGAGCCGTCACCAAGAGCCCCCCATCCCTGTTGCGCAGCCGTCATCAGGCGCCCGGCAGAGCAACAAGCTCGCCCAGGATTTGCCGCCGGTACCAGCGAAGAATCCCTACACCACCGGCAAATACGGCCGGCTCGTCCAGGAGTAGCTCCTGGTTGGCGACGGGGGAGCGGGGACAGGGCCGTCGCCAGGATACTCCCTAGGATCGGCTCTCCTGCCGATCGTCCCGCTAAACCTCCTATCCCTCATCCCGGCGATCCCGGCGGTCGGCGCCGACGACCGGACTGGTGCAACGGTGGCCCCGCGGGCGACCAACAAGGCAGGAACCGGGG
>Ga0207416_1002172_pt1 | contig 22548 bp, 20 predicted proteins | sample PaiPotPPM11metaG_FD_184107 | JGI IMG/M metagenome (GOLD analysis project Ga0207416, IMG submission 184107) | Iron sulfur acid spring bacterial and archeal communities from Banff, Canada, to study Microbial Dark Matter (Phase II) - Paint Pots PPM... ...
AGCCCGAGCACGATGGCGTCGTAGGCTTTTGCCACGTTTCGCCCCAGAGCGGCTGTCCGTGTTGTCCAGTCAATGGGCGGCGACCGTCTGCGTCAAGCGCCGATCAGTCTTCGTCGTACTGAAAGTCGCAGACGCCGCGCGAAGGACGCGCCATGCCGGCCCGTGCTTGCTCGAAAGTGGCGTAGAACGCCGCCGGGTCCGCGCCGAACGCGTCGTGAAAGGCGGTCGGCCAGTCGGTCCGCGCCAGTTCCGCGTAGAAGGCGCCGAGCGCCTTCGCACCGGGTTGGGCGACGAGTTGATCCACGCCCAGGGCCGAGAGCGCGTAGAGGTCGCTGCGGTACGCCGGGATGGCCGTGACCGGCTCGAGTGAGCGCAGCGCGGGCAGGCGCGCCGTGCCCACACCCGACTGACGGCGCAGACAGGCCTGCAGGTCGGCAAGCTCCATCGTGCCGTCGTCCACCATCACGAGCTGCGAGACGTACTCCGCGCTGCCCTCGAGCAGCCACTTCGGGCCGCGGCGCACGTCGGCGCCGTCGCTCCACTCCTCCTGCAGGACATGAAACAGCTCATGGATCACGCCCGTGCGCAGAAAGTAGCCGCTGTCCGGCGTACCGTCGCTGCCCTGCGTGTAGAGGACGATGCGGTGGCCCGCGGCATAGCCACCGTACTCCGCGTCATCGGGATGGCGCTGCCGCACATCGATCAAGACCGGCCGCTGCACGCCGCGGCCGAATGTGGCGACGAAATAGGCCTGCGCCTCGCGGGCGCTCTGCCAAATCTGCTCCTTCACATCCTCCGGCAGGCCGGCGTCATAGGAAAAACTGATGCTGCCGCCGGCCGGATCGGCGCCCAGCGACAGGGTTGGCGATTTACTGGTCACTGCCGGCGCCGACGCCTGTTCAGGAACCGCACCGATGATCAGAAATCCGACGGCGATGAAGCCGATGGCGAATAGCCAGCCACCGAACATCGCCAGCCGCGTCGGGTTCAAGCGAGCGCCGGACGGCTTGGGCGCGGTGCCATCGCGCCGGCCGACGCCGTGCTGCCAGCGCACACACAGGAACAGACCAAGTAACGCCGCGCATGTGCTTCCAGCGCCCACCTGGCTCAGCCACCCGCCGGACGACGAGAGGAAGCCGCGATAGCCACCGGCATAGGACAGGTCCTGTCGGCCGAGCAGCGCGCCGGTGAGCCACACACCGGTGCAGAGCACGAGGGGTACCAGCGTGAGCAGCCCAGGCCTTCGCATCTGCGTCAGCAGCAGCGCGACGATCATGGCCGCGCAGACGAGCCCGACCGCAACCCAGCTCAGCCTGTGCGCAAGCTGAAGCGTGTGTACGGGCAACTCCAGCGCATCGACGGCGTTCGTGTTCGTCCAGCGCAGTAGCTGACCGATCGATGGAAGCGTGATCATCAAGGCGACGATCGTCAGCACCCACGGCCAGCGCGGCGGATGGGGTTCTCGTTCCTTCCGCGGTCGCCACTGCCACGTCTGGCCGCCGCTCCACACGGGAACGGGCAGCACTGCCGGCGACATCTCTGCCGCGCTGGCCGCCTCGTTGCTCGCCAGCTTGCCTGCCTCGGCGACCGCGGCGTCGTGCAGCGCACGCAGCCAGTCGCGCTCGCAGGCGCCCGCGCTGCCGGCGGTCGGACCCTTGCGCATCAGCGACTGGTCCGGCGTCAGCAGCGCTCTGCGCGCCGTCATCGCCGCTTTCTCGTGCTCGCCGGCGGCCAGCAACACGGCCGTAGCGGCACGCAGCGTGACCGCCTTCCGCGAACGATTGATCCCGCCCCAGTGGCGTCCGCCGGAGCCGAGGGCCTCCTCTCGTGCGGCGCGCAGCTCCGCTCCCGCCCGCTCCGCGTCGCGGTGCACCGAACCGGCGAGGTAGGCGGCTTCGAGCCGCAACACGATGACCGTCTCGCCGTCCAGGCGATGGCGCTGCGCCGTGGCGCGCTGCAGGTACGCCTCCGCGCCCTCGGTGTCTCCCATATCGAGGGCGAAGTAGTAGGCGCAGAGTGCAGCCTCCGCGTCCGCGCGCGAGCCGTCGGAAGGTGCGAGCGCGTCCTGCACCATGGCCGGGTGCCACTCGCGCGGCCGGCGACCGACCTTCACCGAGCGGTCGATCGCGGCCAGCGCCGCCGTGCGCCGTCCGTCGGTGTCACGACTCCGCAGGGATCGCAGCAGCGTGATGTCCGAGATCATGCCAAAGCGTTTGACCGGCAGAACCTCGAATACGAAAAAGAACGCCGTGGCGCCGATCGTCAGTTGCGCGGCGAGTGCGAACCGGGGAGCAGCGAAGGCGAAACCCGCCAGGGCGGCGGCATAGCAGAGGCTTGCCAGCTCTCCCGCGAGCACCACGGCTGCCAGCCGCCGCGGCGCGCCGTACAGTGCCGTCGGATCGAAGGCGTGCGAGATCGGCAGCGTGTGGCGCCCACGTACTGACTCCTGCAGCAGCGAGAGACAGGCCTTGATCTCGCCGCGCCGACCGGACCCGGAGCGGCGTGGCGCGAGCAGGCGCGCCGCGAACAGATGCCCCGCGCTATGGATGCAGGCGGCGAGGTAGCTGAGCAGCAGGCCGAGGATAATCACGCACAATCCTCATAATCAGCCGGGGATCCGGCGTATGTCAGCGTTCCTGACCCAGCTCGGCGAGGATCGCCTCGGTCAGGGCGGCGCTCTCGCTCGGGCTGCTCTGCGGCTCGCGATCGGCCGCTCGCGCGGCGCCCTCCGCGGCGCGTGCCAGCGCTTCCAGCCAGTCGCGCTCGACGGCGGCGCGGCGAATCGCCGCTTCGCCCTTCGGAGCGAGCGGGAGGGCGAGTGCCTGTGCAGCGACTCCGGCGGGCGCGCCCTCGACGTAGCGTCGTCACCGGCGCTGCGGCGCGCGAGCCGAGGCGCGTAACAGACTGGCAACGGTCCTGCGCTGGAGATGTGCGTCGACAAGGCGCATCGCGGATGGCCAATGTGGTAGCGTGCCCAGCGAGGACGGCGGCAGCAGCAACTCGGAGGGAAGACGATGGGCAATGAGACGCGCGGACTCCTGTTTGTGCAGGCCGACGTGGAGCAGGGGCATGAGGCCGATTGGAACCGCTGGTATGATCGCCGGCATGTGCCGGACTTGCTCTCCGTGCCTGGCTTCCGCAGCGGGCGCCGCTTCGAGGTGGTAGCAGACTATCCAGGTGTGGGCGTCAGTGGCGACTTGCCGCGCTATCTCGCGCTGTACGACCTTGACAGCGCGGACGTGCTTTCCAGCGAGCCGTATACTTCGCTGTCTCGCCCTCCACGGCGCACGGACGAAGACCGGGCGATGTTACGCCTGTTTCGCAACGCCAATCGCGCGGTCTTCGAGGAGATCTCGGCGGGACAAGGTGAGGAGGCGGGGTCCGCCGCCGAAGCGGGCGATCAGCTTGCCGTCGGCCTGGTGCCGGAGCCGGCCTACGAGGAAGAGTACAACGCCTGGTACGACGACGAGCACATCCCGTTCTTGCTCAAGGTGCCGGGTGTGCTGCGCGCCCGCCGCTTTCGCGCCGTCGAGGGCGAGCCGCGCTATCTGGCGCTCTACGACCTGGCCTCGCCGGAGGTGAGGCACAGCGAGGCCTTTGCGCGCGCGATCGACACGCCCTGGTCCGCCCGCATGCGCCGGCACTGCGAGCGAAGGCTCACGGGGCTCTATCGGCCGGTTACTCCTGCATGAGCACCGAAGGCGCTGGCTATATCGATGGCCAGCGCCTCCGGCGGTAACGCAGTTCGCCGCGCAAGCTACGTGCTCGGAATCGGATCGAACCAGCAGTTCTCCCACTCGCGGTAGCTGTTCTGATTGCCCATTTGCATCTGCTTGTAGTTGTGCAGCCGCTTGCGCGACAGTTCGTCCGTGCCGGTGGAGACGAGCCAGACGTTCGGCGCGTCGTCCACCAGCAGCAACTGCAAGTCGCGCACGATCTTTTTCCGCGCCTCCACATCGAATTCGCCGCGCTGTTGCTCGAGCAGTGCATCGGCCTGCGTGCTCGTGTAGTGCGTGTTGTTGGCGTTGCCGTCGGTGTGGAAATAGGCGTAGAGGCCGCGGTCCGGATCTTCCCAGGACCAGTCGCCGAAGCTGGTCATCTGATAGTTCTGCCCGCCCCGGTAGACCTGGGTGATCCAGGCGGTGTCCTCGATCTGGTCGATGTCGACCGTCACGCCCACGGGCTTCATCACCTGTTGCAGGATCTGCGAGACCGCCGGTCCTGCGTACTGGCGTGAGATCGTGGTCTTGACGCGCAACGGCTTGTCCGCCGTGTAGCCGGCCGCTTCGAGCAGCGCCTTCGCCTTCGCCACATCCGTCTTCGGGAAGTCGGCTTCTTTCAGTCCCCAAACACTCGCCAGCGGCATCGGGCCGGCGCGCTGGGCGAGGCCGCCGAAGATCTTGATCATGCTGTCGTAGTCGGCGCCGTAGAGGAACGCCTGGCGCACCCGTTTGTCGTTGAATGGCGCGGCAGTCGTGTTGAAGAAGGCCTTGGTGCCCGAGTTGTTCGAGCCGGTGCGCTTGATCTCGTTGACGTCGGGTACGGCATTCTTCATGTCGTCGATCGTCGAGAAGGGGATGGTCGGGGGCGAACCGCCCCAGATGTCGGTTTCACCGGCGCGGAAGTTGGCCGTGCGGGCGCCCAGGTCAGGCACAACCCGCATCACGACGTGGTCGAAGAAGGGTTGGCCGCTGCGGAAGTAGTCCGGGTTGCGATCGAAGTGCAGTGCGACGCCGGATTGCCAGTCTTTGAAAATGAACGGCCCCGTGCCGATCGCCTTGCGGTTGACATCGGGCGTGTCCGCCAGCTCGCGCGGCATGATGATGCTCCAGGTATGGCCGGCGATCGCGGTGAAGGCGGCGTACGGCTGCTTGGTCGTGACGACGACGGTGTATGGGTCCGGCGCCTCGACCTTGTCAACCGGCGCCCAGGCCGAGCGTGTGCGCAGCTCCGGGTCCGAGCCGCGCATGCGGTCGATGCTGTACTTCACGTCGTCGGCGGTGAACACCCGGCCGTTTACCGGGGCCACGTTGTGCCACTTCGCGTTCTTCACCAGCGAGAAGCGGTAGGTGAGCTTGTCGATCTGTTCCCAGCCACTGGCGAGTTCGTCGGAGACATAGATAATCCCCGGCGCGGCCACGAAGTCCTCGGCGCGCCTCAGCAGGTGGTTGTAGACCAGGTTTGCCGCCTGGATCGACCCCGGCGTCTCCTGACGATGGTTGTCCAGCGAGATCGGCTCGTCCGCCTGATCGATATTGAACGTGCCGCCGCGTTTGGCGTTCGCCAGCGCGGGATCGGCCGTGGCGAGCGCCTGCGCGGTCGGCGGCGCCGGCGCGACGGTGCCCGCCACGCGCGCGTTTGACCCGGTGTTCGTGCTTGCCGTCGTGTTGTTCTTCCCGCTGCTGCATCCGGCCGCGGCGGCCATCAACGCCGTCAGCCCGGCTGCCCCGCCGGCGATGAAGCTGCGCCGGCGGACCGTTCGTCTGCTGTACCGCCTCCAGTAATTGTCCTCCGCCATGATGCGCTCTCTTCCTTCCGCCGGCGCTCGGCCGGCGCCATCGCAGCCGCGCTGCCAGCCGCGCGATCAGGACCGGCCCCGCAGGCGCGGATCCATGACATCGCGCAGCGCGTCGCCAAAGAGGTTGAACCCGAGCACCACCAACGTGATCGCGGCACCGGGGAAGAAGGCCAACCACCACGCCGTCTGCATGATGTAAATTGCATCGCCGGAAAGCATCGAGCCCCAGGTGGCTGTGGGCGGCGGCGGCCCCAGCCCGAGGAAGCTGAGCGATGACTCGACCAGAATCGCGGCGCCGAAGCGCGCCGTGGAGACCACGATCACGATCGCGACGATGTTGGGCAGCACGTGCCGCAGCATGATGCGCAGGCTGTTCGCGCCGGTGCTGCGCGCCGCTTCGATGTACGGCTGCGCTTTGATCGAGAGGACGGGCCCGCGCACGATGCGCGAGAGCGAGGGAAACGTCACCAGGCCGATCGCGATGCTCACGTTCTTGACCGAAGGGCCGACGAGGCCCACGAGCGCGATCGCGAGGATCAATCCCGGAAACGCCAGCGTCGCATCGACGAACCGCTGCAAAACCATATCCACGGCGCCGCCGAAGTAGCCGGAGAGCACGCCGATTGCCGTGCCGATCGCCGTGCCGATCGCGACCGAGACGATGCTGACCTCCAGCGAGGCCCATGCGCCGTAGACCACGCGGCTGTACACATCGCGGCCGTAGTTGTCCGTGCCGAAGTAGTGCTGGCCGCTGAGGCCGTGCAGCACTTCGTTGGGGTTGATCGCGTTCGGGTCGTACGTGGCGATCCAGGGATGAATCGCCGCCATCACGATCAGCGCCAGCGTGATCGCGCCGCCGAACGCTCCCAGCGGCTTGCGGCGGCAGAAGCGCAGCACGGACAGAGGCCATGCTGCCACGCCGTATGCCGTCGTGGTGCGCTCGAAAAGCGCCCGATCATCGCGTGCGATGCTGTCGATGGCCGCCATTCCACCCGATCCCCTCGACTACGAATAGGTGATGCGCGGATCCAGGTAGCCGTACAGCAGATCGACGATCAGATTCATCACGAGATAGACGAGCGCGAAGATGAGCACGTACGTCTGTACCAGCGGGTAGTCGCGACGGCTGACGGCGCCCAGCAGGCTGCGGCCCATTCCCGGCAGTCCGAACACCTGCTCGGCGATGACGGCGCCGCCCAGCAGCACCGAGAACTGCAAGCCCAACACGGTGACGATCGGGATCATGCCGACCTTGACGCCGTGCCGGAGAATCACGGTGCGCTCCCGCAGCCCTTTGGACCAGGCGGTGCGGATATAGTCCTGCCGCAAGATCTCGAGCAGGCTGGAGCGCATCAGCCGCAGCACGAACGCGGCGGAGCCAACGCCGAGCACCAGCGCCGGCCAGATCATCCGCCGGAAATTCAGCGCCGGGTCTTGCCAGGGCGTCGCGTAGCCGGTGAGCGGCGGCTTCCAGCCGAACCAGATCGGCGGCAGCGTGATCAGCAGGATCGCCAGCCAGAAACTGGGAATGGCGAGGAACAGGATCGCCGTGAAGCGCAGCGCCTGGTCGAGCAGGCTGTCCTGCCGCACGGCCGAGAGGATGCCGAGCGGGATCGCGAAGGCGGTGGAGATCGCCACGGCGAGCAGCGCCAGCTCGAGCGTGACGGGAAATTTGTCGCGCACGACATCCGCCACCGGGCGATACTCCCATTGCGACTGGCCGAAGTCGCCGGTGAGTGTGTGGCCGATCCACTTGATGTACTGAGCGGGCAGCGGGTCGTTCAGGCCCAGTTTGGTGCGGTAGTCCCGGATCTCCTGCGGCGTGGCATCGTTGCCCAGCTTCAGCGCCGCAAGATCGCCGGGGATGATGCGGATCAGCGCAAACGCGCCGAACGTCACCAGCACCAACACGGGGATGCTCGCGATCAACCGTCGCAGAATGTAGTTTGACACCAGCGCTTCCTCAGCGTTGCAACCCCTGGATCGGACCGCGGCACAGACTGGTCGAACGCTCAGTGCCAGCTACCGTAGTGCATCGACTCGCCGCTGGCAACTCTTTCGTCCCGCGTTCGCCGGCGGCGCGCTTCCCCGACCGGGCGCTGCCGCACACCGGCACCATCCGGCATTGCAGCTTTCGCGCTGACTGCGCGTAAGCGGGGGCTTCGGTACACTGGCGCGAGAGACGCTGGCCGCGGCCGCGCCCGTGGGCCGGCGCAAACGAAAAGCAGGCAAGGAGTTACGCCGTATGGCCGTTTCCTGGACGGAGATCGCGCCGTTTGTGCAGGAGGCGTTCGATCGCGTGGGCCGCGTCGAGCGTGCCGACGTGGTCGATCTGGCGTATGACCAGAACGCGAGCGACGACGCGGTGGACGCGCTCGACGTGATCGGCTCGCGCGTCTTCAACAGCGTCGACGCCGCCCGCGACTTCCTCGTCAGCCAAAAAGCCGTCAGCGAGTAACGCGATGGCTCATACACCTCCGGTGGACACCGTCGCGGTGCCCGCCGGCACGGTCTACTTCGTGCGGCACGGACTCGTGCACAACCCCAACCGCATCGCCTACGGCTGGCTGCCGCGTTACCGCCTGGCCGACGAAGGCCGCGAACAGGCCATAGCCACGGCCGGATATCTGGCGGACCGACAAATCCGGTTCATCCTGACCAGCCCGCTGCTCCGCGCGATTCAGACAACCCGCATCCTGGCCAGCGCCTTGCCGGGAGTGCCCGTGCGGCGCAGCCGCTTGCTGGTCGAGAGCGGACTCGCACACCACTGGCAAGGCGAGAGCTGGTCGGAGATCCCGGTCAAGCACGCCGAGGCGTGGGAGCTGTTCCAGCGCGCGCCCGGCACGCTGGCGATCGGCGAATCGATGGCGGAGATGGCCGCGCGCATGCGCCGAGCGATGGCGCTCGCACTGCGTCTTTCCCGCGGCAGTCCGGCGATCTGCGTCTCGCACCGTGACCCGATTCTGGCCCTACGCCTCGGGATCGAGGGCCGCTCTTTCGATGAGTTGCATCGCACCGACTGCAACCCCGCCTCGATCACGACGATCGAGTCGAACGCCGGCCACCTGCGCATCGTGGAATACATCGAGCCGTACCGGAGTGCGGTGCGGTAGCCCGAGCGTGCACCCGCCCGCGTCCGCCTGCGCAGCGGTCACGTCGTGTTCCAGGTGTTCGGCGGAAACCGTTTCATAAGCCGAACGATGTCACTCCGGAGGGGGTATCGCTCCCCGTAGGTGACACCGAGCACGGTTGTGGTGTGGCCCGGTGCAGAGATGGCGTCGTCGTTGCTATGCTCGAGGATGATGCGGTCCAACTCGGGAGAAAGGTACAGCTCATACGCGAATTCGTCAGGCGTGACTGGCGGACGTGCGTTTGCGTCGCCATCCGGTGGGTACTTGAGACGAGCCGCGGTTTCGTCCAGCGGAAAGATCGTCCAATCCAGCGTGCCGGCTTCGCGGCGAGCACCCCAGCGATGCCCGGCCCGCGCCAGCTCGTTCAGCGCCTCTGCCAGCTCGGCGTCGACGTACCGCCGGGCCGCCGCCGCGCTGCTGAAGCAACGGCCATCCGCAGCCAGTTCGGGCGTCATGGCCCAGCTCCCTGCACCTGAACATCGCCGCTCGCCTGCCGGCACTGCGCAGCTCGACAGCGGCTTAGCGGCCGGCGAAGTTGGGCGTGCGCTTTTCGCGGAAGGCGCCGATGCCTTCGACGTGGTCCTCGGAGAGCAGCGTGATCGACGAGCCCGTTGCGGCCATCAGCATCGCGGTTTCGAGATCCATCTCCTGGCCACGGTAGAGCAGTTGCTTCATCAACCGCAGCGAGATCGGCGGGCCGCTGGCGATGCGCTCGGCCAGGGCCATCGTCTCTGTGCGCAGCGCCTCGAGCGGCGCCACGCGGTTGATCATGCCCAGGCGGTAGCCTTCTTCGGCGGGCATGAAGTCGCCGGTGAACATCAGCTCGGCGGCCTTGGCCAGCCCGAGCCGGCGTGGATAGAGCCAGGCGCCGCCCCAGCCCGGAATCAGACCGATGCGCCGGTAGGCCACCATGAAGCGCGCGTTCTGCGCCGCGGTGCGCAGGTCACAGGCGCAGGCCAGATCGAAGCCCGCGCCCACGGCGTCACCGTTCACCATCGCGATCGTGGGGATTTCGAGCCGTTGCAGGCCGAGCACCACGGACTGTGCCCCGCGGAAGCCGCGGCGCACGTCTTCAGCGCTGCGCCGCGGCCGCTCGCCGGCGCCGCCGGGCATGCCGCCAGTGTCACCGCCGGCGCAGAAGGCACGGCCGGCGCCGGTGAGTACGAGGCAGCGTACATCCTCATCGCCGCGGGCAAGCTCGTCGATCAAGCCGCCCAGCTCGGCGGTCAGCTCACCAGACAGCGCGTTCAGCCGCTCGGGCCGATTCAGCGTCACGGTCAGCACGCGGCCCTCGCGTTCGACGAGCAGCGTCTTGTATTGCATCTGGCTCTTCTCCTCCACGGCGCCGTGATCGCGGACGGCTCAGCGGCGGCTCGGCGGGCCGGCGGGCGCGCGCCGCGGGGCGAGTATAGCCCATTGTGCCGGGCGCGTGGCTGCGCGCACGATCGCGTGCGTAGCCGGATCGTGCGTGGCGAAGACGCCCGCGAGCCCGTCGATCTCGACGTACTCGTGCGGCTATGCGGGCTGCAGCATCCGGCCGTGCTATGGTCCAATGGCCGCGGCCTCTGCCAGAGAACGACCGGCGCCAGGACCGAGATGAATCGCAGCAACGTGATCGCCTTGCAGGCAGTGGGCAAGCGCTGCAAGCGCTTGCGGCTGCGCTGGCTCGTAGCCGGGCCGACGCTTGCCGGCGTGCTCGCCTTCGCGGCGCTCGCCGCGGCCGATCGACGGGCAGCGCCCATCGCCCTCGCGGGCGCGCTGCTGGTCGGCGCGAAGGGCCTCGGCTGGCTCATTTATCTGCGGCGCAGTCGTGCCCGCCTGCGCCGTCACGGCCTGCGCTGGTAGGTTCGGGCGGGCGGCCGCGGACCGCCGATCGGCTATGATGGAGCCGATGCGCCGCGTTAAGCGCTGCTGCTGCCGGCGGCGCCCGCGGCCCGCGAGGCTCCATGACCACGACCGAGCGACCGACGCCGCCGTTCGCCGCGCCCGCGGCCGACCGGCGGCTGCAGGCGATGTATGCACTGGCACGGCTGCGCGCTTCCGGCGGCCGCGAGGTGTTGCAGCGCGAAGCCGGGGCGCTGATCGCGCGCGGCGGCGGGGCGGCGCATGGCGTACTGCTGCCGCGAGATCGAGCCAGCGCCGCGCCGGACGGAAGCCGGTCCGCCGTGCCCGCGGCGATCGCGGAGCGGGCGTTCGGCCGCGAGGCCGATGCCGGCGATTCCGGCGCGGCGGTCCTGGAAGCGGACGATGGGGCGCGCTGGGCGATCCTGCCGGTCGCAGCCGCGGACGCCGAACTGGCGCTGATCGTCGGGCCGTTCGCCGGGACCGGCGACGCTGATCTGGAGTTTCTGCGCGTCTGTGCAGACCTGCTCGGCGACGATCGGCACGCTTCGACCGCGCCTGTCCGCGGCGGCGCAAGCTCACTCACGGCGATCGACCAGGCAAGTGTGGACACGCTGTTTGATAGCATGAGCGACCCGGCGGCGATCTACGGCGTCGATGGACGGGTACGCAAGGGCAATGCGGCCTACCACGCCTTGCTTGCAGCGGCCGGGCTCGATGAAGGACCGCTGGTGGCGGCGCCGGACGTGGTTGTGCCACGCGATCGTTCGGGACGGCGGCTCCGACCGGGTGATTCCGTGCTCGCCCGCGCCCTCTCCGGGCGCAGCTCCCAGGCCAGGCGCGTGTTTCGCATGGCGGACGGTCACGACCGCCACTTCCAGATCATGGGCAATCCGCTGCGCGACGCCGCCGGCGCCATCGTCGGCGCCGTGAGTGTCTGGCGCGACACCTCCGATGAGGTCGCGCGCGAACGGGCGCTGCGCTTGCTGGCAGAGATCCGGCGCGGCGTCAGCCACGCGGGCGACGTGCGCCATGCCGCCCGTGCCGTCTGCCGGCGCGTGGTCTCCCACCTGCCCTGGGTCGACATGGCGGCCGCCTTCGGGCACGAAGGCGATGAGCTGGTCTTCCTCGCCCATGCCGGCTTCCCCAGCCGCGCGGCGACGCTGCTCACGGTAACGCCGCTGGGTCCGGCGCACCGGGCCACGCAGGCGATGCTGGGCGACGGGGCCACGATGTTCGATACCGAGCGGGATCAACCGGGCAACGAAGCCTCGCGCCGCGTCGTTGCCGCCAGCGGCGCTGCGACGTTCGTCAATCTGCCGCTGACCGCTGGTGCCCAGCGCTTCGGTCTGCTCACGCTGGCCAGCAAAGAGCGCTACAGTCCGACGCGCGATGAGCTGGCGCTGCTGGAGGCGCTCGCAGCGCAGATCGGGGCCGATCTGGAGGGGGTGCACAAGCGCGAACAGGCCGAGACCGAGCGCTCTCGCTTACAGGCGGTGCTGGACCAGTTGCCGGAAGGCGTGCTGCTGTTCGATGCTGCCGCGCGTTTGGTGATGAGCAACCGCAGCGCCGAGGAGATCCTGGGCCAGAGCGTCGATCCGGACACGGCGCTCGTCAGCTTCGGTGCGCACTACGGCTTCTTTCAGGCCGATGGCCGGCTCTATCTGCCGGGCGATGAGCCGATCGTGCGCACGTTCAGCACCGGGCGTCCGGTGTTGGGTGAGGAGCAGATTGTGCGCCGCGCCGACGGTAAGGAGTTTCCCATCGTCTCGAACGTGGCGCCGATCCGCGACGCCAGCGGCCAGCTCGCGGCCGTGATCATGGTGTTTCAGGACATCACCAGCCTGCGCGAAATGGACCGCCTGCGCGACGAGTTTCTTTCGATCGCCGGGCACGAGCTGCGCACGCCGATTACGAGCATTCGCGGCCTTGCCCAACTGCTCGAGCGCCGCCATGCCCAGCTCGATCCCGAACGCGTCGCGGCCGCACTGTCGAGCATCACCGAGCAGACCGAACAGATGGCGCTGCTCGTCGATGAGTTGCTCGACGTTTCCCGCATCCGCAGCGGCCGCCTCTCGCTCACGATGCAACCGTGCGACCTCAGCGCGCTGCTGCGCACTGCCGTCGCCCGCGCCACGCCGCAGCGCGACGGCGAGATCCGTCTGCATGCGCCGGAGATGCTGGCGGCGGAGGGCGATGCCGGCCGCCTGTTGCAGGTCTTCAGCAATCTGATCGACAACGCGATGAAGTACAGCGACGCGCGCGCGCCGATCGACGTCACGGCTCTGCGCCATGGCAACGAGGCGACGGTCGCGGTGCGCGATCGGGGCATCGGCATCCCCGTGGAGGCGCAGGATCGACTGTTCGAGCGCTTCTATCGCGCGGAAAACGCTGCGCAGTACGCCGGCGGACTCGGCCTGGGCCTCTATATCTGCCGTGAGATCGTCGAGCGGCATGGCGGCACGATCGCGATCACCAGCACCCCGGGCGAGGGCTCGCTGTTCACCATCAGGCTGCCGCTCGCGGCCGCGAGCGCCGCTGACGCCTGCGCGTCAGGCGTCCGGGCCGCGGCCGGGTGAAGGCCCCGACTTCGAGGCGCTGCTGCTGCGCGCCGGGTTCAATTTCCACGTTTTCCTTGCCGCGGCGCTGGCGCTGCTGCCCGAACTGGGCGCAGACGCGGATCTGCTGATCCGGCGCGTGGCCAAGCGCCTGGCGCCGACCTGGGCGGGTCTGCGCGGCCATGGCGCAGACGCGGTCTTGCACCTCGTGCTTGAGAACCTCGCCGCGACCGGCTACACCGTGCGCGGTGTGGAGGCGGGTCCGGATACAGTCTACGCCACGCTGGCGCTGGTGCCTCTGGGACTGAGCGACGAGGACTGGGCCGCGGTGCTCGAACCGTTCGGCGCAACGCCGGCGCTGATGCAAGCGCTGTTCGGCGTGTTCGGGCCGCTGGCGGCCGCCGCCGGCGCCACGATCGACGTGCAGATCGAGGCCGGTGAACTGCGCCTTGCCGTGCGCCGCGAGGGCGCCGCGCCGCGCCCTGCCGACCTGGCCTAGCGCTCGCCGCCTCAGCCACGCACGGCGGTGATGGCCAGGCAGACCCAGCCCGAAATGAACGCCAGCCCGCCCAGCGGCGCCACCGCGCCGAGCCATTTCATGCCGGAAAGGGAGAGCAGGTAAAGGCTGCCGGAGAAGAGCACGATCCCGGCGCAGAACAGCCAGCCGGCGGCCGTACTCAGGCCGCCGCCCCAGCGGTGCGCGGCGTAGGCGACGGCCAGCAAGCCCAGCCCATGATACACATGATAGCGCGCGGCCGTCTGCCAGATGTCGAGGTCGTCGGCAGACAGGCGCTGCTTGAGACCGTGCGCCGCGAAGGCGCCGGCGACGACGCCGAGTGCCAGCAGCAGCGCGCCCACCGCGAACCAGGTCTGTTCCATCGTTCGATCGTTTGCTGTCCGCCGCTCGACGGCAACGGCAGGCTCCTCCGTCAGCGGCGCGCGCGGTCCTCGCAGCGATAGCACCTGTTTCCTCGCTTCGGCGCGGCCCGGGACTTCATCGTAGCATCGTCGCGCGGCTGGGCGCTGCGAACGCTACTTCGCCGGGCGTACCGTGCCGGCCTCGACCAGGCCCGCGTACGTCGGCCGCGGCATCTGCAGGAACTCGCGTGAATAGACATAACCGGAGCCGCTGAGCCGGCCCAGCGGGCGGAAGCGGGAGACATCGACGTGGCCGTTGACGAGCGCCATCTCGGCCACGTGAATGCGCACGACTTCGCCGATCACGACGTGGCTCGGCCCGCGGCCGATCTCGATAACCTGCGTCACCCGGCACTCCAGGCTCGCCGGCGCCTCCAGCAGCCGCGGCGCCCGCACGAGATCCGAGGCTACCGCCGTGAGACCGGCGGCGGCGAACTCGCTTTCGCCCGGTGGAAAGTCAGCAGATGTCAGATTCATCGCTTCGGCCAGCTCCTCGCCGACCACGTTGACCACGAAGTCGCCGGTGAAGCGCGCGTTGCGCAGCGAGTCTTTGACACCGCTGCTGGAGAAGAACACCGTCGGCGGGTCGGCTGAGAGCACATTGAAATAGCTGTGCGGCGCAATGTTCGCCACGCCCTGGTCGCTGAGCGTCGAGACCCAGCCGATCGGCCGCGGCACGACGACGGCGTTGAGCAGGTGATAGGCATCGTTCGAAGACAGCGTCGCGGGATCAAAGGCGCGGTGACGGGCAGCGTCCGTCATTGGCAGCTCCTCGGCCCTGGGGCACAGGCCGGCTCGCACCCACTGTACCGTGCGCGGCCGCCCGAAACGAGGGCCGCCGCGGCAGGCCGTGCGCCCGCTGCCGGCGCCCGGCGCGCGGCGTCAGCCCGTCCTTGTCAGCGTGCTCGCGGCGGTTCTACTGTGAAGCCTGGAAGGCCTCGCCGCGACGGCACACCCGGCATGCAGGCATACGGAGGAGCGACGAGCGATGGGCGCACGCACGGGCGCGGAGTACCTTGCCGGACTGAAGGCGACGCGCCGCGAGGTCTGGATCGGCGGCGAACGCGTCGAAGATGTGACGGCGCATTCGGCATTCAAGAACGGCGCCCGCTCGCTGGCACGCTTGTACGACATGCAGCACGACCCTGCGCTGCGCGACGAGATGACCTGCATCGGCGCCGAGTCGGGCGAGCGCTTCGGCATGTCTTTCCTGATTCCACGCACGCAGGATGACCTGCTGCGCCGCCGCCGCATGATGTATCGCTGGGCGGCCGATACCGGCGGCATGATGGGGCGCACGCCGGACTATCTCAACAGCAGTTTCATGGCCTTCGCCGCCGCGGCGAGCTACTTCGGGGACGGCGAGCACGACTTCGCCGGCAACGTGCGCCGCTACTACGCGTTGATCCGCGACCGCGATCTCTGCCTCACGCATACCCTGATCAATCCGCAGGCGAATCGCGCAGCCGGCCCGGCGGGCCAGGCCGATCCCCAGCTCACCGCCGTCGTCGTCAAGGAGACCGCTGCCGGCGTCGTCGTGCGCGGCGCGCGCATGTTGGCCACGCTGGCGCCGCTCTCGGACGAGCTGGCCGTCTTCCCGTCCACGGTGCTCAAAGGGCAGCCCGAGGATCGGCCCTACGCCTTCGCCTTCTCGATTCCCTGCGACGCGCCGGGCCTGCGCTTTATCTGCCGCGACAGCTTCGACATCGGCGGGCCGGTGTTCGACCATCCGTTAGCGGCGCGCTATGAGGAGATGGACTGCGTGGTCGTCTTCGACGACGTGCGCGTGCCCTGGGAGCGCGTCTTCCTGCTGGGCGACGTGGCGAAGTGCAACGGCGCCTACGGCAAGACCAATGCGATCGTGCACATGATGCACCAGGTGGTGACGAAGAACGTCGCCAAGGCCGAGTTCATCCTCGGTCTGGCGAGCCTGATGGTCGAGACGATCGGCGTAGATGGCTTCCAGCATGTGCAGGAGAAGGTCGCGGAGATCATCACCTATCTCGAAACGATGCGTGCCTGCCTGCGTGCCGGTGAGGCAGACGCCGCCCTCGATGAGTGGGGTGTGATGTGCCCGGCGCGGGCGCCGCTGGATATCGCCCGCAACGTCTTCCCGAAGATGTATCCGCGTATGATCGAGATCCTGCAACTGCTCGGCGCCAGCGGACTGATGGCGACGCCGTCGCTCGCCGATCTGGATAGTCCGATCGCGGGCGATATCGAGCGCTTCTATCAGGCGGCGAACGCGGGCGGGTGCGATCGGGTGCGGCTGTTCCGCCTGGCGTGGGACGCGGCCTGCAGCTCGTTCGGCTCGCGGCAGGTGTTGTACGAGCGCTTTTTCTTCGGCGATCCGGTGCGCAACTACAGCACGCTGTACTCGACGTACGACAAAGAGCCGTACAAGGAACGGATCAAAGTGTTTCTCCGGCGTGAAGATTGACCCTGAGGAACCAGGTAGGCACTCGTTCCAGGACGAAGCAGAGTGGTCTGCACGCGGGCGGTGTTGCGCCGCGCCTCTCGCCGTCGCCGCCAACGGCGCCCGTGACTCCGAGCATATGGGCCAGATTCTGCGGCATCCAGGAGCAAAAGCGCCGAGGCCGCACGGGGCACCTAACCCTGACGCCGCAAGCGGCGTCTGTCCCTTCCCGAGGCGGGAAAGGGACTTCCGGAGCGCTTCCGTCGGCGCCGGACGGCGGCGAGGCTCGGGTGTCCTTGTGGGACAAGCGGAGGGTTCGTCTCCCACTCGTTTGTAAGTCCTCAAACCGTGACCCTTCCCGTGTCGGGAAGGGAGCTTTGGCTTCAGCCAAAGCGGGGTTAGGCGCCCCGCGCAGTCTCGTTGTCCGTTGCCCTCGCATCGCTCGGGCCGAACAGATGCTCCAATCGCCGCCGGGCCGGTGCTATACTCGGGCGGTGAACGGAAACGCAGCGCCGCCCCGCCTCGTCATCCTCGACGGCTTCGCCATCGTCTTTCGCGCCTATTGGGCGCAGAAGGATCATCCGCTCTCCGTCTCCACGACCGGCGAGGTGACGACCGCCGTCTACGGCTTCGCCAACACGCTGCTCAGCGTGATGAACAACCTGCAGCCCACGCACATCGCCGTGGCGATGGACTTTCCGGCGCCCACGTTTCGTCATCTCAAGGCCGAAAGCTACAAAGCGCACCGGCCGCCGATGCCCGAGGATCTGCACCACCAGTTCACACGCGTGCGCGAGCTGATCGCGGCTTTCAACATTCCGATCTACGAAGCGGAGGGCTTCGAGGCCGACGACGTGCTCGGCACGGTCGCCTTGCAGGCAGAGAAGCTGGGCATCGAGACGTACATCGTCACGCTCGACAGCGACCTCCTGCAGCTCGTGCGCGACGATCTGGTGCGCGTCTTCATGTACCGGCTCTATCAGCACGACACGCTGCTTTATGATGAGGAGCAGGTGATCGCACGGTACGGCGTGCGGCCGACGCAGATCCCGGATCTCAAAGGGCTGAAGGGCGATACTTCAGACAACCTCTCCGGCGTGAAGGGGATCGGCGAAAAGACCGCGGTCAAGCTGATCCAGACCTTCGGCAGCGTGCCCGGCATGTACGAGCGGCTGGCCGAGGTCACGCCGGCTCGCCTGCAAGAGTTGCTGCGCGAAAACCGCGAGGTCGCGCTGCACTGCCGCGAAATGGCGACGATCGTGACCGACGCGCCGGTGCAGTTCTCCACAGACACCACACAAGTTCACGACTACGATCGGAGTAAGGTTGAAGACCTGTTCATGGCCCTGGAGTTCCGCACGCTGCTGAACCGGCTGCCGACGGCCGCGCTGCCTTCAATCCGTCCAGTGGCGCAGGTGGAATCGGGCGCAGCCCCGGTCGAGTACCGCACGATCACATCGCTCGACGCGTTGGACGAGGTGATCGCGGCGATTCGGGCCGCTGGCAGCTTTGCCTTCGATACCGAGACGACGAGCACCAACGCCATCGCCACCAACCTGGTCGGCATCTCGCTCTCCTGGGCGCCCGGCGCCTCCTGCTACATTCCCGTCGGCCATCTGCCGGATCTCGAAAGCCCCGAGCAACTCGGCGTAGAGGCCGTGGTGGAGCGGCTGCGGCTGCTGTTCACGGATACTTCGATCCAGAAGGCCGCGCACAACGCCAAGTTCGACCTCGAGGTGCTGGCGGGCGCCGGGCTCGTGCTCGACGGCGTCGACTCGGACACGATGATCGCCGCCTATCTGCTGGGCGACCGCGACATCGGCCTGAAGTCGCTGGCGCTCGAGTTCTTCGGGGCGCGCATGACGCCGATCACGGAGCTGATCGGCACGGGCAGCAAGCAGCTCAGCATGGCGCAGGTGTCGATCGCTTCCGCTGCGCCCTACGCCGCGGCCGACGCCGACTTCACCGGCCGCTTGCGCGAGCCGATCGAGCAGGCGGTCGAGGAGCGCGGGCTCACGCGACTCTACCGTACGATCGAGCTGCCGTTGATCGGCACGCTGATGGCGATGGAGCGGCGCGGTGTCGCGGTTGACGTCGAAACGCTGCGTGAAATGTCGCGCACGCTGACCGATGACCTGCAGCGCATCGAAGCGGCGATCCACGAGAGCGTGGGGCATCAGTTCAACCTCGGCTCGCCCAAACAGCTCAGCCAGGTGCTGTTCGAAGAGCTGGGCCTGCCGAAGACGCGCAAGACGACGCAGGGCTACACGACGGACGCGCAGGCGCTCGAGGGGCTGCGCGGCATGCACCCGCTGGTGGAGCAGATCCTGGAGTACCGGCAGGTCGCCAAGCTGAAGTCCACCTATATCGACGCGCTGCCCGGCATGATCGACCCGCGCACGGGCCGCATCCATACGAACTACAACCAGACGACAGCCGCCACCGGCCGGCTCTCGTCTGTGGACCCGAATCTACAAAACATTCCCGTGCGCACCGAGCTGGGGCGGCGCGTGCGGCGGGCGTTCGTCGCGCGCGACCCGGCCGGTGAACGGCCGATGCGCTTCCTCGCCGCCGACTATTCGCAGATCGAACTGCGCATTCTGGCGCACGTCACGCAGGAGCCGCGGCTGGTCGAAGCCTTCCGCAACGACCAGGACATTCACCGCGCGACGGCTGCCGATCTGTTCGGCGTGCCGATCGAGGAGGTCAACCCCAGCCAGCGCAACCTGGCAAAGACGGTCAACTTCGCCGTGATCTACGGCCTCTCGGCGATGGGCCTCTCCAACCGCACCGAGATGAACATGGCCGAGGCGCGCGATTTCATCGGCAACTACTTCGACCGCTATCCCGGCATCAAGCGTTACATCGACGACACGATCGCTCGCACCCGGCAGATTGGCTATGCAGAGACGCTGCTTGGGCGCCGCCGCTACCTGCACGACATCAACTCCAGCAATTTCAACCTGCGCCAGCAGGCGGAGCGGCAGGCGATCAATCATCCGATCCAGGGCAGCAACGCCGACATCATCAAGATCGCCATGAACCGCATCCACGCCGAGTTGCGCGAGAGTGCGCTGACTTCCCGGATGATTCTGCAAGTTCACGACGAGTTGATCTGTGAAGGCCCGCCGGCAGAGCTGGAGGCGGTGCGCGAGCTGCTGAGCCGCCAGATGTGCGGCGCGATGGAGCTGTCGGTGCCGCTGAAGGTCGAGATGAAGACCGGCGCCAACTGGGGCGAGATGGAGTAAGCCGCGCGGGCGGCTAACCATGCCCGAGCTTCCCGAAGTCGAAACCGTCCGGCGTGGGCTGGAGCCGGCCGTCGTTGGGCGACGCATCAGTGACGTCCGCTTCACGCCGGCGGGGCACCGCCTGCTGCAAGGGGCGCCGCCCGAAGCGTTTCGCGCTGCGCTGGTCGGCCGCCGCGTCACCGCGGCGCGCCGCCGCGGCAAGTACTTAATCCTGCCGTTGGGCGACGGCCGCAGCCTGATCATGCATTTGCGCATGACCGGCCGCATCGAAGTCGAGCCGCAAACCGCGCCGGAGGGCGACTACTTTCGCGCGGCGATCCTGCTCGACGATGGCAACGAGCTGCGCTGGCGCGACGTGCGCCGCTTCGGCACCTGGCAACTCGCGGATGATCTCTCCGAGCTGGAGGCCAGGCTTGGCCCCGAACCGTTGTCGGATGCGTTCACTCCGGCGGCGCTGGCGGCTGCCTGTGCCGGGCGATCGGCGCCCGTGAAGTCCCTGCTGCTCGACCAACGTCGTTTGGCCGGTCTGGGCAATATCTACGTCGACGAGGCGCTGCACCTGGCCGGCGTGCATCCGTCGCGGCCGGCCGGTTCACTGTCTGCCGCTGAACTGACGCGGCTGCATGCCGCCATACGGGAAGTGCTGGAGAAGGGGCTGGGCAACTTCGGCACGACGCTGCGCGACTTTGTCAACGCCTACGGGCAGGAGGGGCGTAACCGCGAACATCTGCTTGTCTACCAGCGTACGGGAGAGCCGTGTTACCGTTGCGCCACGCCGATTGCGCGGAGCGTGGTGGGTGGGCGTGGCACGCACTTCTGCCCGGCCTGTCAACCGGCTGCGGCGGGTGGGGAACGGTGAACGAGGCATACACGCGGCCGGCACGGACCTGTGCCGAGTGCGGCACGCTGCTTGACGCCGCGCGACCGGCCGATGCACGTGTCTGCCTCGACTGCTTCGATCGCTACCTGCGTGGGCTGGATGCGGACTTTCTCGACAGCTTCGGCAGACTCGGGGCGCGTAAACAGATCATCGTGGCCGAAGCCTGCCTCAAGGGTCTCGTGCTGAGCGACACCGCCGACCGCAAGCTGCTGGCGATCAGCATCTACGAGCAGTTCATCGCTGCCGCGTCCAACCTGCTGGCTGTGTACGACGCCCTGATCGACCGCGAGCGACAGCCGATCATGCGTGGCATCCTGCAGTTCGAGCTCGATCGTGCCCGCGTGATCGACTTTTTCGCCCGCCTGACCAGCGATGGGCCGCGGGAAATGCTGGACGCCGCCGGCCTGCCGCACGCGGAGCAGGTCGTCGCGCTGCCCGGCGACCTCGACGCCCGCGAGCGCAAGCAGGTGCGCGCGGCGCTGATCGACGCGCTCGCCGATTTGGAACGACTCGTCGCCTTCGAGGAGGTCGGTGAACGGGCACTGGTCGGCGCTGCGCAACGCCTCGCTGCGCCGATGCCGGTGATCGAGCAGACGGCGTGGCTGGAAGGACGCAGCATTGAGCCCGGCCAGGTGGCCGCGCTCGCGCTCAGCGCCGGCGGACGCCGGCTCGAAGTCAATGTGCTCAGCACCGACGAGGAGACGCTGGGCAACGTCGTCGACGGCATCGAGGTCATGACCCGGCTCGTCCGCAACCTGATCTTTTCCTACGTCTCGCTGCATCCCAACGGTGCGCCGTTCGACGCCTGGCGCCGCGTCTGACCGGGCACGCTGCCGCTGGTTCCAGGCCGTCGTGGTGCCGTAGACTCGCGGCGCGGGCGCGCGTTGGTCCGCACGAGGATGTGATGGTCGCGCCATCGGTGGCTGACAAACGACCGACGCGTCGCACGCCGATCGACGGAATCGGCGGCATTCCCGGCGTGCGCGTGGGCCACTGGACGGACAGCGAGGCCGCGACGGGCTGCACCGTCGTGCTGGCGCCCGCTGCAGGCGCGGTCGCGGCGGTCAGCCAGCGCGGCGGCGCGCCGGGCACGCGGGAGACCGATGTGCTGCGCACGGGCAACGCCGTAGAGCGCGTCCACGCCATCCTGCTCACGGGCGGCAGCGCCTTCGGCCTCGCGGCGGCCACGGGCGTCGTGCGCTATCTGGAGGAGCGCGGCATCGGCTTCGAGACGCGCGCCGGCAAGGTGCCGATCGTGCCGGCGGCGGTGCTCTTCGACCTTGGCCTCGGCAGCGCGGCGGTCCGGCCGGGCGAGGCAGCGGGCTACGCGGCCTGTGAGGCCGCGCGGGACGGCGACTGCGCGGCGGGCAGCATCGGCGCAGGTACCGGCGCGACCGTGGCCAAGGCGGCGGGCATCGAACGGGCGCTGAAGGGCGGCCTTGCCTCCGCCTGTGAACGGCTGCACGACGGCACGCGCGTGGCAGCGCTGGTCGCTGTCAACGCCTACGGCGATATCCTGGATTCGGTGTCGGGCACGCGCATCGCCTGGCCTCGCCCCGACGCCGCCGGCCGGCGTCCCAACACGATCGAGCTGCTGCGCCGGCGCGGCGCCCTCTCGGCAAGCGGCTACACCAACACAACCTTGGTGCTGATCGCCACGACGGCGCCGCTCAGCCGGCCGCAACTGCTGCGCGTCGCGGAGATGGGACACGCGGGCCTCGCGCGCGCGATCGACCCGTCGCATACGCCCGCGGATGGGGACACCGTGTTCGCGATCGCCGTGCCTTCGGCGCGCGGCCGACGCAAGCCGCCGGACCTGATCGCGCTCGGATCGCTGGCGGCGCGGGCCACGTCGCGGGCGATCGGCCGCGCGGTTTCAGCGGCGCATGGTATCGCCGGCGTCCCCGGCATCAGCGAGCTGGAGAAGCCCGCCGGGGTGTGACCAACAGTTGTGGGTCACCGGCTCAGGCAGCTAAGCCAATCTGGGTGGCGTGGTCGGCGCGCAGCGCGATCAGGGCGCGGCCGCCCGGCTGCGAC
>Ga0207416_1002174_pt1 | contig 22536 bp, 17 predicted proteins | sample PaiPotPPM11metaG_FD_184107 | JGI IMG/M metagenome (GOLD analysis project Ga0207416, IMG submission 184107) | Iron sulfur acid spring bacterial and archeal communities from Banff, Canada, to study Microbial Dark Matter (Phase II) - Paint Pots PPM... ...
CTGACCGCTGACCGCTGACCGCTGACCGCTGACCGCTGACCGCTGACCGCTGACCGCTGAAATCTAATTCTTCGATCAAACTGCCGCAAGAATCGCTCGGCCCAACGCCCCGGTCATCGCATCCTGCGCAAAAAGCGCCGCCTCGTAGCTCAGCTCAGGGAGACCACGCAAATGGTCCGCGAAATCCCAGGCCAGTTCCCGGGCCTTGCAGATGTCCCAGAACGCCAGCAGCCGTCCGACCTTCCCCGTGTCCTGCGCGAGCACTCCCAGCGTGTCCATCGCCAGCATTGTCAGCGTCGCCGGCATCAACGCGTCCAGCAGTCCGTTCACGGCTTCGTAGTCCGCATACTCCGCGCTGCCGACCCCCGGCACCACCTTCAACCCCGCATCCGTCGCCAGCAGAGCCATCGCCAGGTCCCGGTTGATATGCGCATTCATTCCTGCAAGCGCAAACTGGATCCGATCGACACCCACTTGATACCTTGCCTCAAACAGCGCCGACCACGCGCTTGGCACGGCCTGTCCGGCCAGAAAACCACCCAGCGCCGCAAAGTAGAGACCCGCGAAGTTCACATCGAGGCTGGCAAACCACTCCGGACTCCGCCACGCGCCCCCCGGAGGCGCCAGATCGACCTGCTGCGTCACCATCAGGTAAAGCCGGTTGAACCACTTGATCCCATCGTTCACTGCAAGCAGCGCGTCCATCGCCTGCATCCGCGCAATCACCTCCGGGATCGTCGTAGGAACCGACCCGGTCACCAACTCATACAACGGCTGATCTGCGGCGGCTACGGCAGCTAAACCCATGCATCTCCCCCAGAGAAGTCCGCTGAAGTATAAGCGATCTCCCCGCCGCAACCAGCCTCTGCGCCGGGTGCCCCATTCATGCAGTCATCGCATGAGCGGGTTCGGCCCTGCGCCTGCCGCTGGATAAATCCAAGGCCATCCCGATCCCCTATGGGATCCACCTTTTCCACCGCGAATTCCTTGACACCCACGATAAAATTAAAGAAAGGGAACAAAGGAGCGAGGCTCTTGCCTGGCCCTGTTTTCTCCCTTCGATTCCGTGGCGGATAAGGCCGCAACTCATTGATTCCAGATATTTTTTGTTCTAAGTTATCTGGAATCAAGATTTTGCGAAATTCACCCGAGTCTAACCGCTTTGTTTCGAAGATTTTAGGATTTTTACATAGGGAGGGGGTACCCGGCCAAACCCCGGAACAGGAGTAGACAACACGTTATCCACGACGCCAGTTTTTCCCGTGGCTTATCCTTGCTCACAACATGCCCGACACTAATTCCGCCATCGCCGAAAATAAATCCGCCGCCGCGCCCGCCGCTGTACCTTCACTGGCCAGCCAGACCGATGTCTACGCCATCCACGGCGCCGACCCCGAAGTCCTCGCGTACGCCATGGCCAAGTACTCGCGCTCTTCGCTCTCCATGCGCGAGTCGCTCTCCGAGATCAGTTGCCAGCGCGCCGAGCAGTTCCTCAACACCTTCTACTTCCAGTACGGCCATCGCTCCATCGCCGACCTGGCCCACATCCCGTTCGCCATCGAGCGCCTGTCTTTACTCGCTGCAATCGCACTGGTAGATGAACAGCGCTGGGACGGCCAGGAACGCTCCACCCGTTACCAGAACTTCCGCAAGTCCGGCTGGTACACGCCCGAACTTCCCACCGACCTTGCTGCGTCCTACACCGGTTCCGTCGCGGCGCTCTTCGCCGCCTACGACAAGGTCGGCGCAGAGATGCTCGAAGCGCTCAAGCGCACCATACCGCAGCCCGCGGGCATGGACGATGGCGCCTACACGCGCACCCTCAAGGCCCGCGCTTTCGACGTCGCCCGCTACCTCCTGCCGCTTGCCACCAACACCTCGCTCGGCCAGATCGTCAGCGCGCGCACGCTCGAGAACCAGATCTCGCGCCTGCTCTCGAGCGAGTTCCCCGAAGTCCGCACGCTCGGCGAAAAGCTCAAGACCGCCGCAGCCTCGCCTGCCTGGAACGTCACTCACGACGCGGCCCGGGTCCTCTGCGCCGAAGTCGGCTCCGTCGACGGTCTCTGCGGCAGTCGCATCACAGAAACTCTCCTCCGCGAGGTCAAGACCGCACCCACCTTGGTCAAGTACGCCTCGCCAAGTGAATACACCATCGCCTCCCGTGCCGAACTCCGCGCCGCCGCCGCCGAACTCATGGCCGGACAGCCCATCGAACCCGCCCCCGTCGTCGACCTGGTCGAAGATTCCGGCTCTCTCGAAGTCGAACTCGCCACTTCGATCCTCTATCCCGAGTGCCACTATTCCTGGCGCCAGCTCCAGCGCACCGTCGCCGGCCTCGGCGCGCACCGCGTAGCCGAACTCATCGCACTCGGCACCAAACATCGCGGTCGCCACGATGAGCTGCCCCGGAGCTTCTCCGCCGGCCACAGCTTCCAGTTCGACATTCTCATGGACATCGGCGGCTTCCGCGACATGCACCGCCACCGCCGTTGCATCCAGCTCATCCAGGCCTTCACCGACCTCCACGGCTACGATGAGCCCGTCTGCCCCGGCCAGCCCACTCTCGCCGAAGCCGGCCTCGAAGACACCTACGCCTCCGCCATGGAGGCCGCCTTCGCCGCCTATCGTTCGCTCGCCAAAAATCCGGGTGCCCCATCCAAGCTCGGCTTGGGTGGGCTCGCCGCCACCAACCCCGAAGCCGCCTACCTGTTGCCCCTCGGTACCCGTGTCCGCGCCATGTTCAAGATGGACTTCGCCGAAGCCCTCTACATCTCCGAACTGCGCTCCGGCGTCGCCGGCCACTTCAGCTATCGCCGCGTCGCCTGGGAGATGTACCGCGCCGTCGCCCAGCGCCACCCCGCGCTCGCCGGCTATTTCCGCATCGAGGACGTCAACCAACCCATCGACCTGCTGAAACGATGACGAATCAGACTTCCAGCACGCGCTCCGCCTCAGCGATCTGTTCGCGCTCTGCGGCAGCACCCGACTCCGCAACCCGCGTCCCGAACGCATGCGTCAGCCCCGCGACCGCAACCAGCACCAGCGCCAGGCCGCACACGCCGTTCCACTTCCAGCGCACCCAGGCCATCGTCGAAAGCGCTGACCCAACCGCCGCGCCCGCAAAATACACGGTCATGTACACCGTATTCAGCCTGCTCCGCGCCGAAGGCACCAGCCCGAAGATCCGCGTCTGGTTGCCCACCTGCGTCAGTTGCGCCCCCACGTCCAGCAGAATGACGCCCACCAGCAACACCGCGAGATGCAGTGCAAAGGAGAGCTGCGAAGTCTCGCCGGCCCACAACAACACGTACGAGCAGGCAAGAGTCGTGATGCCCGCCGTCAGCACCCAGCGCGTGCCTCGCCGATCTGCCATTCTTCCCGCGAACGGCGCGACCAGCGCGCCTGCAGCGCCCACCAGACCAAAGCTACCGGCAACGCCGGCGCCGAGTCCGTAGTGGCTGCTCAGCAAAAACGCCAGCGTCGTCCAGAAGCAGCTGAACGACGCAAACACCAGCGCTCCGATCAGGCTCGACTCGCGCAGCAGCGGCTCGGTCCGCCATAGCGTCCACAACGAGCGCATCGCATCGCGGTAGCGCAGGTCCTGTTTCGGCGGCAGCTTCGGCATCATGCGTCCGAGCAGAAGCAGAAACGCTACGTTGATCAGCGCCGCGATCACGAACACGTAGCGCCAACCGTCTGCAACCCAGAAAGCTCCCGCGGGAAACAGTCTTGGCGCGTGGGCGAAGAGTGCCGGAATGCGGCTCACCCATCCGGCGAAGGTCCGCGCCAGCAGAATACCAAGCAGCAGGCCCATCATGACCGTGCCAATTGCCCGCCCGCGCTTCTCATCGGAGACCATGTCCGGCGCGATGGGCAGCACAATGTGCGTCACCGACGCCACCATCCCGAGCAGAAAGCTGCCCGCAATCAGCCACGCCAGCGTCGGCGCCAGCGAGACCAGCAGAAGCGCCAGAACCACGGCCGCATACATGCGCATCATCAGCGCGCGGCGCTCCAGCACATCGCCCAGAGGAACGAACAGCAGCAGTCCCAACGCGTATCCCACCTGCGTCGCGCCCGACACGAACATGACCATCCCGGCCGGCTCGTGGTAGGTCTTGCCCATGTCCACCAGCAGCGGCTGGTTGAAGTAGATCGTCGACACCCCGATGGCACAGGCAATTCCCAGGAAGTACAAAGGAGCGCGCGGTGTGCCGGACTTGGAGCCAGATATCATTCGAGTTTGAGAGCTGCCTTCCGATCCAGTGTAAGTCTTGTCACTGTCCGTTGTCGCTCAGGTGGTCAGTCCACGTGATCCAGATTCCGCCCCCAGCGACCTGTATCAGCCCGAGAATCTTAGCTTAGATTCACGTCGGTTCGCCAGCGTTGTCGCGTCCGGTCCACCCACCGAAAACGGCAGCTGGTCGATTAGCGGACTTCTTACAGTTTCCCAAGCGTCAGCTTGGCGATGGTCGCCAGCTGCATGAAGGAGGTTCCCTCGTAAATTTTGCCAATCTTCGCGTCGCGGTAGAGCTTCTCCACCGGGTAGTCCTTGACGAATCCTGAGCCGCCGAAAACCTCCACGGCGAGGCTTGCCACGCGCTCTGCCGCCTGCGAGGCAAGGTACTTCGCCATCGCCGCCTCTTTCGTGAACTCGGCGCCGCGGTCCTTCAGGCGGGCCGCGTTGTAGACCATCAGCCGCGCCGCCTCCAAATCGATCGCCATCTCGGCAAGCTGGAACTGCATGGCCTGGAACTCCGCCAACGGCTTGCCGAACTGCTTCCTCTGCTTCGCCCAGCGCGCTGCGTGCCCCCACGCCCCATCGGCCAGGCCAACCATCTGCGCGCCAATTCCGATCCGCCCCTCATTCAGCGTCTCGATCGCGATTTTGTAGCCTTTACCGGGCTCGCCGAGCATTTGGTCGCCCGGCACAACGCAGTCGCGGAAGATCAACTCGCAGGTGCTCGAGGCACGAATGCCCAGCTTCTCTTCCTTGCGCCCAATCTCGAAACCCGCCATGCCCTTCTCAACCACGAATCCGGTGACGCCCTTGTATCCCGCTTCTGGATCGATGGTGGCGAAGACGAGGAACAACCCGGCCTCTTTCGCATTGGTAATCCACAGCTTCTGCCCGTTCAGCACATAGTCGCTGCCGCGCTTCACAGCCCGCGTCTGCAGCGCGAAGGCGTCCGATCCGGATGCCGCCTCGCTGAGCGCGTAGGCGCCCACCGTGTCCGCCGCCAGCCGCGTCAGATACCGCTGCTTCTGCTCCGCCGTTGCCCACCGCACCAGCGCGTTGATGCACAGCGTGTTCTGCACATCGACCAGAACGCCGACTGCCGGATCGACCGCCGAGATCGCCTCGACCGCCAGCACCGCGTCGAACAGGCTGCCGCTCGAACCGCCGTACTCCTCCGGCACCGTGATGCCCATCAGGCCGAGAGCAAACATCTCGCGAATCAGTTCGGCGTCCATCTGCTGCGTCTCGTCCATGACCCGGGTCAGCGGGGCAATCCGGTCAGTGGCGAATCGCCGGACGGAATCCTGGAACATCCCCTCGTCTTCGTTCAGTTCGCTTAGCGCCGCTCGTACCGCTTCCTCGGCCACTCATTCCTCCTGCGTCGCGGCTTCGGAATCCGCGAAATGCGAGTGTAGAGCATTCTCGCGCCTGCTGTATTGAGTAGCGGCAGCAGGTGACACTATTCTGCGAGAGCCATGTTCCAATTGAGAAAATATTTCACAAACGTCATCGTCGCGATGTATAACGCTGAGGTTAGAGGGCGTGGACTTTTGCGCTCGGGAGACGATTGCATGCGTGGCTTGAAGATCGGCGGTAATTCTGCGGCGCTGTGCGCGCTGTTGCTGTTGGCAGGTTGGCAGCTGCTCGCGCAGGAGATGCCGAAGCTGGTTGAGGATCACGGCCGCGCCACGCTGATAGTCGACGGGAAACCTTACTTTCTGCTCGGCGCGCAGGTGGACAACTCGAGCGGCTGGCCGGAACGGCTGGACGCGGTTTGGCCCGCGGCGGAACGGCTGCGGCTGAACACGCTGGAAGTGCCGGTTTACTGGGAGCAGATGGAGCCGACCCGCGGCACGTTCGACTTCAGCGTCGTCGACGCGCTGCTCGACCAGGCGCGCGCGCACAAGATGCGGCTGGTGCTGCTGTGGTTCGGCACGTGGAAGAACGGCAAGATGCACTACGTTCCGAACTGGGTGAAGTCGGACACGACGACGTACCCGCGGATGCTGTCGAAGGCGGGCGCGCCGATCGACGTGCTCAGCCCGAATGCGCCGGCGAATCTCGAGGCCGACCGCACCGCCTTCGCGGCTCTGATGCGGCATCTGAAGCAGGCCGATCCGCAGCACACAGTGCTAATGATGCAGGTGGAGAACGAGTCCGGCTCGCTCGGCCTGGTGCGGGACTTCTCGCCGCTGGCGCAGAAGCAGTTTGACGCGGCAGTTCCCGCGGACCTGATGCGCGCGCTGCACAAGAGCGGCTCGGGCAGCTGGGCGCAGGTCTTCGGCGACGATGCCGACGAGACCTTCGCGGCTTGGAGCGTGTCACGGTACATCAACGCCGTTGCGGAGGCGGGCAAGAAGGAGCTGCCGCTGCCGATGTACGTCAACAACTGGCTGAAGTCGCCGCGGGCGTTTCCGGTCACCACCGTTCCCGGCGACGACTATCCCAGCGGCGGCCCGACGATCAACATGTTCCCGGTGTGGAAGGCGATGGCGCCGTCGATCGACCTGCTGGCGCCGGACATTTACGTGCCGAACAGCGAGCGCTATCGCAGCGTGATGCGCGAGTTTCATCAGCCCGGCAACCCGCTGTTGATTCCGGAGAGCCTTGGCTTTGAGCCGTTTCCGGGCGCGACTGGCTACGCGCGGTATCTCTACTTCGCGCTGGGCGATGGCGCGGTCGGCTTTGCGAACTTCGGGCTGGACCGGCTGCGTCTCGACCAGCTGAACCCGGAGATGCAGGCGGTGGTGAACGGCTTCAGCCTGCTCGGTTCGTTCACGCCAGAGCTTGCCGCGCTCAAGTTTGCGGGCAAGTTGCAAACCGCCGTCGAGGAAAACGGCATCTCGCAGAAGGAGCTTGCCTTCGCGGCGGATGGGTCGCCGTTGCAGCTTGGCTCTAACCCATCGGCGCTTGCCGCGCCGGTGAGTGCGGCCTGGCGTGTGATCGTCTTGTTCCCGCCTTCGTACGATCCGCCGGCTGCGCCTGTATCGACTACTTCAGATACGACAGGATTGCATGAAGGGCGCGCGGTGGTCGCGGCGCTGGGAGCGAACGAGTTCCTGGTCGCAGGTATCGACTGCCGCGTGCAGTTCGCGTTGCCGGTGCATGCGGGCGGCAAGCAGGCGCAGATGCTGAAGGTCGAGGAAGGTCGCTACGAGGGGACCAAATGGATTCCGACGCGGCTTTGGAACGGCGATGAGACGGATTACGGATTGAACTTTGGCGGCAAAGGTTCCTTGCTGCGCGTCACGATGGGGAGTTACTGATGAACACTCGATTTGTAACCAGAAACGATCGCCCTTCCCGTTTCACGGGAACATGTGTAACCGGATTGGTTGCATGCGCGCTGCTGGCTGCGCCCTACCTCGCTCAAAGTACTGCTGCGCAGCATCCTTGGCAGCAGATGCAGATGCCGACAGCAGCCGAGGTTGCCAAGGTTTGGGTCAACCCGCCCTCCGAGTATGGGCCGGAGCCCTACTTCGGCATGAACGGGCCGGTGACGATCGAGAGCCTGGCGCAGGATCTCGACACGATGAAGAGCCTCGGCTTCCATGCAGTGACCGCGCAGGCCGGCGGCGGCATGAAGACGACCTATCTCTCGCCCGAATACTTCGCTTTCTTCAAGCAGTTCGCGCTGGAAGCGAAAAAGCGAGACCTGAAGGTCTGGATCGTCGACGACATCGGCTATCCCAGCGGCTTTGCCGGCGGCATCTTCGCGGCCAATGGCACAAAGCATGAGCTCAGCATGCAGGCGCTGAGCATTGGCCAGCGGGTGCCGGTTGCGGCCGGGGCGACGCTGAAGCAGGCTGCGGGCGCCGATGTCATCTCAGCCACCGCCGTCAGCGCGACCGGGGAACGGGTCAGCGTGCCGGTCACCTCCGGCGAGATTGACTGGACTGCTCCGGCGGACAAGGGCGACTGGACCGTGATGCTGGTTCAGCACGTGTTCCGGACGTCGCCGACCAAGAGCGACACCAATCCGACGCACGCCAAGGACTCGTCGCAGCCGCTTGAGGATTACCTCAACCCGGCGGCAACCGCGGCGTATCTCGAGGCAACACACGACGGCTACTACCAGGCGATGCCGGAGCTGTTCGGCTCGACCATCCTCGGCTTTCGCGGCGACGAGCCGGACTACTCGATCTCCGGGCTACCGTGGACGCCGGATTTCTTCGTCACCTTTCAGCGGGCGAAGGGATACGATGTGCGGCCGTATCTGGGCGCGATCCTGCTGTCGCAGGGCGGTGGACGCCCACGCCCGCCCGCCAACGCCGCAGCTTCAGGAGCGCCGCCGTCCGATCCGGCGTTTATTCCGGCCGGGCCACCGACGCCGCCGGCGAAACTCACTGAAAAGGAGCTGCGCGCTAAGGGCGACTACTACGACGTGTTCTCGCAGATGTTCCGCGACGGCTTCTTCAAGCCGCAGGGCGTCTGGTGCGCGGCGCATGGCGTTGCGTACCAGGTCCACCTGAATCACGAGGAAATGGAGATGGACCTGACGCGCTCGGAAGGCGACTTCCTGCGCGATATGAAGTACGTCGAAGTGCCGGGGATCGACGCGATCTGGCACCAGATCTGGACGGATACGGTGTCGGACTATCCGCGGCTGGCTGCGAGCGCGGCGCATGTGTACGGCCATCCGCAGTCGTTTACGGAGAGCTTCGCGGCGTACCGGCCGGCGCCGGACATCACGCTGGCGCGCTACATCCTGAACGAACAACTCGTCCGCGGAGTGAATCTGATGGAGACGATGTTCTACTCGGCGACGCGGCCGCAGGGTGCTGCGGCGGAGGTTGCGACGACGACTCCGCTTCCGGGCGCGGCGGCGGGGCCTCCGCGGCGGGGCGGGCCGTCGGCGGTGATGCGGGATCCGGGCTTCCCGGCGCTGGCGGAGTACGTGCGGCGCGTGGGTTACGTGCTGAGCATGGGGCGGCCAGCGGCGAGCGTCGCGCTGTACCTGCCATCGAGTTCGATGTGGCTGAACGACCGGGACGCGGACACGGCGTTCGTGGCGTCGGAGCAGATGCTGTCGGAGCGGCAGATTGATTTCGACATCATCAACCTCGATGCGCTGGCGACGGATCTCAAGGCCGGGCCGGGATGGCTGGAGACGATGAGCGGCAACCGCTATCGGACGGTGATTGTTCCGTCGGCGGCGGTGATTTCTCAGGTGGAGGTTGACCGGCTGAAGGCGTTTGCGAAGGGCGGCGGGAAGGTGCTGTTCCTGGGCAGGACGCCGGCGCTGATTTCGCAGAAGACGATTCTTGACGCGCGGGCGGCGACTGCGGGCGACTTTGCGTGGGCTACGGTGGAGACTTCGGCGCAGCTTCCTCTGACTCCGACGCCTCCGGCGCAAGCGCCGGCGACTCCTCCCGCGCCGCAGGTGGTTCCGGCGGCGATTGAGACAGCGCTGGGCAAGGTCGTGCCGAGCCACGACGTGGCGCTGGACCAGGCGGCAACTTCGCTGCGGGTGGTGACGCGGCAGCTGAAGGACGCCAAGGTCTACTTCCTCTTCAACGAGGGAGCGGAGGCGCTGGCGCGGACGATGACTCTGCCGGGGCCGGGAGCCACGGTTGAGCTGTGGGATCCGGCCACGGGAGCCGTCTCGCGGGTGCCGAGCACTGGCGGGAAATCCGGGCTCAGTGTGCGGCTGGACCTGCCGGCGTATGGGACCGAGCTGGTGGTGGTGAGATAGGCGCGGCCCCCTCCCCAGTCCCCGGGGTGGTGTGATCTTGCGGGGAAGTGGCTTGTTTTGTGTTGATTAGAGGATGGTGATGTCTGTAGATATCAGACTTTGCACGGGTTAGCGCTAAGATCGTCATTCTATTGGCATCGTTTGATGCGAATCACAGAGGACACAGAGGGAAAGAGAGAGAGCACAGAGAATTCTGGGGCAGGAACGGATTTCTGGCCCTGGATCGGGAGGACACCGGTTGAGTCGGGATAAATGAAAAGGGCCGCACTGAGCGCGGCCCTTTTTTATTTTATCTCTACTACCAGAATACCAGTTTGGGCATAACTCATCGGTACTCAAAATGAGTTGGGAGGGGCTTTGGTTTGTGGGAGTTGGCGGTTTTTTGCACCGGGTGGGGTTGACAGATTTGGCGGTGGCCCACGACGCGTGGAGGCGGTCAAGAACAGGCAACGGCAAAAGCGAAATGCGGGGTTCTTCGCTGCGCTCAGAATGACAAGCTAAATAGCTGCTGCGCTCAGAATGACAAGCTAAATAGCTGCTGCTCTCAGAATGACAAGCTAAATGTCAGTTTTCGTAGCGGATGCGGTGGGTTTGGAGCCACCAGCAGGCGTCGTTGCCGGCGTGGGGGAAGATGGAGCGGGAGCAGGAGACGTCCATGGTGCCTCCCCAGTCGTACTCCTCCTTTTGCCCTTTGAGCGGGGTGATGATCATGGTGCCGATGGAGACGGTGCCCATGCCTCCGCCTTTGGCGACGCGGATGCGCCAGACGGTCCAGTCGCCGACGTAGAGGAGGGAGAGTGCGGCGAGCAGTTCGATCAACAGCCCTCGGAAGATGCGTTTGAGCATGAGTTCTCCGTGGGAAAGGGTAGCAGATGGTGAGAGGCGGAGAGCGTGCGGGCGAGGACAAGAGCAACAGCAAAGGCAGGAACAAAAACAACAGCAAGGGCCAATGCGGGGGTTCTTCGCTGCGCTCAGAATGACAAGCTTATGGGGAAATGACAAGCCTATGGGGAACCGAGGGAGGGACCTTAAAAGCAAAAGCGGGGTTGAATTGCTTCAACCCCGCTGGCGCTGGTTTTCGGAGGTTGGTTAGGAGGCCATCTGCATCAGTTCGCGTTCGGCGCGGAGCCAGTCCTGCTCGGCCTGGCCGTCGTGGTAGCCGCGTTCGGCCCAATATTGCTGGGCGAGGCGGGCGATTTCTGCGTGGGTGGGGGTGGTAGCGGTTACCTTTTCGGCAACAGTCTGCCTGACCGGCGCGGCGGTTACTGTTTCGGCAACAGTCTGCTTCTTTGCGGTGGTCTTTTTGGTGGTTGTGCCAGTTGCGGTCGCCTTTGGTTTTGCGGGCGCCTTGGCCTTCTTGGTCTTTTCGATTTTCTCTGCCATGCCGCGAATCTCCTTAGCTTGATCTCGGCCCCTCGGAACGGGACATCCCCTCCAGAATACGAGATTTTTGCCTGAAAATCGCACTTTATCGGGCATTGGGGTATCCGCTCACATACGTGTGATTGCAACGGACACGAACAAAAGAGGTTAGTTAGGGGGCGCGCTGGCGGTTAATGTCCGATAACCGGCTGGGGGTGTCGTTTGGGCTGAATCTCCGCCCAAGCACTAGTGGATAGGCCTTTAACGATTGAGGCGCTTCGAGCAAAATGCGGGGGTTCTTCGCTGCGCTCAGAATGACAAAAGGGGATTGTTAGTGGGCTGGGGCGTCACCGCCGCCGCCGTGTTTGGTTTTGTCGATGGTGAGGACGAGGGGGATCATGCAGGCGCAGAAGACGGCGAGGACGGCGATGATGTCCATGTAGGCGAGCATGGTGGACTGACGGTGCAACTGATTGTAAAGAAAAGCCTGAGCAGTGTGGAGATTGCCGGTGGAGGCGCCCCCGAAGTTGCCGGTGCCGTTGCCTCCGCCGGGAAAGAACTGCTTGAGGCGGTTGACCTGGTCGCGGAAGGCCTCGTTGCCGGGGGACAGGTTGCGGACCATCACGGACTCGTGGGCCTGCTGACGGCGGGTGAGCATGGTGGCGACGAAGGCTGTGCCGACGGATCCGCCGATGTTGCGGGCGAGGTTGGTGAGGCCGGAGACGTCGTTGCTCTGCTCGCGGGGGATGCCGGTGTAGGAGATGGTGTTGATGGGGACGAAGAGGAAGGCGAGTCCGGAGGCCTGGAAGACGCGGACCCACATGATGTAGCGGAAGCTGGATTCCAGAGAGAAGGTGTGCATCATCGCCATGGAGCTGGCGAGGATGGCGAAGCCGTAACAGATGAGGTAGCGGGCGTCGACCTTGCCGATGAGGATGCCGACGATGGGCATCATGAGCATGATGCAGACGCCGCCGGGGGAGATGACGAGGCCTGCGAGTTCGGCGGTGTAGCCGAGGAGGGTCTGGACCATCTCGGGGATGAGCACGGTGGTGCCGTAGAGGGAGAAGCCGAGCACGAACATCAGGATGAAGGGGATGGCGAAGGTCTTGCGCTTGAAGAGGGTGAGGTTGAGGATGGGGCGCTTCTTGACGCGGATCTGGTACAGCTCCCAGAGGATGAGGGTGACGAGGGAGACGGCGGAAATGATGGTGAAGGCGGTGATGATGTGGGAGCCGAACCAGTCGTCTTCCTGGCCCTTGTCGAGGATGAACTCGAGGGTGCCGAAGCCGAGGGCGAGGAGACCGAAGCCGAAGTAGTCGAGCTTGAGACCTTCGCGGTGGGATTTGGCGACTTCGCGCTGGATGTGGGGCGGATCTTCGACCAGGCGGTTGGTGAGGTAGAGGCTGATGAGGGCGATGGGGACGTTGATGAAGAAGATCCAGCGCCAGTTGAAATTGTCGGTGATCCAACCGCCGAGGGTGGGGCCGATGGCGGGGGCGAAGACGACGGCGAGGCCGTAGAGGGCGAAGGCCTGGCCGCGCTGGCGGGGCGGAAAGGTGTCGGCGAGGATGGACTGCTCGGAGGGGGCGAGGCCGCCGCCACCAGCTCCCTGAAGGACGCGGAAGAAGACGAGCCAGCCGAGCGAGGGGGCCATGCCGCAGAGCATGGAGCTGATACCGAAGAGGACGACGCAGATCATGTAGAACTTCTTGCGGCCAATGAAGGTGGTGAGGTAGGCGGAGGCGGGGAGGATGATGGCGTTCGAGACGAGGTAGGAGGTGAGGACCCAGGTGGCCTCGTTGACGCTGGCGCCGAGAGAGCCGGCGATGTGGGGGAGCGAGACGTTGGCGATCGCGGTGTCGAGCACCTCCATGAAGGTGGCGAGGGTAACGGTGATGGCGATGGCCCACTTGTTGGCGCGGGGCGTCCAGGCACGATCGGAGGCGGCCTGGTCGGCCTGCGCTTGGTCTGTCTGAAGGGTCCCGGTTGCCATGCGTTGAGATTTGATTCGGCGGAGATGGGTTGGGACTCTGGAATTTGGGGCAGGCAATTCCTGGTGTTGTCCGTCTAACTTCACACGAGGTGATGCCGATGAGGAAGGTTCTGCTTGCGGTGGGTGCGGTTGTGGTGGTCGCGGCGGTTGCCGTGTATGAGTTCAGGCCGGCTCCGGCGAACGATGGCGGTACTGTGGGCACTGATGCGGCGGGCGTGGCGATTCCGCAGCAAGCGCCGGCGCAGGGTCAGGGGGATGCGAGCCGGGCGAATGAGGGGATTCCATTCCAGGACACGTCGATGCTGAAGCCGCCGGCGGGGGCGAAGGTGGCGATCTACGAGTTTGAGGACCTGGAGTGTCCGGCGTGCGCGCAGGCTTTCCCGGTGGTGCGGGCGGCGGCGGGGCAGTATGGGATTCCGCTGGTGCGGCATGACTATCCGCTTACGGAGATTCATCTGTGGAGCTTCGATGCGGCGGTGACGGCTCGGTACCTGGAGGACAAGGTGTCGCCGAAGCTGGCGGATACGTTTCGCGGGGACGTGTTTGCAAATCAGCGGGCGATTGCAAATAAGGACGACCTGATGAGCTTCACACGGGGGTGGTTCCAGTCGCATGGGATGACGATGCCGTTTGTGATGGACGCGAGTGGGGCGTGCACGGCTGAGGTGAAGGCGGATCGGGCACTGGGCGACCGGCTGGGGATCCGGAGTACGCCATGCATTTTTGTGGTGACCCAGACGAAATGGATGCCGGTGGTGGATGTGCGGCATCTGGATGAGATTGTGGATAAGGCGATGGCGGCTACGAAGGATGGGACGGTCGCCGGCGTGTGAGGCAAAAAAGAAGAGCGAATCACAGAGAGCACAGAGGAAAAAGAGACGACACAGAGAGTGCGTGCGGGGGGGGCGCTTGCGCGGCTACTTATCTTCGTCGGTGAAGGCGACGGGCTTTTCGTTTTCGTAGCCGGAGAGGCTTTGGAGGAGCTGGGCGTTGACCTCGTCGGCGATGGCCATGAGGGTGGAGGGGAGCTGGCCGAGGTCGATGCGGTCGAGGTTGTCCTGGATGGTCTGGAAGAGGACGACCTGGAGGGCGCGGGTTTCTTCGACGAGGATGGGCGAGCGGAAGCCCTGGCGGCGGCGGCGGGCGCCATGCTGCAGCGAGGCCATGGAGAAGAGGGTCATGAGGCCGAGGGGCTGGGGGTAGCGGAGGCGGTAGAGGATTTCGTTGATCGCCTCGGGGAGGTGCTCGGTGCGTTCGGCGATGGGGAGGTGGATGGAGGTGAGGCTGCCCTCGGCCATCATTTTGGCGAGCCAGGCCTGGATGATGGAGGAGCGCTCGCGCTCGAGGATGGTGGCGATGGACTCGACGAGCTGGACGCGGGGCAGGCGCTCGCCGTTGGTTTCCTGCGAGAGACGTTCGCGGATGGCCTGGACGATGGGGATGGGTTTGGGCGGCTTGAGGAAGATTTCGTCGGCCTCGCGGAGGATGGAGGCGGTGGCCTTGCCCATGTCGGGGTTGGCGCTGAGGACGAGAGTGACGGCGCGGGGGTTGGCGTGGCGCATGGCGCCGACGACGATGAGGCCGTCGCCGGGTCCGGGCATGTGCAGGTCGCTGATCAGGACGTCGAAGGGCTGCGTGGTGATGAGGCGTAAAGCCTCGACAACACTGGACGCAGTGGTGACGTCGAATTCATGGGCTTCGAGGATGACTTTGAGCCCAGTGAGGAGGGACTCGTCGTCATCGACCAGCAATAGCGTTACCGGAGCCAAGGAGGAACCCCTTGTGCGGGTTGCACACAGACAATCCGACCCGGGCGGGCCTCGGGACGGGAGGACAAGGACGACAAATGCTGCCAATTTCTTAAACTGATTGCAGAGTACACCGGCGCGATGATGCGAGAGGCGGGAAAATTGCGATGGATGGGGAAACTCTGGTAACCAGGCGGGCGGGCGAGCCGTGCTAGACTCGAAGTTTTCCGCCGTCTGCGGGTTCCGGCCCTGTGTCTGGAGCGGCCGGTGGAGAAAAAGGGAGGAGATTGGATGCATCCGGATCTTGCCAAACTTGTGGACCTGCAGGCGCACGACCTTGAGGTAAAGCGCCTGCACGACCAAATGGCGACACTTGCCAAGCAGGTTGCCGCACTTGAAACCAAGGCCAAGGCCACGGCGGGCCAGCGCAAGGTGATCGTCGACCTGATTGCGCAAGAAGATGCACTGCGGCGGAAGGAAGAGTCGGAGATTGCGGACCTGCGGCAGAAGCTGGAACGGGCGAAGAAGAAGCTGGACATGACGACGACGACGGCGCAGTTGACCGCGCTGGAACATGAGACGGCATTCGCACGGAGCGAGATCAGCCGGATCGAGGACGCCGAGTTGGAGAGCATGGAGCGCGGCGAGGCGCTGGACGCGCAACTGGTGCAGGCGGACGCCGCCGTGGCCGAGGCGGCCGCGACGCTGGTGCGGGAGAAGGCGCAGGCGATGGAACTGGTTGCGGCTGACCAGGACGCGCTGGCGAAGGCGGAGAAAGAGCGCGTGGCGCTGCGGGCGGAGATTGTGGCGCAGAGTGAGACGGGCGAGGATTCGCTGGCGGCGTATGACCGGATTTCGAAGTCGAAGGGGACGGCGGTGGCTGAGGCGCTCAATCAGCAATGCACGGCGTGCCACGTGATGGTGCGTCCGCAGCGGTGGAACGATCTGCGCGACAACAGCGCGGGATCGACGGCGAGCGAAACGCTGATGACGTGCGAGAACTGCGGTCGGATGCTGTACTACGATCCGGCGCGGGATTCGCCGACGCGGAAGACGGTGCAGTCGGAGAGCATTGCGGCGCAGATCGTTCGCTCGTTGTAAGTCGGCGGGGGGCGGTGACGCGCGATACCATTGAGGGGTATGAGGAAGTCACACACCCCGCAACGAATCTGCGTCGATATGGATGAGGTGATGGCGGATGCTGTTGCCGAGCATCTGCTGCGCTACAACCGTGAATTTCAGGGCAATCTGACCAAAGACGATCTGCTCGGCAAACGCTTCTGGCAGGTGGTGCCGGAGAAACATCACCAGATTCTCGACGATTACCTGCGCGCCGAGGATTTCTTCGAGGTGCTCGAGGTGATGGCCGATGCGCAGCGGGTGATGGAGGAGTTGCAGCGGCACTACGAGATCTTTATCGCGACGGCGGCGATGGAGGTGCCGACGTCGTTCAACGCGAAGTTCGGCTGGCTGGAGCGGTACTTCCCTTTTATTCCGCATACACACATTGTCTTCTGCGGGGATAAGAGCATTTTGCTGGCGGACTATCTGATCGACGACAATCCGCGGCAGTTGGAGCGCTTTTCGGGTGAGGGGATTCTGTACGAGGCGCCGCATAATGTGGCGGTTACGGGGTATCGGCGGGTGAAGAACTGGCTGGAGATCGAGGCGATGTTTTTGGGTGGGAAGTAAACGGCTAAGGCGAGAGACTGGGGGGTTGTACTTTCGGCGATCAGCTATGAGGTATGAGCTGGGAGCTATGCAGTGGTTCAGGCGTAGAGGGCGGACTCGAATTCCTGGAGGGCGCGCTCGGACCAGGCGTGGGTGCTGCGGTTCCACTGGTCGCCGCGGTCGGAGAGGAAGTTGGGGAAGTCCATGCGGCAGTGGCCGCGGCGGGCGGCGAAGTCGTAGAGAGCCTGCGGGGTTCCGTCGAGATAGAGGACGGCCTGCATGCCGTCGCGGGACCACTCGACGGCGGCGATGCGTTCGGAGACGGGGCGCTCCAACTCTTCGTCGCTGACGGCGAGTGCGCCGACGTTGTAGATGAGCATTGCGTCGAGGATGCTCTCGTCGTGGGTTTGCTGCGAGCGGTCGCAGGCGTAGAAGTACGCGGCGATGCCCTCGTCTTCGAAGACCACGGTCCACGGCACGGCGGGCGAGTCCGAGGAGAGAAAAGCGCGGCCGGGAGTGAAGGAGAGCGTTTGCATTGGGGTTAATTCCCACAATACACGGGCGGGCGGTGGATGCGGTTTGCGACTTTGCGTTGGCCTCCGCGATACACTTGAAACGAGACCAAATACAAGTCGACCGAGCCTAAGAGAGCGCAACATTTTGCAGATCGATCTGGCAGCATGACAACTCCGCACATCCACATTGGACGGCCGCAACGTTTCGCGGCGCTGCTGCTCCTGATTTTCTTCGGAGAATGCTTCTGGGTGGTGGGGCACCAGCAGTTGTCGACCAACGACTACCGCTTTGCGCGCTGCGGCCGCGAGATGTGGGAGCGTCCTTCGCCGCTGGCGGGATACTTCACGACCTGTGGCAACCTCAATGGCGACGGGACGTTTGCGTATCGAGTTGCCGGCTTTCCGCTAACGGTGGAGCGGTTGGCGTTGGCGGCGGCCGACCACTTCCGCTCGCCGGAGAACCGCGTTTATCCGGGCGGCTCGTTGAATGGGTCGACGTGGGAGTTGCGGAACCAGCTGGCGAACGTGATCTACCTGATCCACTTGCCGTTTGTGTTGTTCGCGATGTGGCTGGGTGCGGGGTTGTGGTGGGTGTCGCGGAGGTTGTTCGGCAATGAGGGCGGCTTCTTTGCGCTGGGCCTCTACTGCTTCTGCCCTGCGGTGGTGCGCATGGCAGTGACGCCGAACAATGACGTGCTCGCGATGTGGGGGCTGTATGGACTGGTCTACACGGCGATTGGCGTGGCGCACGCGATGCAGGGTCCGAAGCGCAAGTGGCGGCCGCGGATTGCGCTGCTGACCGTTGCCCTGGGCTTCACGGCGGCGGCGCATTTGCTGGCGGCGATCCTGGGGCTGGTGGCTGCGCTGATCTTCATGCTGTACCTGGCCGAGCGCGGGCGCAGCTACGTGATGCAGATCCTGGTGTTCTCGACGGTCGGGGCATTGGCGATTCTGTTTGCGTTCTATGGATTCCACCTGGCGGCGTTCAGCTATGTCTTCACGGGCGGCGCGGCGCGCTTCTGGTTCTCGCTGGTTGGCGTGCGCACCTTTGCGCGTAACCTGTTCAATTTCCCGATTCTGACGGCGGTGGGAGTTGCGGTGCTGCTGTATGTCACGGTGCGACGCAGCCGGTACTTCGGCAACACGGCGCCGCTGCTGATGGTGCTGGCGGTGGCACCGCTGTTCACGACGCAGACCGTGAGTGCGCCATGGCTGTGGGCGCTACCGTTTCTGTTCACCTTTGTCGGCGGCGTGTTTGCGGATGCGCTGGAGAGCCGGTACCGCCTGCTGTTCCTCATGCTGACGGGTTCGATCCTGGTGACGCAGGCGATGTCGTGCCTGAGCACGTTGACGCTGATCGCGCGTTTTTCCAGCTACTAGGGTAGTGCGGATAAAGGCCCGTGACGCGCGAAGCGAAGGCCCAGGGTTAAAACCCCGATTGGTTTGGCGGCGGTTACCGCGGGCTGAAGCCCGCTGCTACTCCCGGAAAGCAATGATCTTCGTGCGCCCGGTACGCATGCTTCTTTCCGACGTACTCCATTCGGCTACGCAGCGAAAGCTATTCCTCGTCGTTCGGGCCGCCGGTCAATGCGCGGGCGGCTTCCTGCTGAGACCACGGAGCCATCTGGTAGTCGAGCGGTGGTTGGTCGCCGGCGAGGTAGCGCACGAAATAATCCCAGCGACGGCGCGTGGCGTAGGGCGATGCCTCGCGGTAACCGTGGTGCGCGTTGGGGATCATGATGAGGTCGAAGTCCTTGTTCGCCTTGATGAGCGCGTCGACCAGCAGCAGCGTGCTGATGGGGGGCACATTGTCGTCCATGGTGCCGTGCATCAGGAGGAGATGCCCTTTGAGGTTCTGCGCGAAGTTCTGGTTGGCCTGGCTGTCGTAGTTGGTGGTGCCGTCCGGATTCTTCTTCAGCAGGCCTACCCACTTTTCGGCCCAGTCGTCTTCGTAGACGCGGTTGTCGTGGTTGCCGCTCTCGGCGATACCAACCTTGAAGAAGTCGGGAAAATGGAGCATCGCCGCCCCGGTCGCGGTGCCGCCACCGGAGTGGCCGTAGATGCCGACACGGCTGGCGTCGATCCAGGGGTACTTCGCGGCGAGTTGCTGGATGCCGGCGACCTGGTCGGGGATGGTGTTGTCGGCGAGGTCGCCGTAGAGCGCGTCGTGGAACGACTTGGAGCGGTCGGGCGTTCCCATGCCGTCGATGCAGACGACGATGAAGTCGAGTTCAGCGAGGGACTGCATGTCGCGATGCGCGGCGGAGAAGGTGCGCTTGCCGCAGGAGCCGGTCTGGGGCCCGGGGTAGACGAGGTCGACGATGGGGTAGTGTTTGGACTCGTCGAAGTTGGTGGGCTTGAAGAGGAAGCCGTAGAGGTCGTTCTTGCCATCGCGCGATTTAACGGTGATGGGCGTGAGGGGCTTCCATCCCAGGGGCTGCAGCTTGGAGATGTCCTGCTGGGCTACGCTCATGGCGAGCTTGCCTTCGCGATCGCGGACTACGGTGGTCTGGGGTGTGGTTGGGGTGGACGCGATATCGATGAAGTAGCGGCCATCCGGCGAGGCGAAGACGTCGTGGTCGGCGTCTTCCGGCGTCAGCAGCTTCATGCCGGTGCCGTCGAAGTTCACGCGATACAGCGCGGGAAAGTACGGGTCGCGGCCGGGCTCTTTGCCGACGGCGGTGAAGTAGATTTCGCGGGTCTTTTCATCGATGTGGAGAATGTCCGCGACGTTGCCGTCGCCGTGGGTGACCTGGTTCTTGAGCGCGCCGGTCGTGGCGTCGTAGAGGTAGAGCTGACCCCAGTTGTCGCGTTGAGAGAACCACAGGATTTCGTTCGAGCCGGAGAGATAGCGCCAGTTCACGGTCTTGCCGCTGCCGCTCTCGAAGTAGGTTGCGACGGTCTCGTTCATGATGTCGCGGACTTCGCCGGTGGCGGGGTCGGCGATGCGCAGCCACTCCTGCTTGTGGTCGCGGGAGGTGGAGACGAAGGCGAGGTGCCGGGCGTCTGCGCTCCACTGTACATCGTCCCAGCCGTGGCCGCCGGCGCAGCTGACGTCGTCGCAGAGGGTGGAGCGGTGCTGGTCGGGGGGCATCTTGAGGCGAATGACTTTGTGCGTGTCGAGGTCGAGGATGACGCGCTCGATCATGGCAATATTCTCGTCGCCGGCGAACGGGTAGTGCCAGGACTCGAGGCGCGGGTGGCCGTCGGTGGTGCTGACGAGATCCATGCGGCCCACTTTGCGCTGATCCTGCTGGAAGGTTGCGATCTTCTTCGAGTCGGGCGACCAGACGAGGATCGGCTTATCGCTGTGAATCCATCCGGCGTTGTCGGTGGCGTAGCCGAAGTCCTCGACGCCGTCGGTGGTGAGTTGAGTCTCACGGCCGTTGGCGATGTCGCGGATCCAGAGGTTGTTGTCGCGGATGAAGGCGGCCTTCTTGCCGTCGGGGGAGACGTCGTAGGCTTCGCCGGGCGCGCCGCCGAAGACGTCGCCTGCGGCTTTGCACTCCACTGTGGCGCGCAGATCGCAGCGGACAAGCAGACGGCCGAACCGCAGCATGACGGCACGATCGCCGTCGATGGGAGTGAGGCTGTCGATGGGGAGATGTCCGGCGTCGATGAGAGTGGCGGACGAGATGGTGAGCTTGCCGGAGGTGATGATCGCTTGCAGTGCGGCCGCAATCTTGGCGTGGTCGAATGCGGGTACCTTGGTTTGCCTGGCGGGATCGACGAGGGTGAAGGTGATGCCGTCGGGACCGAGATCGCGGTACCAGAAGCGGCCGTCGGGGAGCCACTGCGGGTCTTTGACGGTGTGGTAGACGAGTGGGCTGACGTTGTAATCCATCAGGCGTTCGGCGTGGGCGTAGTCTGCAGCGGTGTAAACCCTGCTAGTTTGCGCGAGAGAAATTGAGCTGCAGCACAGAACGGCGACTGTCACCGCCAGGCCCTTGTTTCGAAACATCCTTACCTCCAACTGACCCGGACACGCCGGCGACACTGAGGCAAGTTTAGCAACATGTCTGATGCGCAGAACTTAGAGCAGCCATTGCATGAAGGTCGAGCCGACGTTGGTGAACTCGAACGCATGCAGGCCGAGGTGGCTTGCGAGTTCCTTGCAGGCAAGGATTCCGCGGACGCTATTTCCCTGGGCATCGAGCCGGGGCGAGTAAACGCTGATCCCGGCCTGGCGGTTGACGATGCCGAAGATTCCTCCGGAGACGCCGCTCTTCGCAGGCAGCCCGACCTGATAGGCCCAGCCGCCCGCCCAGTCGTACAAACCGCAAGTGAACATGACGGAGAGAACGTATTTCAGGTAGCGGAAATCGAAGACCTGTTTTCCTGTGATGGGATTTCTGCCCATGTTTGCGACGGTTGCGCCGATCATGGCCATGTCCTGACAGTTGACGAGGAGGGAGCACTGCGCGAAGTACTGCTGCAGGGATTCGTGCAGGCGCTCGTCGATTCCATCGAAGCTCCGCATCAGGTATGCGATCGCGCGGTTGCGGTGACCAGTCTCGGCCTCGGAGCGCATGACGTCAAAATCGATGCGGAGTGGTCGGCCGGCGGCGGCGCTGATGCGGTCGACAAAGGCCTGAATTCCGGCTTCCACAGGTGACTGCTTGATGAGTGACGCTACGGCGATTGCGCCTGCATTGACCATGGGGTTGAAGGGGCGCGAAGTCTTTGCGTCCAGTTCGATGGAGTTGAAGACGTCGCCGCTGGGTTCGACTCCGACATGCTTCAGCATCTCCTCGACGCCGTACTGTTCCAGTGCCATGAGGAAGGCGAGCGGCTTGCACATCGACTGGATGGTGTATTCCTTGTCGTAATCCCCGCTGCGGAACAGGCGACCATCCGTGGTCGCGACACAGATGGCAAAGTCTGCCGGGTTCGCCTTGCCTAGTTCGGGGATATAGGTCGCGACGGCGCCGTCGTCGACGTTCTTATATTTCTCATAAATCCCGTCGATGATGTCCTGGATCCGTGAGGCATCCGCCTGCCTGGTTTCTTCGGTGCGAGCATCTTGCGAGGTTTCACTGCTCGGTGCAGTTGGCATCGTTTGCATAACTCCGTCGGTTGGAATCGGAGAAGCGAAGATCCAGCGGACCCGGCCGGACGAATGACTTTTTTCCTTGGAAGACCTGAGTCTAGCGGTAACCGGGCTCCATGGTCAATGAAAGTCTTTCGAAATCAATGCGGACAGACCGTGCGCACATCCGCGAGCCCACTGAGGAACGTGGGGAGAAGGGTCGGATCGACTATTGTGGCGTGATGGGACCGTTGGGCCCGATCTCGATGTAGTCGACTGG
>Ga0207416_1002176_pt1 | contig 22517 bp, 17 predicted proteins | sample PaiPotPPM11metaG_FD_184107 | JGI IMG/M metagenome (GOLD analysis project Ga0207416, IMG submission 184107) | Iron sulfur acid spring bacterial and archeal communities from Banff, Canada, to study Microbial Dark Matter (Phase II) - Paint Pots PPM... ...
ACATAGATCTCGCGGCCCACGATATATTGCTCGGCGATGGCAGGAGTGCCGATCCGCTCGTGGATGAAACCGACGCGCTCAACGAGCTTGTCGTCGGTATCGACGACGGATGCCTGCGAGATTCCGTAGGAGCCGTCCTCGTTCAGACTTTTGACGATCAGGGGCAGCGCCAGCCGCGTCGGGCGCCGGACCTTGCGGCCGATCGGGAAGACGGCGAAAGCCGGCACCGGAATGCGATGGTAGTGCACCAGAGTCTTTGACAGGCCCTTGCCGCGAGCCAGCATCAGGCCGCGCGGATTGCAGCCGGTATAGGGAACGCGCATCAATTCGAGGAAGCTGGCGACGTTCTGGTCGTAGATCGCTTCGCCGTGAAACTCCTCGAGCAGTGTCAAGACGACGTTCGGCTTCCAGGTTTCGACCTCATCACGGATCGGTTTCAGTTCGTCATGCACGCCGAGCGGTTTCACGTCGTGCCCGGCGCGGCGCAACGTCTTTACGACATCGTATTCGGTTTTCCACTCGTTGATTTCCTGCTCGGTGTACCCCTTGGACGAGTCCGGGGGTAACAGGTCCGGGTGAACGAGCACCAGGACGCGAAGCCGTTTCATAGCGCGATCCACCTTCGCCGCGACGGACCAAACAGTGCATGCATGGTTTTTGCGGTCAATAGAATCGTGAACTCCATGACGAGTTCGCGCTCGGGTCCGACCGCGCGCAGCTTGAGCTCGCGGCAGCGGGCGATCATGTCTTCGAGCACGGCGTCGAACGTGAGCTGATATTCGCCCGTCCATTTGGCGACCAGCTCCCGCACACGCGTACGATTGCGCCTGATGAAAGAAGCCGCCGTTTCCGAGCGGCGGTGCTTGGGATCGGCGGAAAACAGCCGTTGCAGGTCGCGGTCGTAGGTCTTGGGCGGGTCGACCAGATAGAGCGCCCGTTTTTTCTCGTAGTACTCGCCGAGCGTCTCTTTGAATTTGCTGAGCGGGTCGACCTTTTCCCGGTGGGTGAGCACGGGACGTTTGTTGGCGATTTCCGCCATCAGCCCGTCGACATATTCAAGCTTCCTCAGAGCCGGCCAGCCGGCATAGCGGGTGCGCCAATTCGAGCGGGGCCGCAGCCACACCGCAAACGTTTCAGCAAAGTCCTCGTCGGGGTGGCTTTGCGCATACCACAGCCGCAGGTGCTGCACGAAATTCCGGCTGGCGGGATTCGGCAGGTAATAGCGCGGATAGCGTTTCGAAGTCGGGCCGAACAGCCGCTGCCAGCGGCGGCGGCGATAGAGCTGATAGGCGTGCTGCACGACATGGCCGGCTTCGTGCCGAAGAATGCTCATGCACGAATTCCAGGTGCCGCCCTCGACGTCGATGATCATTTTCTTTTCCAGCCGCATCAGCCGCGGATGCGCCAGAAAGAAGGGAATGGCGATGCCCGGCGTGCTCTCCGGGCTGAACCATTCGTTCGAAATCCAGGCATGGGGCCGAACCGCGATGCCGCGCTCGGCCAGTTCGTCATGCAGCGTCAGCAGGCAATCCTCAAGCCAGGTGCCCTCGACCGTCACACGAAGATTCTTGAGCCGAACCTTCAGCAGTTGCTCATCGGGCAACGAAGCCCAGGCAAATTTACTGCTCATGATGGCTGAGACCCGAGCGAAGCGGTGCCACGATGGTGTCACGGCAGGCCGCAGGCGACAACCGCCCGCGAGGATCAGGGTTCCTCACTTTCGCAGTGCGGGAAATTCGTGCCGGCCGCGCAGAGCAGGCCTTCATTGCCGCACAAAACGGGCTAGTGAGCCGTGAAGCGCTCTGCGCCGTCGGCAACAGACCGAGGCAACGATCTGACAGGATTTGCTGCGCTTGCGGCAGTCACCTGCCGCACGGAGATCGGGTGCGATGGTGGCCGCGATTGGCACAGGAGATGAGTGCCTCCGCGGAAATTTAATTATTTGACTGCCGCCGGAAATTCAAAATCGCTTCGACATTGCTGGTATGTGTAGGACTAAAAACACCCATGAAGTCTTTTTCGGCACTCGCTCACCATATGCATCTAATCACGTTGCCGGGGGCGGCGCGACAGCGGCTTGACCGAGAAGATGTTTCGGAATGACGAGGCCGCCAACCGAGGCGGCCTTTCGATGATTAGAGATTTTACTTATGTTTTTTCCACATTTTGGGCTTCGTGCCATCAATGCAAGACCAATTGGCCGGATGGCAAATGCAAATTAAATCGCTGGAGCAATATCCCTGTCCGGTCGGACAGGTAATGCTCGAACACTTTGGAGCTGCTGCGTTGGCTCCCGACGTCAGCATGATCAATGACAGTGTGATCGCAAGTGTGGTTATGCGCATTGCACCCCTCCAAGGTTGTCCAACAAATTCAGTTGAAAGGTTGAGAAACCAAATTGCAAGCGGAAATTGAAATCCAATTTAGTACATCGCGGACCCCGAATTAGGACAAAAAGTGAACGACCGGCCCTGCCGTTTGACCGTACCGTCCTCCCCAGGGAGGGACCTGGCCATTCCTGATCTGAATGCCAGGACGATGAGCGCGATCGCACACCCCTATCGGCGACGATGAGAATGCTCCAGCTACCGTTAAAGCTCGTGGGCGCAGTAGGAGCGGCAATGCCGGCAGCGGGTAATCCAGCCAACCGTCGGCGTGCAAGCCAACAGCGACGGCAACTTGCGATCGGCGGCCGTGCTGGGCCGTCGTCATCGACGATGAGGTCGCCGAGAAGCAGGCCAATGCGAAAGACGATGCGGCAATACTCGGACGATCGATGCGATTTATCCACACCGCCGGTATTGTCGCACTTCATGCTGCGTCATCGATGTGTCCGAAGCGCGAAAGGATGTTTGACTTGGGTACAATCCCAAGTTTAATTAGCACTGTGTATCTGCCGGGGGCTAGGCGATGAAGCGGCGGTTCCTAATTTCTACGGCCATCGGCTTGGTGGCGTTCCCGCACACGAGAGCGGCAGCGAACGCAGCATGAGTGGTAAATTTCGGCGCCAGCTTGCGTATTACGTGGAATATCACCGCGATCCGTACAACTGCGCGATGCACGTATTTGGCATCATATTTCTGTTCCTGGCCGCGGTTCTTCCGCTCAGCTTGTGGCTAGTCACAGCGTTTGGTGTTCAAGCCAACGCTGGGGCCATCGCGGTTATTCCTGTACTCATCTACTGGCTCCTCCTCGACCCTCTCCTTGGCTTGGCAATCGTCGGCGCTGCTGTTCTACTCCTTGTGATCGCCGCAGCGATCGCGAGCTATGTGAGTGTTGCTGCCGTTTGGATAATCTCCGCCGTATTAATTGGCATCGGCGTGGCCTCGCAAATTGTCGGACATCAAGTGTTCGAGCGTCGCCAGCCGGCGCTGAGGGACAATCCAACACACCTACTAATGGGACCCATGTTTGTCATGGCGAAATTGTTCATTGCGCTTGGCTTTCGACACGATCTTGCCGTTGTTATCCAGCAAGGATCGCAAACGGCGCATGGCGCTTCGCTTTATCAGCACGAACGTCAAGGCGACGTCCAGCGACATCCATGACACGCGTTCTGGTCACCGGCGGCAGCGGCTTTATCGGGCAACAACTGGTATCGGCGCTCGTCGCACGTGGGCAGCAGACGCGGATTCTTGATCTCCGCCCATCGCCTTTCGCCTCGGCAACGGTGGAATATGTCAAAGGCTCGGTGCTCGATAACGAATTGGTGGATGAAGCCCTGAACGACGTCGAAGAAGTTTACCATCTCGCCGCGCTGTCAGGTATGTGGATGCCCCACAAGGACGATTTTAATGTCGTCAATTGCCGCGGCACAGAGGTTGTCATTGCGGCGGCGCGCAAGCGCGGCATTGCACGGTTTCTACACTGCTCGACCGAGTCCATTCTATTTCGCTCTTCGCCCTCCGGAGATGCCGATGCGGAAGATACCCCGCTGACGGCCGACGACATGCCGGGTCCCTACACGCGTTCAAAAAAGCTCGCCGAGCAGCTCGCAGTGCGAGCCGCAGCATCCGGTTTTCCGGTGGTGATTGGCAGTCCGACCATGCCAATCGGACCTCATGATCACAATCTCACTCCGCCGGCTGCAATGCTCCAACATTTTCTAAGCAGGCGCATTCAATTCTATCTTGATTTCGTCGTGAATCTCGTCGACGTGCGCGATGTCGCGGCAGGCCTGATTCTTGCCATGGAACGTGGGCAAGTTGGCCATCGCTACATTCTCGGCGGCGAAAGCATCCCGCTGAAAAAGTTACTCCTGCGGGTGGCTGCGATCAGCGGCCGTAGTAATCTGCTTATCCCTATTCCAGGCCGACTCGCGGAGGCGGCCACTGCAATGCTGGAGTTCATCGCGGATCATGTGACGCACAGCCCTCCCTCCGGTACCGCAGAAGGCGTGCGGATCGCGTTGCGCTCCACGGCGCTGTCGAGCGAAAAAGCGCGGCGTGAACTCGGCTATGCGCCCCGGCCCGTCGAGCCCGCGTTGCGGGAGACCATTGTCTGTCTGCTTGAAGCCCATGCCTCTTAGTCCAAGCCAATTCTTCGCTTCCTTCTGGACGGGGTGGACTGTCACCTGGCCGACAGCATTGTTTGCTCTGATCTGGGTTGCATGGGTTATCAGCTGGGCCGTCGGGTCTTTGTGGTCAGGCCGGACGGTAAAACGGGCTGCGGCGTGGAACATGCGAGCCTACCGCGCGCCCTTGGTCGCGGGAGCCATTTTACTTTTGCCTTGGACAGCGACGGCGCTGGGCGAGGAGCGGCTTTGGGACGTCGGTTATGGCGGCACGTATGCGCTCGCGGCAGTGACCTTGGCGGGCATTCTTTTCACGTGGTGGGCGAGACTTCATCTCGGGCGTCTCTGGTCAACCGTGATCACGCGCAAGGAAGGTCACCGGTTGATCGATACTGGTCCGTACGCGTTGGTACGCCACCCGATCTATACGGGGCTCTGCGCAGGAATGCTGGCGACAGCGATCGCGGTGGCGACGGTGAGCTCGCTGCTCGGTGCGGTACTTATAGTCTTCGGCCTGTGGCTGAAGGCCCGCATGGAAGAACGTTTCCTGATGGTTGAACTCGGCCCGGACGCGTACGGGCCTTACTGCCGCCGCGTCCCGATGCTGGTTCCGTTCCTGCCCACCACTAACGGCATAATGAAACGGCCCTAGTTGAGCGATAACCCGCCTCGCCATGCGGACCCGCGCGTCAGGGCTTTGACGACGAGTGCCTGAAAACCGCGCCGGTTTTCGGTGCGAGCGGAACGAGATGGCGCGGAACAATGACGCGCTGGCCGGGTTCCAGCGGCGCATTGTCCGGCACCTGATTGACCTGAGTGAGCGACCAGAGCGGCACGTGGTAGAACGCCGCGAGCGTCTGCAACGTATCGCCCGAGCGAGCGAACACCGGCATGCCGCTATCCCACAGTTCGATTGTGGCATCGGCGGGAACAACATAGCGGACCGGCACCGGCTCGCCTTCGGCTTTCACGGGTGTGGCCGTGAGCTGCAGAATCTTGGCGACTAATTGTTCGTGGATAGAGTCCATCTTGTCGATGTTGATGTGAGTGATGTCATCGTGTTCCGAGAGATCGAAGCTTGCGTAGTGACCTTGATAGCCAGTTGTCGGCTTTACGTCGCCGCCACCCAAAATGCTGTTTGATAGGAAGACGTTGATGTAACGCTCGACGTTGAGCGGCACGCTTGGGCTGATGTGAGCCGGATCGACGGTGACAACCAGGCTTACTGGAATGTTCTCGGCTTGAAGAATTTCCGCAAACTTCAGCGCGCAAAGCCCGCCCATTGAGTGACCGATCAGCGTGATCGGAGCGGGATCCAGGCGATAGTCACGGATTGCGTCCTCAGCGATGAGGCGACAAATCGTGAACTCGTTAACACTCGCCGTGACGCCGGCCTGTTCGATCCGGTCAGTGAGCCGGTCCATCCCGCGCGAGAAAATCGGGCCGAGGGCACCACGGAACAGATAGGCCCGCCCGCGCGGCTCTATCGCGAACTGATTGGCGGCGGGCGGCGGAGCGGCCGGCGCGGCCATTTCCGCGAAGATTGCAGGCGTGTTCCTCAAGCCGCCCGTGGCGGGAGCAGCCTGATTTATTTCCGGCGTTGCTTCAGCGGCGTTGCTCGGCGCCCCGGTCGGGTCAGCCGCTGACGCATCGAACGTGGCATAGACGGCGCAGCCAGAAAGCATCGCCGCGATCAGTAGGGTCACAACTCGCGTCGGATTCATCATGCGCTTCTGGCGTCTACCTGCGGTGTACGGGCCCGCGAATCGTCCTTGGAAGCTACGCACAGTCGCCGCTGTCAGTATAGACGCGGCAGAAGACGCGCGACGCCATCCACTGCGCGTTGGCGCTGCATTACCAACCAAATGCGTAAACTCTGAGGCGCCTTTTGCGCCAGACGCTGAACAATATCCGGCGTTATTTGCTCGCAGCAGGGGCAGTGGACCCGGCAGCGCCCGTCGCGCCCGGAGCCTGCTTCGCGGACGTCGCTGTTGGGTGTCTGAAGACCACAGCGTCGATGGCGCTTATGACCCTCTGCTGCATGATCTGGTTCTTGTCGATTGTGATGTGCCCAATACCGGGTATTTTCTCCACGTCGACATTCTCTAGATCGCCACGGAACTGCTTGGTCCTCTCGACGGGAGTGCCGGATCCATTGGCGATGTAGAAATTTATGTAGCGGCCAACGCGTCCTGACAGGCTCGTGTGAAACACCGAATCCAAGCCTATCGCCAAGGTAACGGGGGCGCCGAGCTGGCTCAAGCGCTCAACCATATCCGGGAGTATCGTTGCACCGGAGGAGTGCCCGACTAAAATGATCGTCCGCAGCCGCCCACTTTTGTATTCCGCCGCGGCTTCATCTGCGATCGCTGACCAGCCAAGATAGTTGTCGACACTAGTGCTGATGCCCTGAGCCTGCAACTTGGCCGCGATTTCGTCCAGGCCCAGGGAGAAGATATTGAGCACGCCGCGGAGTAGATAAACGTGAACACCCGGCCTGGGAGCGGATGTCGCGCTCTCCGCTGTGGCGCCGATCGGGAGCGCCAGCAGCAAGAGCGCCAGTGCTGTCGCCGCCAAGCAGCGCGACCAGCGCTGCATCAGAAACGAAGGTTCGCCGGTGGAATCAGTGCAACCTCCATATGGCTTCATTGGTTCCCCTCGAATACAAGCCACTCATTGCGCTCCTACGAGCCTAGTCCTCGCATGATCGCCTCTGCAATGGGTGCGATGGGGCGGGCAGCTTTATCTCCAATGCGTGTCCGTGTTGCAACACTTCGGCTAATTCACAATTCATTTTGTACGTTCGTCGCTGAATGCTGTACATTGTGCGTTGAGGAGATTTTCGTGCGGGTTTCATGGCCGCAAATCCCACCGGCTTACTCTACGGGAGGCGGCAGCCGCTAAGTAGTACCATCAATGTACAGACCCTTATGGCATCCTAATTGCATAACTTTTTTGCATGATGTCGGGGACGACGATCGGGGCATCGATGACAGAAATGATGTTGAGCGCTAGCTGTGGCATCGGTCATGTGGCCGATCTGCCGCTCACGAACCACCATCCCATTGTCATTGCGTTCGTTGGCATGGCCTTCGAGGCCAAAATCGCTTCCGGACCCGGTGTGCTGGTCGTTTGTCGCAACGCCCGGCGTGACCTGCAAACGGTGGCCGAGGACGCTGCCAGGCGAGGCTACCGCGGCATCATCAGCTTCGGTGTCGCCGGCGGACTTGCCTCCAACCTTCGCACCGGAGACTGGGTTGTCGCGTCTGCCGTCATCGAGGCGCAATTTACCCGTTCGACCGACCCGGCCTGGTCGAGCAGTCTCCTCGAGGTGATCGCGGGAGCAAGCTACGCGCCAATACTCGGCGCCGATGCGCCGGTTGCCGAGCCGACGATGAAACGAGAGCTGCACAGAACGACCGGTGCGGCCGCGGTCGATATGGAATCCCATGTCGTGGCGCGGCTCGCTGCCGCACACGGACTGGCCTTCGCCGCGGTGCGTGTCATCGTCGATCCGGCCGACCGGGCGATCCCGTCCGCTGCGCTCCGCGGCATGGCTGCGGATGGCCGCGCCGACATCTGGGGGGTGTTGTGTGACCTCATCGCGCGTCCGTCGCAGCTATCGCTGCTGGTCCGCGTCGCCGTCGATGCATTCGCCGCCCGCGCCGAATTGCTGCGCGTCCGGCGCCTGCTCGGACCGCACTTCGGGCTGGTGGATCTAACCTCCTCAAACGGCGCGATGAATCGATTGCCCGCGTGACACCGCGCGATCGAGAGCGAATTGCGCGGCTGGTCGCGAGAGGACAGACGCCGAAGGCCGTGAACGAGGCCGCAAGCGTTTGCCAGCAGTCCGTTTGCAAGTGGGCTTACCGGTATCGCCGCGAAGGCCATGCGGGATTGCGCGATCCCAGTTCCCGGCCGCATCGCTAGGAAAATGCCTAAACCCCTCATCGCGCAGTCCCTGAACTGTGGTCGTTAGAATATTCAATTGCCGTGGGCTTGCATCACCACAAATGATGCTAAACGTTGGAGTTTTCCGGCGGAAGATGTGCGGCAAGTTGGTGTCGCCGGAACCCGGGTGCAGTCAACGTGCAGGAAAAAGTCGTACCGGTTCTTGTCGTCGGCGGCGGGCCGGTCGGTCTGGCGCTGGCCGGCGATCTTGGCTGGCGCGGCATTTCTTGTGTGCTGATCGAGCAGACCGACGGTTCGATCTATCAGCCGCGCATGGACCTTGTCGGCGTCCGCACTATGGAGTTCTGCCGGCGCTGGGGCCTGGTGCCGGCGGTCGAGGCGTCGCCCTACCCGCGCGACTATGCCCAGGACAATATCTATCTGACGAGTCTGACCGGCTACGAGCTGGGTCGCGAGCGCTTCCCCGGCATCGGCCAAGCACCGCCGCCAAAGGAAAGCCCGCAACGGCGCGAGCGCTGCCCGCAGAATATGTTCGATCCGATCCTCCGCGCCTTCGCCGGCTCGCAGAAAAACGTCACGCTGCGCTATCGGACGCGGCTCGTCTCGTTCACGCAAGGCCCCGATCGGGTGACTGCCGTGGTCGAGAACGCCGAGACCGGCGCGCGCGAAGAGATTCTGGCGCGCTACATTGTCGGCTGCGACGGCGCGCGCAGCCTGGTGCGCGAGACGCTCGGCATTGCGATGCACGGCAACCCGGTGCTGACCTACACCACCAACGTGATCTTCCGCTGCCCGCACCTGCTCTCGCTGCACGACAAAGGTAAAGCCTACCGTCATATCTTCATCGGCCCGGAAGGCACCTGGGCGACCATTGTCGCCATCAACGGCCGCGACGAATGGCGCTTCTCGATCATCGGCGGCTCCGAGCAGCGCGAATACACGCGCGATGAAATCGCGGCCGCTATCCGCCGCGCTGTCGGCCGCGACTTCGAATTCGAAATCTTGAGCGTGCTGCCGTGGGTGCGGCGCGAATTGGTCGCCGAGCGCTATCGCAACGGCCGCGGCTTCATTGCCGGCGACGCCGCCCACGTCATGTCGCCGACCGGCGGCTTCGGCATGAATACCGGCATCGGCGACGTGGTCGATCTGTCCTGGAAGCTCGCCGCGATGATCGAAGGCTGGGGCGGCGACAGGCTGCTTGATTCCTACAGCTGCGAACGCCAGCCAGTCGGCGTCCGCAATGTCGCTGAAGCGAGTGGCAACCTGCGCCGCATGCTCTCGGTGCCTCCTCACCCAAATCTCCTCGACGCCACGCCGCAAGGTGCCGCGACACGCGAAAAAGTCGGGCGTGAATTTTCCGAAACCATGCGCCGCGAGTGGTTCACCCTCGGCGCGCATCTCGGTTATCGCTATGAGGGATCGCCGATCTTATGGCCGGACGGCACCCCTGCCCCCGTCGACGAACCGCGGAACTATGTGCCGACCGCGCGGCCCGGCCACCGCGCCCCGCATGCCTGGCTTGCCGACGGGCGCTCGACGCTTGACCTGTTCGGTCGCGGTTTTGCGCTGCTCGGCTTCGGCGCGGGCGAAAGCGACGCTGCCCCGCTTCTGGCGGCCGCGAGGCAACGCCGGGTGCCGATGACCTTCGCTGCACTCGCCGAACCGCAGATTGCGGCCCTTTATGAGCGCAAATTTGTGCTGGTGCGGCCGGACGGCCATGTCGCCTGGCGCGACGACCGCATGCCGGACGACGCGCTGCGGGTGATCGACGTGGTGCGCGGCGCCGCGCAGCTGCCCGGCAGCATGGCCGAAAAGGCGACGGTGCAAGCCGGAAATATTCGCGCTAGACTGTAGGCGACCATTGACGAGGCATCCGATGCAAGTTCCCTCCCGAGACGATCTCGCCCAATCGGGCACCCTCGAGGATCTCTATGGCAAGCTTGGCCAAATCGGCATCGCGCCGGGCTGGGCCAAGGCGACGCCGTCGCTGTGGCCGGTGCCACGCAAGAATTTCGCCCCGGCGCTCTGGAAATACGAGCAGGCGCGCGGCGCGCTCGATGCCGCCGGCCGCCTCATCAACACCGAGCTCGCCGAGCGGCGCAATCTGATCCTGTTCAATCCGGCCACGACCAACAGCTACGGCACCGTGCGCACCCTGGTCGCCGCCTATCAAATGATCATGCCGGGCGAATGGGCCCGCGCGCATCGCCATACGCCGAACGCGCTGCGGCTCATTCTCGACTCCGAGCCCGGCACCTACACCGAAGTCGATGGCGTCAAGATCGCCATGGAGCCGGGCGATGTGCTGTTGACGCCGAACTGGTCGAGCCACGGCCACGGCAACGACAGCCGCTCCTGCGCTTATTGGCTGGATTTCCTCGACGTGCCGCTGGTGCAACTACTTGAGCCGATGTTCTTCGAGTCCGCGGAGGAGGACAAGACTCACGAGGCGTTCGAGACGGCGCCGCCGACCAAGGATTCGCCGTTCGTATTTCCGATCAGCGAGACGCTCAAGCGTCTCGATGACACCGCGCCCGATCCGACGGGCCGGTTCGGAACGCAAGTCGAGCTCGGCAATCCGGCGATGGACACGATCGGCCTGCACATGATGCGGCTCGCCCCGCACGTCAAAACAGCACCTTACCGGACCACCGCGAACAATATCTACGCGGCGGTCAAAGGCACCGGCGCGACGACGATCGACGGCGAGCGCTTCGCCTGGAGCCGCGGCGACGTGATCGCCGCGCCGGCGTGGCTGCCGCATTTCCATGAAGCGGCCGGGGACGCATTGCTGTTACGCGTCACCGACGAGCCGGTGATGCAGCGGCTCGGCTTCCATCGCATCGAGGAGCCGGCGCCGGCCACGCACTGACCGTGGATCGCGCGGCGCGGATTGCCGTCGTCGGCGCCGGTCTCGGCGGTCTGAGCGCCGCCGGTTTCCTGCAGCGGGCCGGTTTCGCGGTGCGGGTTTTTGAGCAGGCGCCGGCCTTCTCCCGGATCGGAGCCGGCATCATTCTCAGCGCCAACGCCACGAAGGTGCTGCGCCGCCTCGGGCTCGAACGGGCCCTGGTCGAGGCCGGCATCAAATCGCAGCGCTACATCAGCCGCGCTTGGGACACCGGCGAGACGCTGTATGAGATGGTGTTCGATGCGCATAGCGAGCAGCACTTCGGCGGACCCTATGTCCACATCCACCGCGGCGATCTGCACGCCGTGCTCGAGCGCGCCGTGGCCCCCGGGACAATCGCCTTCGATCATCAGCTTGTGGACCTGGAGGAGACAAGCGATGCAGTTCGCCTGGTCTTTGCCAACGGCACGAAGACGGAGGCCGACATCGTCATCGGCGCCGACGGCATCCGTTCGAAAGTTCGCGAATTTGTGATCGACGACGAGCCGCCGCAGTTTGCCGGTGCGGCCGCATATCGGGCGATTTTTCCGGCCGAGCGGTTGCGCGGCTTCAAGATCCCGGATTGCACCAAATGGTGGGGCCGCGATCGGCACTGCCTGCCCTACTATCTCACCGGCAGGCGCGATGAGGTCTACGCCATCGGCGTGGTTCCCGTGTCGCGGTGGGACGGCGATGAAGCGCCGATCCCGGCAACGCGCGATCAATATCTGGAATCATTTGCCGGCTTTCATGCGGACCTGCAACGCGTATTGGCGGCGGTGGATAGCGTGAGCCTGTGGCCGATCTACGATCGCGAGCGCAACGATTGCTGGAGCCGCGGCCGTCTGGTGCTGTTGGGCGACGCATGTCATCCGATGCGGCCGTTCATGGCCGCGGGCGGCGCCATGGCTGTCGAAGATGCTGCCATCCTGAGCCGCTGTCTTGCAAACATTGACGATGCCGCCGTTGCGTTCCGCAGCTATGAAGCGACGCGAATCTCACGGGTCAGCGAGGTCCAGCGCATCTCTATCGCGAATACCTGGATGGGTGGACCGACCGACACCGATTGGTTCTATTGTTACGACGCATGCACCGCGCCGCTCGCGCCGCCAAATTGAACGGAACCATGTCTGATCCGAAACCCGACCCGATGATCGCGCGCGACCTCGTCGGTTATGGCGAGACGCCGCCGGATCCGCGGTGGCCCGGCGGCGCTTTGATCGCGGTCAACTTCAATCTCAATGTCGAGGGCGGCGGCGAATCGTCCCTGATAAACGGTGACGATGAATCCGAAGGTATGCTCAACGACATCGGGGTCGGCACGGTGCGCGGCCGGCGCGTGCCGCTCGTCGAATCTGTTTTTGAATTCGGCAGCCGCCGCGGCGCCTGGCGCGTGCTCGACATCCTGCGCGACTATTCCGTCACAGCGAGCATCCTCGGCGTCGCCCGCGCGCTCGAGCAAAATCCCGAACTGGCAAAGGCATGCATCGCGCGCGGCCACGAAATCGTCAGCCACGGCTACCGCTGGATCGATTACGGGACAGTCGCGGAGGATATCGAGCGCGATCACATTCGGCGCGCCGTGGACATTCTGACCAAACTGACCGGCACGCGGCCTGTCGGATGGATGACGGGACGGCCCGGCCCCAACACGCGGCGGCTTCTGGTCGAAGTGGGCGGCTTCTTGTACGACCGCGATTCACTTGCCGATGAATTGCCCTATTGGCTGACCATCGCGACGCAGCCGCATCTCGTCATCCCCTATTCCTATGAGGCGAACGACAATCGGTTCAATGAGAACAGCGGCTTCTCCACCGGCGGCGATTTTTTCAGCTACATGCGCGACGCCTTCGATGTCCTCTATCGCGAAGGTCAAAAAGGCTCGCCAAAACTTCTCTCAATAGGCCTGCACGACCGGCTGATCGGCAGGCCGGGCCGCAGCGCAGGCCTGATCAACCTTCTCGAATACATGCGCGGTTTCGATCGGGTTTGGTTCTGCACCGGCGCGGATATTGCGCAACATTGGCGCAAGGAGTTTCCCGTAGCCAATCGCTGAACATCAGGCTTGGACAAGAAATCGGAGATCGCCATGAAGCTGCCCACACGCATCGTCGACATCTCCGCAACGCTTGATAACGACACGGTGCTCGATCCGCCGTTCATGCGGCCGAAAATCGAGTACCAAAACCATGCCCAGACCGCGCCTCTGCTCTGCGAGCTTTTCCCGGGCCTGCGCCTTGAGGACCTGCCGGAGGGCGAAGGCTGGGCGATCGAACAGGTGCAGATCGCGACGCATAACGGCACGCACATGGACGCGCCGGTGCATTTTCAGTCGAGAACTATCGACGGCAAGCCGATGATGACGATCGACCAGGTGCCGCTCGACTGGTTCTTCCGCCCCGGCGTCAAGCTCGACTTCAGGCATTTGCCCGACGGCCATGTCGTCACCGCCGCTGAAGTCGAGGCCGAGCTCAGCCGCATTGGCCACAAGCTCGAGCCGTTCGACATCGTGCTCGTCAACACGCGGGCCGCGAGTTGCATCGGCACCGACGAATATCTGGTTGCCGGTATCGGCATGGGCCGCGAGGCGACGCTTTATCTGACCTCGCGCGGCGTTCGCGTTGCCGGCATCGACGCCTGGGGCTGGGATGCTCCATTTGCCCACATGCGCGAGCGCTGGCTCAAGACCCGCGACCCCGCGATCATCTGGGAGGGGCACAAGGCCGGCCGCGAAATCCCTTATTGCCACATGGAAAAGCTGTGCAATCTGGATCAGCTTCCGGCCGACGGCTTCACGGTCGCCTGCTTTCCGCACAAGATCAAAGACGGATCGGCAGGCTGGACCCGCGCGGTCGCCTTGTTCGACTGAGCAAGACTAGCGGCACCTGCCGCGCTGTGAGAGTATTGCCACCCCGCCAATCGGCCAGATTTGAACGCAATCTCCATCATGAATGCAGGCATCGGACAAACGGTACGCCGCAAGGAGGACTTGCGCCTCATCACCGGCCGCGGCTGTTACAGCGACGACTTCAACTTCCCGGGCCAGGCCTACGGCGCCGCGGTGCGCTCGCCCCATGCCCACGCGCGGATCCGATCGATCGACGTCACGGCGGCGCGCGCCATGCCGGGCGTGCTGGCGGTGCTGACCGGCGCGGACGCCGCAGCGGACGGGCTGAAGCGGATTCCGCACCTCGCCGCTCCCGGCACGCCGCCTGACGTCGTGCTGCACAACCGCGACGGCTCGCCGGTGCCGGCCGCGCCGCACCACGTCCTGCCGACCGATCGCGTGCGCTTTGTCGGCACTGCCGTTGCCTTCGTCGTCGCGGAGACCGTGGCGATGGCAAAGGACGCCGCCGAGCAGGTGATCGTCGAATACGAGCCGCTGCCGGTGGTGATCGAGGCGAAGGCCGCCGTCGCGGCGGGCGCGCCGCGACTGTACGACGATCTACCGAATATCATGATCGACGCCGAGATCGGCGATGCCAAAGCGACCGATGCGGCGTTCGCGCGGGCCGCCCACGTCACGCGGCTCGACACCTGGGTCAATCGCGTCACCGGCGTGACGATGGAGCCGCGCGCCGCCATCGGCATCTACGACGCGGCGAGCGGCCGCTACACGCTGTACGCCGGCTCGGGCGGCATCGTCCGCCAGAAAAAGGAGCTTTCCGCAATCCTCGGCGTGCCGTTCGAATCCGTGCGCGTCGTCGCCAAGGAGATCGGCGGCAATTTTGGCACCCGCAACAGCTTCTTTCCCGAATTTGCCATCGTTGCCTGGGCCTCGCGGCGCGTCGGGCGGCCGGTGAAATGGACCGCGGAGCGCCACGAAGCATTCATCAGCGACTATATGGGCCGCGATCTCACGGTGTCGGCCGAGCTCGCGCTTGATGCCGGCGGCCGCTTCCTCGCGCTGCGCACCAGGAACCTCAGCAACGTCGGCGCCCACAGCGGCTCCTATGTGCCGCTGGTCAAGGGCGTCGGGCTGGCGACCTCGGGCTATCGCATTCCGATCGCGCACATCAGCGCGCGCGCGGTGCTTACGAACACCATGTGCACCACGCCGTACCGCAGCGCCGGCCGGCCGGAGGTCATCTACGTCATCGAACGGCTGATCGACAAAGCCGCGCAGGAGCACGGCTTCGACCGCGTCGCGCTGCGGCGGCGCAATCTCATTCCGCCTTCGGCCTTTCCGTACAAAAATCCGCAAGGCATCACCTATGACAACGGCACCTATCGCGCGGTGATGGATCGCGCGATGGAGCTTGGCGATTGGAAAGGTTTTAGGCGCCGCCGCGCCGAGGCGCGCAAGCGCAAGCGGCTGCGCGGCATCGGGCTTTGCTGTTACCTGGAAACCACCGGCGGCTATCCGCGCGAGCGCGCCGATATCACGGTGCATCCGCAAGGCCGCGTCGATGTCGTGGTCGGCACGCTGTCGAGCGGGCAGAGCCACGAGACGACCTTTGCGCAATGCGTCGCGGAATGGCTCGGCGTGCCGTTCGACGACGTGTACGTCTTCGAGAACGACACCGATATCGTCAAGGAAGGCGGCGGTTCGCATTCGGCCCGCTCAATGCGGATGGCCGGCATCGTCATGGGCAACGCGTCCGACGCCGTCATCGAAAAAGGCAAAAAGATCGCCGCGCACATGCTGGAGACGGCCGAGGACGATATTGCATTCGCCGCCGGCCGCTACACCGTCAAAGGCACCGACCGCTCGGTCGGCATCTTCGATGTCGCGGCGGCCGCCGCGGATGGCAAAGCCGTGCCGGAGGATTTGCGCGGTCCGCTTGCCGCCACCGCCGACGAGACCATCAGCCAACTTGGCTTTCCTTACGGCGCCCATGTTTGCGAGGTCGAGATCGATCCGCAGACCGGCGGACTCGATCTGGTGCGCTACACCGCGGTCGATGATGTCGGCCGCGCCATCAATCCGATGGTGGTGGACGGCCAGACCCACGGCGGCGCCGCCCAGGGCATCGGCCAGGCGTTATGGGAGCTTTGCGCCTACGACGCGCAGGGACAATTCCTCTCGGGGTCGTTCATGGACTATGCCATGCCGCGCGCCGACATTCTGCCGTCGTTCACCACCGATATCAGCCAGGTGCTGACCCCGACCAACCGGCTCGGCGTGCGCGGCGCCGGCGAAGGCGGCACCACCGGCGCGCTCGGCGCGGTCGTCAATGCCGTGGTCGATGCGCTCGCCGAATTCGGCGTCACGCACATTGAGATGCCGGTAACGCCGGAGCGCATCTGGCGCGCGATTCATTCGTCGAAGACGTGATGATGACTCTGTCCCGTCACCCTGAGGTGCGAGCGCAGCGAGCCTCGAAGGGCGACGGCCCCGGCGCATCGGCCGTATCCTTCGAGGGCTGCTGCGCAGCCACCTCAGGATGACGGTCCAACCTGAGGAGCAACAATGCCTGACATTTTAACCAAGCAAGACGGGCCGATCCTGCGCATCACGTTGAATCAACCCGATCGCGGCAACGCGGTCTCCGACGCCATGGTCGCGGAGCTGACCGGCATCATCGAGGGCGCGGAGAAGTCATCGAGCGTCGTGGTGCTGCGCGGCGCCGGCAAGGATTTTTGCGTCGGCCGCGCCATGATGGGCTCGACGCCGAAGCAGGATCCCGACGCGCTCGAGCGCCGCACCTTCAGCGACGTGGTGTTCAACTGCTATGGCGCGATGCGCAACGCCAAAATTCCGATCGTTGCCGTGGTGCAGGGCCGCGCGCTCGGTTTCGGCTGCGCCATTGCCGCGGCCTGCGACATCACACTGGCGAGCGACCAGGCGGTCTTTCAGGTCCCGGAAATGGCGCACAATATCCTGCCGACCATGGTGATGTCGTCATTCGTCGATCGCGTGCCGCGCAAGGCAATGAGCTACCTGGTCTATTCGCAGGCCGAGATCACCCCGGAGCGGGCGCTCAGCTTCGGCATCGTCAGCGACGTGGTGCCGGCGGCAAAGCTTGACGCCGCCGTGGATACGCTGTGCGCCGCGATCCTCAAAGCGCCGCGGCCGGCCATCCTCGGCGTCAAGGAATACGTCAAGACCGCGCCCGACATGGCCGTTTACGGCGCCGTCGAATTTGCCCGCAACCTGCACGCCACCGTCAATTCATCGGCCGAGATGCGGCGGAAGCATTAGCATTGCACTGAGCGCTCCTTCTCCCCGCGTGCGGGGAGAAGGTTGGGATGAGGGGGCCTTTCCGCTAGGCTCAGAATCGCGGAGAGGCCCCCTCACCCTCGCTTCGCTCGACCTCTCCCCGCGCAGCGGGGAGAGGTGGTTTCCAACGGGCCTTCCAGAACATCGGCCCGAACCGATACGATGCCGTCTCCCGGGCCCAGGGCTAGGCAATGAAACCGCGCTCCAGAGCAGGCGGCAAACCAGTCAAAGCGCGACGCCGCAAGGCGGCGACGCCAAAGCGCCGCACTGCGCCAAAAGCCATGCGCCGTTCCTCCGCTGCGGGCGAGGAAATAGAAGTCGCGCGACTAAAGCGCGAACTGCGCGAATCACTGGAGCAGCAGACGGCGACGTCCGACGTGCTGCGCGTCATCAGTTCGTCGCCCGGCGAGCTGGAACCGGTGTTCCAGGCCATGCTGGAGAATGCGACGCGGCTTTGCGCAGCGAAATTTGGCAACCTATATCTTAGTGAAGGCGACGCCTTCCGCACAGTTGCGATGCACAATGTGCCGTCGGCGTTCGCTGAGGCGCGCAGCCGCGAGCCGTTGGTTCACCCCGGACCGGGTTCGATACTTGGCCGCCTCGCCAGCTCAAAGAAGGTTGTACAGAGTCCGGACGTTACCACAGAGCAAGCTTATATTCGACGCGATCCATTGTTCGTAACCGCCGTGGAGCTTGGTGGCTTTCGGGCCATTCTTGGGGTGCCGATGGTTAAGGACGGCAACCTTATTGGCGCAATCATTATCTACCGGCAGGAAGCTGGACCTTTCGCCGACAAGCAGATCGAGCTGGTACAGACCTTCGCCGCCCAAGCCGTCATCGCCATCGAGAACACCCGCCTGCTCAGCGAACTGCGCCAGCGCACCGACGACCTAACCGAGTCGCTGGAGCAACAGAAGGCGAGCGGTGAAATTCTGTCTTCGATCAGCGCCTCGATGGCCGATACCAAGCCGGTGTTCGATGCGATCGTGCGCAATTTATTGCGGCTGTTCGGAACGCGGTTTGCGGTCGTGCAGATACTGCAGGACGGGATAATCCACATGCCCGCCGCCGACGGCGCGCCGGGTTTTGAGCGGCTGCGCAACTATTACCCGCGTCCCCTCGATGATGGCACCGCTGGCGGCCTGACAATGCTGAGCAAGCAAGTGGTCCAACGCGCAACGGTGCTGGGCAATCCGGAAGTGCCGCCGGCGACCCAACAGTTTGCCCGCGAGTTTGGATTCAATTCGTACATCTTCGCGCCCATGATGAGGGACGACAGGGTGATCGGCGCCATCGGCGTCGCTCGGCATGAGTCAGGCCCGTTCCACGACAAGCACATTGCGCTCATCAAGGCTTTCGCCGACCAAGCTGTCATCGCTATTGAGAACACCCGGCTGTTCAACGAACTGCGGCAACGAACGACAGACTTGAGCGAGTCGCTGGAGCAGCAGACGGCGACGTCGGACGTGTTGACGGTCATCAGTTCGTCGGCCGGCGAGTTGGAGCCTGTTTTCGAAGCCATGCTGACGAACGCGGTTCGCATCTGCGGCGCCAAGTCCGGCAATCTGGCTTTGGTCCACGACAGCACGATGCGGATAGCGGCGATGTATGGCGCCCCGCCTGCGTTGAAAGAGCTGCGGCGCCGCGAACCGACCGTTCATCCGAATTCGCCGCTGATGCGTATCTTCGAAACCAAGGCAATGGTCTCCATTGCCGATCTTGCGGCGGAGAAAGCTTACGCCAACACTGCTATCGTTAAGGAGGCAGGCGGGCGAACCTTTATCGGCGTGCCGATGTTCAAGGAAAAGGAGCTTATCGGCGCGATTTCCATTTACCGCCAAGAGGTGAAGCCGTTCACCGACAAGCAGATCGAGCTGCTGACGAACTTCGCCGCCCAGGCGGTCATCGCCATCGAGAACACGCGGCTGCTCAACGAATTGCGCCAGCGCACCGATGACCTCACCGAATCGCTGGAGCAGCAGACGGCGACGAGTGAGGTGCTAAAGGTGATCAGCCAATCGGCCTTCGACCTGCAGCCCGTGTTCGACACGATGGCTGAGAACGCCGTCGGGCTGTGCGAAGCCGAGAGGGCGTTCATCTTCCGGTTCGACGGCCAATTCCTGCGGGCGGTGGCGTCCTACAACGCCGGCCCCGAGCTCAGGGAGTTCGTATATCGGAACCCGATCGCCCCGGGACGACACAGCATCTCGGCGCGCGCCGCCCTCGAACGGCGAACAATGCACGTTCCTGACGTTCAGGCTGATCCCGAGTATGCGTACGCCTTACGGGATGTGGAGCCGATCCGGACGACGCTCGCGGTCCCGATGCTCAAAGGCGACGACCTAGTGGGAATCATCACCATCTACAGACTGGAGGTCAAACCGTTCACCGATAAGCAGGTCGCGCTCGTCGAGACCTTCGCCGCCCAGGCCGTCATCGCCATCGAGAACACCCGGCTGCTCAACGAGCTGCGGCAATCGCTGGAGCAGCAGACGGCCACATCCGATATTCTGCGCGTTATCAGCCAATCGCCGACCGACGCGCAGCCCGTATTCGACAGTATCGTCGTCACGGCCGCGCGTTTGCTCCGCTGCGACTTGGTGTTTGTGCTGCTTTGCGACGCCACCACCTTCTCGCCCGTGGCCCTAGCCTCGCCGGAGGGCCCGGTCGCGGACCTTGGGCCTCCGAATTTGCCGATCGATCCCGCTGCCAACTTCCCCTCGCGCGCGATCCTCGACAAAAAAATGCTGCACCTGCCGGATTGGTCGCTGATCGACCTGCCCGAACACGAACTGAAAATCCATAACATGTTCGGCGTCAACTCGGCGCTTTTCTTGCCGCTGCTGCGCGAGGGAGAGTGCATCGGGCTGCTCGCGCTGGTGGGAAAACGACCCAATATTTTCGGCGCCGCTGAAATCGCACAGGCCGAATCCTTCCGCGACCAGGCGCTGATCGCAATCGAGAATACGCGGTTGTTCAACGAACTACGGCAATCGCTGCAACAGCAGACCGCCACCTCGGAGGTTCTTAGCGTTATTAGCTCGTCGCCCGGCGAGTTGGAGCCCGTGTTCCAAGCTATGATGGCGAACGCCACACGGATTTGCGAGGCCAAGTTCGGCATTCTGCAACTTCATGAAAACGGCAGATTCCGCAATGCCGCCATGTACAATCCGCCGTCAGCTCTGGCCGAATACCGCCATCGCGAACCTGTGATCAACGCGGGCCCACAATCAGCAATTGCGCGCGTGGCCGCCACGAAGCAATTGGTTCACATTGTCGACTACGCTGCGGACCCTGCGTACAAACAGCGCGATCCTGCCGCAGTTAACATGGTTGAGCGTGCGGGTGCGCGAACTGTCCTCCTCGTTCCGATGCTCAAGGAGGACCAGCACATTGGCAACCTCAACATTTATCGTCAGGAAGTAAGACCATTCACCGATAAACAGATCGCGCTGGTGCAGAACTTCGCCGCCCAGGCCGTTATCGCCATCGAGAACACGCGGCTGCTCAATGAATTGCGCCAGCGGACGACTGATTTAAGCAAATCGCTGGAAGACCTGCGGACTGCGCAGGATCGCCTGGTCCAGACGGAAAAACTCGCCTCGCTCGGCCAATTGACTGCGGGGATCGCGCACGAGATCAAGAACCCGCTCAATTTCGTTAACAATTTCTCATCCGTCTCGGTTGAGCTGATTGATGAGTTGACGGAGGTATTGGATGGCGTGAAAGCTGACGACGAATCGCGCGCCGAAATGACTGAACTGATGGACACATTGCGTGGCAATCTCGACAAGGTCGTGCAGCACGGCAAGCGCGCCGACTCGATCGTCAAGAACATGCTGCTACATTCCCGGCAGGGCTCCGGCGAGCATCGGCCGGTCGATATCAACGCTCTGGTCGAGGAGAGCCTCAATCTCGCCTATCACGGGGCGCGGGCCGAAAAGCAGGGCTTCAATATCACGCTCGAAAAATCCTTTGACCCGGCCGCCGGCGAGGTCGATCTGTTCCCGCAGGAGATCACGCGGGTTCTGTTAAATTTGATTTCGAACGGCTTCTACGCTGCGACCAAGCGCAAGGCGCAAACCGATGGCGGCTTCGAGCCCACCCTTGCTGCTGCGACAAAAAACCTCGGCGATCGGGTGGAGATCAGGATTCGCGACAATGGCACGGGCATTCCGCCCGAGGTAAAAGACAAGATGTTCAATCCGTTCTTCACGACCAAGCCCGCCGGAGAGGGGACCGGGCTTGGCCTCTCCATCAGTCACGACATCATCGTCAAGCAACATTCTGGTTCTATCGCGGTCGATACCGAACCCGGCAAATTCACGGAATTCAAGATTGTTCTGCCGCGCGCGGGCGCGTCGCTTAACAAGCCGGGAGAACACGCGTGAACATGCTTATTCTGGTGGTCGACGACGAGCCCGATGTCGAGGTGCTGTTCCGCCAGCAATTCCGGCGCGATCTGCGCGCCGGCCGCTTCGCGATGGAGTTTGCGCAATCGGCCCCCATGGCTCTTGCGCGCATCAGCGAGGCAGGCGACCGGTCGCTCATTCTGATCCTGTCCGATATCAACATGCCGGGCATGAGCGGCCTTGAACTCCTGCCCAAAGCCAAGGCGATGCGGCCGGATGTTCCGATCATCATGATAACCGCCTATGGCGATGCGGAAACCAAGCGCAAGGCGCTGGAGAACGGCGCCGAGGCGCTGCTGACCAAGCCAATCGACTTCGGTACGCTCCGCAGCGAAATCGATAACCGGGTTGAACGCGCCGCATAATCGGGTAAGCAGCCAAGGACTTACAGTTTCCCCGCGAACGCGTCGGCGGTGAACTGGCGCGTGAGCACGTAAGTCTGCCGGCATGCCGGCTCGTCCCGACCGGCAACGCCGGGAACATCGGAGCCCTGGCCGGCACAGGCGTGGAGCGCACAGCGAAAGACCAGCACGGTTGACTCCGATCCGTCCAATTCGGAACTTAACCGCAAGCTACCGAGGGAGGCCTACCGTGACAGTCGAGCGGATTGATTATCAGGCCGGCAGCGTG
>Ga0207416_1002178_pt1 | contig 22507 bp, 23 predicted proteins | sample PaiPotPPM11metaG_FD_184107 | JGI IMG/M metagenome (GOLD analysis project Ga0207416, IMG submission 184107) | Iron sulfur acid spring bacterial and archeal communities from Banff, Canada, to study Microbial Dark Matter (Phase II) - Paint Pots PPM... ...
ACGCCCTGCTCGACGAGCTCGACGCCCATCCGGAACGGGTTCGCTCCTTGGCCGGCTGGCGCTGGATCGACGACAACATCCGCCGCTCGCCAGTGGAAAAAGCGGCGTGATCACACGGGATTGGTATTACCCATTTTCATGGTTACGGTAATGGTCGCGGCCCTGCTCACGGGCGTGCTGCCGGCGACTCCCGTCGCGGCATCCGCCTCCACCGCCCCGGTCCTCGCCGTCTACTACGCCTGGTACGGCTTGCCCTCCTGGGACCCCAATAAGATGTCGGACTTGCCGGCGACGCCGTACAACTCGGCCGAGCCGGCGGTAATCCGGCAGCAGGTGGCGGAGGCGCAGGGCGCGGGTATCGACGGCTTCGAGCTCGATTGGTATGGGCCCAACGATCCGGACGGCATCGACAAGAACCTGCAGACGCTGCTGTCCGTCGCCCACGGCACGAGCTTCAAGGTCAGCGCCTACGTCGACCTCAACCTCATCCACTCGCAGGCCGACGTCATTGCCGACCTCACCTACCTGCAGCGGTATTACTCGGACCCAGCTTGGTTGCAGGTCAACGGAAAGCCGTTCGTGGCGTTCTATCACACCCAGAACTTCGACGTGCCCACCTGGAGGCGCATCTTCGCCCAGGTCGATCCCAATCACGCGGTCACCTGGATGGGCGAGGGGATCGACTTCTCCTACCTGGACGTGTTCGATGGCCTCCATCCCTTCTCCATCGCGTGGGCCCAGGACCCGGCAGCGCAACTGGCCAACTTCGCGGCCAAAGCGCGGGCGCGCCCCGGCAAGCTCTGGATGGCGACGGTGATGCCGGGCAACGACGATACGCACCTGGGCCGCGCGGACGGCTTCAAGGTGGACCGCCGGGACGGCGCCTACTACACCACGGTCTGGCAGGGCGCCATCGCCACCCACCCCGACCTGATCCAGATCACCTCCTTCAACGAGTGGTTCGAGGGGCACCAGATCGAGCCGAGCCGGACCTACGGCGACCGCTACCTGCAGCTCACCAAGCGGGAGAGCGACGCCTACCGCGCGGCGATGGGCGCCCCGGCCGAGTCGACCTCCTCGGCGGCGTCCACGCCCTCGACCGCTGCGCCACCGCCGCCGGCACCCGCGTCGCCACTGCCATCGACCAGCGGCTGCACGTTCGTGCTGGGCTTCGCCACGATCGCCGGCGCGCTGCCCCAGCAGGTCGGGCAATGCCTGGACGAGGAGGGGCACAACCCGACCAACGGGGACGCTTTGCAGCACACCGCGGGCGGCCTGCTGGTCTGGCGCAAGGCCGATAACTGGACGGCCTTCACCGACGGCTACCACACCTGGATCAACGGGCCACAGGGGATCGTCGAGCGCCTCAACACCCAGCGCTTCTCCTGGGAGGCCAACCCCGATGGACTGCCGGTGGTGCGCTAAGCACGTACGTGCCGCTGGTGGCGGGGCGCCGGGGCCAGGCCTGTCTATCCATCATGTGGAAGGCCACAAAAACGATGCCTCCGAAGTCGGCCCGAAGATGTGGATGACCCGTCGTGCTAGCGTCCTAGCGCCCGCAAAGGGCGCGTTGCGTCGCGTCTATACGAGATCGGGTATACTCCGTCGATGCCGCACCGCCGCCCGCTCTAATGGGTCGGATCCGCGAAAGCTGATCTGCGGGCTTTTCCCGAGGATGTTCAGTATCTCGTGGGGCATGGGCTATTGGGCGCCCAGTACGGCGACAAGCATCCCGCAGCGAAGCCGCTCAGGGGCTTTGGCGGAGGCGGGGTCCTGGAGATCGTGGACGACGAGGATGGCAGCACCTACCGCGCCGTGTATACGGTCCGGCTGCGCGCCGGCGTCTATGTCCTGCATGCGTTCCAGAAGAAGAGCCGGCACGGTGTCAAGACCGACGCCAGTGACCAGGCGCTCATTCGGTCTCGTCTCCGGTGGGCGGAAGACGTGGACGCAGCAGTTGCAAGGGAAGAGCAGCAATGACGGAGGTAGCAGTGGCGATCGAGCCGAGTAGTGGGAACGTCTTCGCGGACCTTGGCCTCCCCGATCCCGAGGAACGGCTGCTCAAGGCGGAGCTCGGTCGCCAGATTCGCACGCTGATCGGCGCCCGTGGTCTAACGCAGACGGACGCGGCGGAGCTGCTTGGTCTGCACCAGCCGCACGTGTCCAACCTCGTCCGCGGGAAGCTGGCGGGCTTCTCGGTCGAACGGCTCATGGGGTACCTCAACCTGCTCGGTCAGGACGTGGTGGTTATCGTCACGCCCGCCCCGGACCAGACCCGGGGGCACATCACCGTGACCGGAGCCAGTATCGACCCTACCGAACGGACGGCGCTGGCGGGACATCGCTGATTCGGACGCCTCGGCCGGATTAGCGAAGGCGCTGTACTGACGCCTGGTTGTTCACCGCCAGCAACCGGACCATTGAGGAGCGGGGCAATGTCTGACCGCGCAGGTGACAGCGGCCACGACCGAGGTAGGCTCGGAGTCTCCCGCCAGAGCATGGGATCACCCGTCCATGAAGCGTTCTTGATCGCTCCGTGTTAGGTGCACACGCCCAACGACGACCGCTACAATCCCTCCCATTCCTCTCTAGGAATTCCGGCCTGCTTGAGTATGCGCTCGAGGAACTCGCTGCTAATGTCGCCACGCTGCGGGTTGGGAACCCAGACGCGACGCTGGCTGCGAATCAGGTACTGGTGGTTACCGCCAGACAAGGGGCCTTCGAATCCCAGTTGCCGCAGGTTGGAGACGAGAGCCCGCCGGGAAATCGGACCGAGCCGCGGCACGCTAGGCTACATCTTGCTTCACGGAGAGGTCAATCTCATCGATGATCGGAACCGGCAAGTGTCGGTCAAAACTGAGGAGAAGCCAACCTTCGAGCACACTTTGTAGCTCTTCTCGCGTTTCCTCCAGTGTCATCGAGTTAGCGAATACGCCTTCAAACCCCGGGATCTCGCCATAATAGCTGTCATCGCTCAACTTCTCGTAATGAGCCCGGCTCATCGCGGCGCGGATGTAGTTGGTGAGCATGTCCCGTCTCCCTTTATGAAGAATAGCGAATCGAGTGCGGTCGGACAAGACCCCACCTGTGGTGAGTTGCTCAGCCCGATGTCAGGAGTGAGTGGAGCTTTTTGGCGCCGTCAGTACATGGTATGAACAAAGGCGGCGGCAGCCTCGCCCTATGGGGTTACCGATTGAAAGGCGAACGTGTGGTAGCAAAGGGGAAACGCGATATTGCCGGTTTACACCGGGCCAATGAGACGACGGCGCGGCTGCTGCGCGACCTGGCTAGCCGGGCGCAGCCGGGGGTGACGACCGGGGCGCTGAACGCCTACGCGGCGGCTTACATCCGGCGCATCGGCGGCGAGCCGGTGTTCCACACGCAGAATGGGTTCCCGGGCTGCATCAATACGTCGGTCAACGACGAGGCCGTCCACGGGGTGCCGGGCGACCGGGTGCTGCTGGAGGGCGACTTGCTGAAGATCGACTGCGGCCTCCGCCTGGATGGCTACTGCGGGGATAGCACGATCACCTTGGGCGTCGGCCGGCAGGACCGTCTGGCCGCGCGGCGGCGTGAGGTGATGGAGGCGGCGCGTGAGGCACTGGCCCGTGGCATCACCGCCGCCCAAGTTGGCAAGCGCACCGGCGATGTCGGGCACGCTATGCAGTCCTACGTCGAGGGCCGCGGTATGCACCTGCTGCGGCAGTTCACCGGGCACGGGCTGGGACGGCGCCTCTGGGAAGCGCCGTCCGTTCCCGCGGTGGGCACGCCCGGCACGGGATCTCGCCTCGTGGAGGGACTGGTGTTTACCATCGAGCCCATCGTCGTCGGCGGCAGCGCCGACGTCTACACCGCGCCCGATGGCTGGACCATCCTGACCGCCGACAGCGCGCCGGCAGCGCAGTTCGAACACACAATCATGGTCACCGCCCACGGCCCGCGCGTGCTGAGCAGACTGGCGGTGTGAGGCCTGGGGACCCCTCACACCGCGGCATTCGATGTCGCTCCCATCTCCACGTGGTCGAGATCAATTCTGGGCCGCGGTTCCCGCACGCGCCTCGCCAGTATCCACAGCGCGACGAGACCGGCGACCCAGAAGACGGCAAAGGCGGCGGGAAAGCCGGCGTGGTCGGCCAGCCAGCCGCCCAGGAGCGGGCCGGTGAGGGCCATCGGCGCGCCGGCCACGCTGGCCAGGCCGACGTAGGTCGGCCGGCGATCCTCGGGGGCGAATTCCAGCATGATGGCGAATCTCGACAGGGCGTTGGCGCTGGCCGCGGCGCCGAGCAGGGCGAAGACGAGCGCGTAGCTCGCCGCGTTTGGCAGAAGGAGCGCGGCAGGGATGGCCAGCTCGATGGCAACTGCTCCGCCGATCAGCACGACTTTGTGACCCCGCCGGTCCGCCAGGTGGCCCCACAGCAGGTTGATGGCCGTCTGCGCTGTCAACAACACGGCGGTGTACCAACCGGCTTCACGGTCGCCGATGCCCAGGCGTCCGATAGCGACGACCATGAAGAAGCCTGAGGCGGCGTTGGCGAGTGAGCCTGCCATCGCGGCAAGCAGATACCAGGAGAAGTTGCGGTCGCGCGCCACGATTCCCGGCAAGCGCCGGACCCATTGGGTGACCGGCTCGCGCGACTTCTGCCGTAGCGGTCCTTGTTCCCGATTGAGCGCGAAGAAGCCGTACGACACCATCACCGGCACGAAGGCGATGAGGAACAGGTGGACGTAGCCGTCGGGGAAGCCGCCCGCGTCCAGCAATCGCTGCGAGAGCAGCGCGCCGCCGATGCCCATAAGCCCGGCTAAGGCGTTGCTGCGGCCGAAGAAGGCGCCGCGCCGTCGCACCGGGATGGCGCGCGCGATCAGGTCGAGCCAGGCCGGCGTGAGCGCGCCGCCGGTGCCGGCGAAGATGGAGATCAGCAGGAAGGTCAGCAGGAGGGCCGTCCCCGGATGGGAGACGGCCAGGGTCGCCGCGACAACGGCCAGGATCAGGTATGGGATGCGCTCGCCTGGGGTGACCCACAGGATGAGCCGCTTCTTGCTGACGACGCGCTCGGCTATGGGCGCGAAGAAGAGGTTGGGCAAGGCAAAGCCGGCGGTCGCCAGCGCGCTCAGGGCCCCGATCGCCAGGTTGGAGGTCGTGAGGTGGCGGATGTACGTGGGCAAGATCGTCGTGATCGACACCAGCGTGGTCGCGAAGGAGTAGAAGGCAATGTCCAGGCAGAGCACGGTGAAGTTCCACCGGTACCACGGTGGAATCGCATGGTGGCCGCTACTCACCGAGCGCGCTGAGCAGCGCCTCGAGGCGCGGCTTCACCACCTGCAGGTGGTTGCGGCTGGCCTCGGTGACCTTGACCTTATCCAGGATGTAATTGACCATCTTGAGGAGCACGTCCGCCTCTGACCGTGTCACGAAGAAGGCGTGGCGCTCGTCGTCGTCGTCGGCGCGGATGAAGCTGACGGCATCCCCCAGCTCGTCCATTGTGACCGTCGGGCCGCCGGTCTCGACGACCAGGGCGCCGGTAGACGGGTCATAGCGGACGCTGACAGGTCGGTCCGCCATCGTTCCCCCTGGAGGGCACTACGCCGGGGCGTAGCGGCCCAGCCACCCTTCCGTCACGCCGGCGAGCTCCGGCAGCGGTCGCCCGACTTTCTTCGTCCAGGGTGTGGCGTGCTCTTCGGCGATGGCTATGCAGGACTTGAGATTACCCACGCCCTGCGTCTCCAGCCAGCGCCGTCGGTCACGGGCGTCCGCAATGCGCACGCCATCTTTCCAGATTGCTCGACCAGCCAGGAAGCCGGAGGCGCCATTCTTGCAGGCGATCTCGACCTGCTTGCGGAAGAGCTCGATGTCCACGCCGGCGCTCAGGACGACCCAGGGTACCGGCGTGGCGGCATCAATCTGCCGGCACCACTCCGCCATCTTGCCCTCGTCGTGCTCGAACTTCAGATCGGCCGGGAACTCGGCCTTGAGGATATCGAAACCCAGCGGACAGAGGTCGCGGGCGGTGCGGATGACCAGGTCCGGCTTCATCGCGGCGTACTCCGCCGTGCCCGTCTTGACGCCGCCAATGCCGTAGGCCACCGCCTCCACCACGGCCGGAATATCGAACCTGCGGCAGTCGCCCACCACTCGACGGACAATCTGGCGCTGATGCTCCGCCGACCTGGCCTCATCGGGGTGGTAGTAGACGAGCAGCTTGACCGCCGACGCGCCCATCAGCTTGATCTTCTCGACGCTCCAGCCCGGCTCGACACGCGTCAGACGACCGCTGCCGTCCGAGGTGTAACCGGACTCCTCCCAGGCCACCAGCAGGCCGGTGCTGCCCGGCAAAGCCCGGTAGGCGATGGCCTCGGCCGCACCGTAGAGTGGGTCTAGCAGCACCGCGCTGGACAATGGCGCGAACGTGCCGGCCAACTCCAGTTTGACAGCCTTGAGCTGCTCATACGTCACGCTGTCCGCCTTGCCGGGCGCCATCAGCTCGGCGAGGGAGCCACGCTGATCCATGGCCGTCATCGTGAAGATGCCGCGTTCATTGGCGATCTGTTGCAACCCGCGAATCTTGCCCACGGAAAGCGCGGGTGGAGCAGCCACGGCCATCGTCAGCCTCCGTTTCGAACCAGCAGTGCCGTTGGATGATACCAGGTGTCGAGTGCTGGGTGCTGGGTGCTGGGTGCTGGGTGTCGGGTGTCGGGGGACAACGTGTCGGGTGTGACGCGGCGTTGGGCAGCGACCGGACGACGATCTAAACGGAGCGCGGGCGTCCCGCCCGCCCAATCGTCGGGCTGCCCGGCGGCCTCCCTCGAAAGGACCGGCGCCTCCCCCATGGGCCACCGGGGCGGGCGGGACGCCCGCGCTCCGCTGACCAGCCCCGCCACTCGCCAGACGTCCGCTCGCTTGCAGTACCTTGCGGCGCACCCCAACGTGGCCGGCCACTTGCCTTCGGGTCACGTCCGAAATACCCTGAAGGCAAGTGGCCGGCCACGTTGTCCCCCGACACCCGACACCCGACACCTGGTATTACGTTCACGTAAGCGTATGCTATGCTCGCCGCGGCGTCCCTGTTCTGGGCGTGCGGAGGTGGGGGATGGCGCGCGGCGCACCGGTACGGCCTGTTGCAACCGTAGCCACCCAGGCCCCATCGAAGCGCCGCGTGGACACCTTTGGCGCCCTGCGGCGACATCCGAATTTTCGTCTCTACTGGTCGGGCGCCCTGGTCTCCAATATGGGGACCTGGATGCAGAACGTGGCCCAGGCCTGGCTGGTGTATCAGCTCACCGGCTCGGCCTTTCTCCTGGGGACCGTCAGCTTCCTTCAGGCCCTGCCGGCGCTGTTTCTGTCGCTACTGGGCGGGGTACTGGCGGACCGTGTCGAGCGCCGGATGCTGATGATCGTGACGCAGACCGCCGCGATGCTGCTGGCGTTCGTCCTGGCGGGGCTGGCGCTGGCGGGCGTCGTGCGGGTCGAGCACATCATGATTATGGCGGTGCTGCTGGGGCTGGTCAACGCGCTCAATGTGCCCGTGCGGCAAGGCATCATCTCCGATCTGGTGCCGCGCGCCGATCTGCAGAACGCCATCGCGGTCAGCTCGGCGCAGTTCCAGGCCAGCCGTCTCGTGGGTCCGGCGCTGGCCGGCATCGTGATCGCCCGCGTCGGTCCCGGTTGGGCCTTCTTTGTCAATGGCCTGAGCTTCATCGCCGTGATCGTCTCCCTGCTCCTCCTCAAGCTCCCGCCGTGGACGCCGCCCGAGCAGAAGACGCCGGTCTGGAGGAGCGCCAAGGAGGGACTCTCCTTCGTCTACCGGCACGAGGTGATCGGCACGCTCGTGCTCATTGCCGCGGTGCCGGCGCTGTTCGCCTTCTCCTATCAGACCCTGATGCCGGTGTTCGCCCAGAATGTGCTGCACGTGGGACCACAGGGCCTGGGCATCCTCTTGAGCGCCACCGGCGCCGGCGCACTCCTTGGCGCCCTGACGGTCGCCTCCCTGCCGAACTTCCGGCATCGCGGCAGGCTCCAGCTCACCGCATCGGCCGTCTACGGCGTGGGCCTGGTCGTCTTCGCCCTGAGCCGAAACATTGCGCTGTCGATTCCTATCCTCATCGTAGCCAGCGCCTGCAGCATGACCTTTACCTCGCTCAACCAGACCTTCCTCCAGTCCTATGCTCCGGACGCCATGCGCGGACGGGTGCTGAGCGTGCTCACCCTGACCACCTTTGGCATGATGCCGCTCGGCAACATGCTGGCGGGGACGGTCGCCCAGCATTTCGGCGCACCCCTGGCCGTCGGCATCGGCGGCGCCGTCACCGCCTGCTTCGCCGCCGGCGTCTTGCTGTTCAACCCCACCGTACGCCGGCTGGAATAGACGCCAGCTATCAGCCGTCAGGTATCAGCTATCAGCCAGCGATCGCCGGAGCAGCAGGGGTGACCTACGGCTTTGTCCGGGGCGGACGGCACGTGCTGATAGCTGATACCTGACGGCTGATAGCTAGATAAATGCCATCGAGCCGTCCTCGCGGATGGGGAAGCCGCGGTGCCAGCGGCGGAAGGGATACTTGGGGAAGGCGTCGTAGTTGAGCTCGATGCCCAGGCCGGGACGGCGCGGCAGCTCAAGGTAGCCGTCTTTGAGCGCGACTGGTTCCTGCACCAGGTCGCGGCGTCCCGGCGTGTCGTCCGGGGTGTACTCCAGGATCAGGAAGTTGGGGATCGCGGCGGCCAGGTGGACGTTGACTGCCGTGGCGACCGGACCCATGGGATTGTGCGGCGCGACGGTGACATAGCAGGCCTCGGCCATCGCCGCGATCTTCTTGCACTCCATGATGCCGCCGGCACTACAAACGTCCGGTTGGATGATATCGACAGCCTGCTTGAGCAGGAGCTCGCGGAACTGCCACTTGGTATAGAGCAGCTCGCCGGTGGCGATGGGGATGCGGATCTGGCCGGCCAGCTTGACCAAGGCGTCGACGTTTTCCGGACGGAGCGGCTCCTCGAAGAAGAAGGGGCGATACGGTTGCAAGGCATCCGCCATGGCGAGCGCCCGGCTCGGCTCGAAGATCGTGGCGTGAGGGTCGACGCCGATGTCGATGTCGTCGCCTACCGCGCGCCGGACGACTTCTAACCGTGCCGCCGCCTCGCGCACGACGCGGCCCCAGGGGAGCGCCTGGTAGTTGGCAGGATTCGGCCCGATCTTGAGCGCGGTGTAGCCGTAGCGCGCGATCAGCGCTTGCGCCCGCTCCGCCATATCTTCCGGCGTGCTCCCGCCTGGGTTTTGGTAGACCCGCACGCGGTCGCGGCAGGGTCCGCCCAGTAGCTCGTACACGGGCACGCCGAGAGCTTTGCCTTTGATATCCCAGAGCGCGTGCTCGATTCCACTCATGGCGGCGTTGACGACGACACCACCGGGGAAACGCGTGCCGTTGTACATGAGCGCCCAGAGGTGCTCGACGCGGCCTGGGTCCTCGCCCACCAGCCAGGTGGCGAAGTCGGCAATGACCCGCTCGGTAGCGTCGTCCGGCCCGGCGGAGTACGCCTCGCCGATGCCGTCGATGCCTTCGTCGGTCCGCACGCGGACGAAGGCCAGGTTACGGTGACCGGAGTTGACGAGGAAGGTGTCGATGGCGGTGATTTTCACGGTGATGGTCCTCTTGATCGTCAGCGCCAAACGGCGCGGTTGTCGCGCGTCGGGCCATTCACCTGCCGCTTTAGCGGCAGGCTAAGATTACAAAGCCGGCTAAAGCCGGCTAGGCACGCGTCAGATGCGGATAATCCTCTCTTCTCTACCCTTTTCATACCAATGTTGACGGAATCCCAGCCGACTTTAGCCGGCTTTGTAATCTTAGCCGGACCATTTATGGTTCGGTGAATTTGCCGTGCGTGGGGCGACTCATCCTTGAGCTTCAGCTCCTGGATAGGCCGCATCAGCCCCCGAGCCGCCGCAGATGTCCCCGCACTGCCTCGGCCACCTCGCCGGTGGTGGCCTTGCCGCCGAGATCTGGGGTCAGGCACGTGCCCTCAGTGGTGGCAGCTTCGATTCCGCGCATGAGCAGGGCCGCCGCCTCGGTTTGGCCGAGGAAGTCCAGCATCATCTGGCCGGCCCACAACGTGGCAATCGGGTTGGCGATGCCCTTGCCGGCGATGTCCGGGGCGGAGCCGTGTACCGGCTCGAACATGGATGGGAAGCGGCGGGTGGGATCGATGTTCGCGCTCGGCGGCACGCCCATCGATCCTTGCAAGGCGCCGCCCAGGTCGGTGAGGATGTCCGCGAACAGGTTGGAGGCGACCACCACGTCCAGCGTCTCCGGGTTGGTGACAAAGCGGGCGGCCATGGCGTCGACGTGGTACTGGGTGGTACGGATGCTCGGATAGTCGCGCGCCACTTGCTGGAACACCTCGTCCCAGAACACCATGTTGTATTGCATGGCGTTGGACTTGGTGACGCTGCTGACTTGCCGGCGACCAGTTCGGATGGCCAGGTCGAAGGCGTAACGGATGATTCGCTCGACGCCCACTCGGGTGAATATGGTCGTTTGGATTGCCACCTCCTCGGCAAGGCCCACGTGGACGCGGCCTCCAGCGCCGGAGTACTCGCCTTCGGTATTCTCGCGGACGCAGACGAAATCGATGTCGGCTGGCCCCTTGCCGCGCAGCCGGCCCTGCAAGCCCGGCAACAGGCGGATGGGCCGGAGGTTGACGTATTGCTGGAAGCGCTTGCGGATGGGCAGGATCAGGCCCCACAGAGAGACGTGGTCCGGCACCAAGGCGGGAAAGCCGCAGGCGCCGAAGTAGATCGCTGGGAACGCTTCGAGCTGCTGAAAGCCGCCCTCCGGCATCATGCGACCGTGTTCCAGGTAATAGCGGCAGCTCCAGGGGAACTGTTGATAGTCGAGACGGTAGCTCCCGGTGATCTCGCCGAGCAGGTCGAGGGTAGCGATGCCCTCGGCGATGACGTCCTGACCGATACCGTCGCCCGCGATGACGGCGATGGGGTAATGCTGCACGCCCCGTCCTCTCTCATTCGACGGGCTGATTGTAGCGCGCAGGCTCCTTCGATAGTATTGGGGGACCGAGGCCCGTGACGGACTCCAGCCAGCGCGGGTGGTGCTTGAGCGCCCAATCGCGCCGCACGAACCCGGTGAGCATGCCGCGCAGCGACTCGCGGGTGGGCGGGTACACGCCGGCCAGGAAGACGTGGCCGAGCCAGGCGAACAGGGCCAGCCAGGTAAGGAGGTCGTGGATGAGGCTGGCATTGCTCACCAGCCAGGCCGGCAGGAAGCGCGTGTAGATGTTGATGGCCATGACAATGCCGGTGCCGAGGAACACCAGAGCGCTGCCGGCGACAAAGGCGGCGTTCAGCTTCTGCCCGGCGTTGAACCGGCCCGGCGTGGTGGGGAAGCCGTTCACCGTGTCGTTGAGCCAGGCGCGATCGTCCTCGTCCCATTCATCGACGACCTTGACGTCGGCCGCCAGGCTGCGCCGGTCACCCAGCAGCGCGATTAGCGTCGGCGCGGTGAACAGAAAGAAGGCCGCGGCCAGGTGGAGCTGGCGCAAGATGAAGCGGGAGGGGAAGAACTGGCTGAGCACCGGCAGGTACATCGTGAGCCCGGTGCCGAGCAGCACGAGAAAGCAGACTGCGTAGGTCCAGTGGACGGCGCGCTCGGTACGGTTGAAGCGCGGCACGAGCTCCGGCGTGGTCACGGGCGGATGTAGGCATCGACCGGGTAGCCGCGCACCTCCCAGTAGCCGGCGACCGCCTGGTTGGTGAACTCGATGCGGTTCACCCACTTGACGTTCTTGTAGCCGTACATCTCGGGGATGATCAGCCGGACCGGCTTGCCCTGTTCCAGGGGCAGCGGCGCGCCATTCATGCTGTGCGCCAGCATCACGTCCGGCTTGCTGGCCTGTCCGATGGAAACATTGTCCGTATACTGGCCGTCGCTGGAGTAGAGGGTCATGTGCGTGGCGGAAGGCAGTGGGCTGACCTGTTGCAGAATGTCGGTCATGCGGACGCCGGCCCAGGTGAGGTTGGGTACGCTCCAGCCGGTCACACAGTGGAAGACGCCCTGCTGCTGAGTCTGAGGCAGCTTCATCAAGTCGTCATAGGACAGTTCCATGGGGTTGGCGACCATGCCGTCCACCTGCAGTTTCCAGGTCGCTGGGTCGAACGCCGGGATGCCGTTGACGGTATAGATGCGAAAGCCGAGGGAGCTGGAAGTGCCGACGCCGCTGGCCAGGCCATCCAGCCAGGAAAGCGGATTCAGGCTCTTGCCGAGCAGAATTCCCAGCGCGCCAACCCCGAGCATGCCCATCACAACGCGTCGTCCCACGCGGCTGAGTGGTGGTGAGGTCGTTTGCATGGCCATGTCTCCAATGGTGTTGTGTCGTCACTGAATTATAGGACACTCCATGCTAGCCGAGGGATGTTACGCAATGCTATCGTAGAACCGACGGACGGGACGTCGATTTGCGTTCGTCTGTCGCCGCTCCGTGTTTGTAGGGGTAGGCATTGCGCCTACCGTGATGTCCTTCCCCACAATGGTAGCCTGGTGGCGGATCAGACCGATCCGCAACGAGGATACTCAGTCTGCCGACGGCAACCAGGGTAGGCACAAGGCCTACCCCTACAGACACATTCTGCCGCCTGACAAGTAAGCGCCCGATTGTGACGTCGGACCGGACAGAGGCATGGCCCTCAGTGTTCCGACTGGCGCGGACCGGCCAGTGGGGAGAAGTCGGGGCTCCGTATCCGCCGCAGCGTCTCCGCTTCGCGCTCGCGAACCTTGAGCGCCGCGTCGACGATGTCGCCGGCGATGGCGTGGGGAATGGTCAGGATGCCATTAGCGTCGCCGTGCAGGAGGTCGCCGGTCTTTACGGGCATGCCGCTGATCGTGACGCCAACGCCGACATCGAAGATGAGCGGATTGCCGTGGGCGACGACCAGGCCCGGCGCGAAGAACTGGAAGCCACCCAGCGCGCGGACCTCGTGTAGATCCCGCACGCCACCGTCGGTGAGGAGCGCGACGGCACCAAGCCGCTGCATGGTGGTGGCCATCACCTCGCCGCAGTGGCAGGAATGCAGACGGTCCGCGCCTACGTCCTGGATCACCACGATGGTCGGCCCTGGCGTCTGGGCAAGCGCCTCCCAGAGCTGGACCAGGCCGCGCTCCATTTGGCGGCCTTCGGTGGTGCTGTCGCCGCGGCACGTGACGGTGTAGCCCACCGATGGCGGCAACTCCGGATAGTGGCAACGGATGTCATAGCCGGCGAAGTGGCCCAGCCGCGGGTGACGGCCGAAGGTCTCCATCGCATTGGCGATCGTCGGGCTGTCGACCTCGGCGAGGGCCCTGAGCTGCGTTTCAGTGAGCCGGTTGACGCTATCGATCATGGGAGGCTGTCCTTTCCTGTATTGCCAGGCTACGGTCAGTCGCGGTGGGCGGCCCAGCGCGTGGCATTGGCCAGAATATGTCGAATCTCCGGCTGGTCATAGACGCGGTTGGTCTCGTGGCCGGGTTGGAAGTAGAAGACGCGACCGTTGCCGCGCGTCCAGCAGCAGCCGGCGCGGAACACCTCGCCCTGGGCAAAGGTGGCCAGGAACACCAGCTCCTCAGGCGCCGGGATGTCGAAGCGCTCGCTGTACATCTCTTCTTTGGGAATCACGATCCGTTGGGGCAGGCCTCGCGCAATCGGGTGGTCCGGCTCGATGGTGTACAGGTGCTCCGGGCAGTCGTCTTCGCGCCAGCCGGCGATGGACGGCTCTCTGCCCAGGAGCGCCGTGAGCGGCCGGCAGTTGAGCGATGAGTGCAAAGGGATGAAGCCCATACCCCGCTCGCGGATGTGGCGGACGACGCGATCCACCGTCTCGTCGGTCACCTGCTTGTGCCGAAGATGTGACCACCACAACAGCACGTCCGTAGCCGAGAGTGCTTCCTCGCCGAGGCCCTGATCGGGTTGCGCGAGCTGAGCGGTCGTCGCATCGATGCCGGCTTCGCGCAGACCGGTAGCTATTGCCCCGTCGATGCCGTCTGGATAGATCGCCGCCGGCTCGGTCCGCTCCGACCAGACCAGCGTGCGAATCGCCGCTGCCATGTCTGTTGTCTCCTTGGCTCGCTCTCCCCTCGCGCCGCGACGGCAAGACATCGCAGGCAGCGCCTATTGTATGGCGCGCGGAGCGGTCGCGCCGCGACTGAGCGGTCGCGTTACCGGCCAGGTCATCCCTGCCGGTTGGATCGTGTGACCACTGCACGACAATCGTCCGCGAGTGGGAAGCGTCGGGATCCGAGATTGTTGCACGTGAAACAGTGGAATCCGCATGGGTGCGGCGCGGGCAACGCCGCCGGTCATTCGCGAGCGGTGGCAGATGATCACCTCAAAGGGGCCACCGCGGTCGCCATCGAGCGCCGCGCAGAACCGCCGCCGGTAGGCGAGCTGAGCCTCGACGAGGTCCCAGTAGTGCGCCGTGTCGGCGTGACCGTAGTTGCGGAGCACCGCGGCGAGGCGGTGCTGACCGAGGAGGTAGAGGAGCCGGCGCAGCGCAGCAATCTTCATGGGCGAACGGATCGCCACGGCGACGATGTCCGCGATGCGCGGATCACGTTTGCTCCCCTGCAGCGCGCGCACCAGCCGCCGTCCGCCACCCGCGCCGCCTCCGTGACCGCCCGCGCGACGGCGGGAGCCGGCGCATACGTGCCATCTTCGGTGTAGTAGGCGACGCGAAGTTGGGAGAGGTCGACGGTGCCAATGTCGCCCAGCGGTAAGCGCGGTTCGGCGTGGAGATCACGCCCGCCGTTGATAACGTCGAGGCCGAGCGCGACATCGCCCACGTGTCGCGCCAGGACTCCCACCTGGCTGACGATGGCGCGCTGGCCGATGGGGATGCTATACCGGCCGGCGTCCGGAATGCGTCCCGCCGTCGGCTTGAAGCTGGCGATGCCGCGGAAGTTCGCCGGTACGCGCAGGATACCACCGCGGTCGGTGCCCAGCCCCAGCGGCGAGCCGCCCGCGGCGATGATCGCCGCCTCCCCGCCACTGCTGCCGCCAGCGGAGCGGGCCAGATTCCAGGGGTTATTGGCGCGGCCGTATAGCGGGTAGTCCGTTTCGACGTGGAGCAGGAGCTGGGCGACGTTCGTCTTCCCGAGGACGAGCGCCCTGGCCGCGCATCCGCGCCACATAGAGGTCATCCTCCGCGGCCCGGACGTCCTCCCGCGCAGCCAGGCCAAGGGTCGAGGGTGTGCCGTCCATGTCAAGCGATGCCTTCACGGTGATCGGCACGCCATGCAGCGGGCCGGTGACCTCCCCGCGGGCTAGCGCCGCGTCGGCAGCTTGCGCTACGGCGCGAGCCCGATCCGCCGGAGGTGGGCTTCCACCACTTCCGACGAGGACACCTGCCCGGACCGAATCGCCGTGGCCAAGGCGGTGGCCGACGCGCCGATCAGGTCGCCCCCACCCGGTCTGCCGCCAGACTGCGCCGTTTCGCCGGTTGCATCATGTTTGCCACAATCGTTCCTCCTACATCGCGGGGGGAGATGCCGCACGCCACTGCGCAGTGAATCGCGGCAGGCGGGCGACGCCGTCGGGTGTTCACCCCATTTTTGAACGGTGCCGCGACGGCGACGGTCACCGTGGCAGGAGCTGATGATCCATGGCGAACATGGCGGCGGCGGCGCACCTGGAGACGCCGATCTTGGCGTAGCTGTGCTGGACGTGATGGTCGGAGGTCTTCGGGGAAATGGTCAGTCGCGGCGCCACCTGTCGAAGGGAATCACCACGCGCCACCAGACGCAGCACTTCGACCTCACGATCACTCAGCCCCGCCGGCCAGGAAGTCCGCCAGTGCGCGCGGTGGTACTCCTGGCCGGCGGTCTCCAGCACGGCGCGGACGGCCTCGCCGTCCAGACGACGCTGATCCGCCTCTAGGCCCGGCTCCGCCGCGGCCGCGGCAGGCGTGCGGGCATGTCGGCGCGGGCGCTCCTGGATCATGGCCTGATGGGCGTCGGCTGCCGCGAGGAGGCGCGATAACGGGCACCGCCGACGCGCGCCCGACCCGCTTGGCCATGCCTGCCGCCACCTCGCAGGGCGAGACGAACAGCTCCCTTGCGGCCCCGGGCAGCCGCGCGAGCGCCCCAGCGACAACCGCCGCGCGGACCCACGGCGGTCGGTCCCGTGCCAGATCAGCCAGGAGGAATGAGAGCGCCTCGCCCGGCCGGGCGAGGTCGCGCCGCTCGACCAGCAACCGCGCCGCGATCTCATCCCCCCCGAACAGCAGTGCCTCCTCGTGGGCGTAGGCGGTGCAGCCGAGATGCTGGAGCAGCGTCGCGTAATAGACGTCCGCAATGTCGTCCTCGGCGAGACGCATCCGCCGGGCCAGTGCGGTGGCAAGGAGGCAGGCGCGCATGGCTTCTTCCGGAGGGTGGCCGCGGCCGAGGTCCGTGGTGACGGAGAGGGCGACCAGCAGGTCGGCCAGGCGGAGGTGGCCACTTGCGGTGTTGGATGTCGACAGGTCCTCCTCCGATCAGTGCGTTGGCAAAACAGGCGCCTGGCGGAATTCCCTGCCACGGGCTAACCCCGGCGCTCCTCAATAGCCGTCAGGGAGGCGCTGCCCATTGATGGTACGAGCTTGCAGCTAGCGTCAGGGGTCGATTGCGACGCTCCTCCCAAGCGGCTGGAGCAGCCGTTACTGGAACCGAAGTGGGAGGGTCCAACGGCTCGTGCAGGAACGCGCTGAAGGCCAATGACCCGCGCGCCGGGTCCTGGACAGCGCTCCCGCCCAGGCCGCGGGCACGGAACGACCTGGCCGCGACTAGGTCTCCGGGCGGCAGGATCGTTGCCTTCGCCGGCGATTAGTCGGACTCGGTGGAGTCAGCGACTCCACCACCGCGCTTCGTAGCAGGCGGATTTCCAGTACCGGTCGTGGTATCCCTTGGTCAGCCTGTTGTTTCACCGTGGCTTGGCGTCACTCATTGCTGATGAGGGCCGGCCCGGCGCCGCGTGTCGCCGTGCGATGGCGCGAAGGTGAGCTCTCCCAAGGGGCTCGTCGAGTGCTCCCATGCTGCAGCACGGACGATCGAGGCACGTCCGGAGCACGACCGGTGGGAGAGGTCCGCACGCCCGCATTGCGTTTCACGTGCAACGCCGTCACTTCCGCGGCGACGGAATCCAGGAAAGCACGATCGGCCGGATCGCCTCGTACAACTCCGCTCGGCAATCCTCGGTCAGCGATGGCAAATCACCGGGCCCTCTCCAATGACCCTCGCTGGGTGGCGGCAATAGGAGCCGATGTCGCTGCCGGACTACAGCGCTGCTGTGGCGCAGGAGTTGCCGGCAACTGGCGTAGCACCAACTATTCTTGGCGTTGCTGCCGATTAGGCCGCCCACGGCACTACCGAGACCCCAACTCCCGCGCCACGCTTGCGCACCACCCAGTCGGGTGGTGACATGGCGCCCATACCGGGTGGTCCGGCGACAACTCCATTGCTGACCTGCCGACCCGCCGCGGTCACCTCGCCAGGGGCACGAGCACTTCCAGGAGCTCGATCGTTGGATGTTGGCGACTGAGCTCCTGTATCTTAGCCTGGCTCGCCATGAAGGCCGGGTCGGCGCGGTTACGAACGCGCAGCTGCTCGAGCTCCGCCAGATCTTGCAGGCTGATGGTGATAACGAACACGACGCCCTCGGGGGCGAACGCCTGCAACGATAGCCCGATTTTGGCGCCTTGACCCTGGCGCGTCTGCACCCACGATTCGAGGTGCTGCCCCATCTCACGCACTTTGCCCAGCTGCGGGTAGATCCGCACGCGCTGAATGTACATGGCCGCGTCCTCTCGCCCAACCATACCCCAGCTGATTCCCGGGATTGCGTCAGACCAACCAATTGTCACAACAGGTCGGCCGTGTGATGGACCCGTTCAGCTGTCCTGACAGTGAGATACTACCGGGCGTCGTTCTCAACTGGCCGTGCGTAGCCAAATCGGGCCATGATCGAGCCGGTGGATTCGCACCGGTCGCGCCGTCCGCGTCCGTCCACGCCGCGGCACAGTGAGCGGGTGGAGTCGTCCATTCCGCCATCGCGATGCGAGTCCGCTGGATCCCTTCCTGAACTAGAACGAACTGGCTCCCCTCCTGTCTCGCGAGCGTGGCTGGGTGATCCGCCGTGCTAGCCAAGCGATTGCCCGACCCAGCCCGCCTAGCGCGCCACGCATTGCGGGATCGCATCCCCTGCCAGCACTGGAGGTTGCTCAGGAAAGGGACGGCGCCCCAGATGGAGGTCGAATTAGAGCAGCAGACCAGCGCGAGGGAGGGGTAGTTTTGGCGCCGGAGTCCGCGCGAGTCCCCCAGCGCTGCAACGTGACGTTTCACGTGCAACGGAGCTATCGGCAAGGGGCAGCGATTGCCGCTCGTACTTGGCAAACGCCGCAGCGAAGTGGGTGCAGGTACGTTCGCGCGGAGGGAACCTCGCCTCCATCGCTCTCCGGACCGCACCCGCTTACTGTACCGCGAAGAGGAGGAACGCGAACGGCAGTCCCTTCGCGCACATACCAGCGCATACACCGTAGGTCCGTGTGGCCGGCAACCGTGCCCACCGGGCGCTGCTGCCGCGACCTTAGCGCATCGTGCGGCGCACGATCGCCCGGAGGAAGGCGCTGGTGATGGCGCGATGCACGCGCGCCTGGGTGGCGCGGTAGAGCCGGACGCGCAGCTCGCGTGGCAGTGGCAGCGCCAGCAGCAAAGGCGCGTAGTCCTCGACCAGCACCTCGGCCTCCAGCGTCGCGCCCGTGCGCGCACGGGCGCGCACGCCCAGGCAGAGCACGAGGGCGCCCTCCTGCACGCTCGGCACGGCGGCGATCCCCCCGATGATGGTGAGCCGGGCGACCACCAGGACCGGATTTCCCGGAGCGCGGTCCTCCAGACGTAGACGTAACAGGCGCGGGCCGCGCGGCGTCAGCGATAGGGCGAGCCGCTCGCCACGACGCTCAGCGTGGATCAGGCTATGCGTCCATTGTTCGACGAAGGCGGCGTACTGCTCGACCAGTTCGGCCGCGTCCAAGTCCTCCAGCCGCGCCTTCACCTCCGCCTCGCGGTCCGGCGGAATGGGGAGCAGCAGGACCTGGCTCGTGCGGACATGCCTCTCCTCGATCCGCAGCGTATCGGCCACCCTGGGCAGTCGGCCGGTAATCATGCGTTGCCTTCCCCGCGCAAGATGCTGCGCACCGCGGCCTCGTAGCGCTGGAGCTTTCGTGGCAGGAACGTGCGGATGCGTAGGTCCACGCAAACCGCTGGCGAACGCACCCCCTCGATCAACGGTCGTGCAACGGAGACCGGCACCGCCGTGACCAGGCCGACCCAATAGGAGGAGAGACGCGGCGTAAGCACGGGGACGGGCACGATCAGCCGCGACAACCCGGCGGCGTGAGCGTACAGCATCAGCATGTCCTGATAGCTCAGGATATCAGGGCCGCCAATGTCCAGGCGCTGGCCTGTGGTGCGCGGCTCGTCCAGACAGCCGCCCAGGTACGCCAGCGCGTCGTCGATGGCGATGGGCTGGCAGCGGGTGCGTACCCAACTCGGCGCGATCATGACCGGCAGGTGAGTGACGAGGTCGCGGATCATCCGGAAACTGGCGCTGCCGTTCCCGACGATAACGGCGGCTCGCAACACGGTCGCCGGGACGGGCCCCGCTTCCAGGATCTTCGCCACCTCCAGACGGCTGGCGAGATGAGCAGATAGGCCGCGCCGCGGCTCACCCAGGCCGCCGAGGTAGATGATGCGTTGCACGCCTGCCTCGGCCGCCGCCTGCCGGAAGTTGTGCGCGGCCTGGCGATCCCGCTCCGTGAAGTCACCGCTCCCACCCATGGAGTGCACGAGGTAGTACGCAACGTCGCTGCCGTCGAGGGCTCGGCGCACCGCCGCGCGATCGGCGACATCGGCCACCGCGGCGTCCGCTCCTAAGCGGGTTAGTTCCTTCAGGGCCGAGGGCCGGCGACCGAGCACACGGACGGGCACGCCGCGCTCCAGCAATTGGCGGCTGAGCCGCCCGCCAACATAGCCGGTTGCGCCGGCGATGGCGACACGCTGCTGTCCGGTCAATCTCGCGCTCTCCGCATCCGCATCATCTCCGTCATCCTCTCGCCGTGTTCGCCAGTCCACAGTGCTGTTCGCATCGCTCCCGTTCTCCGCAAGTTGAGAGCCAGCGTCGCCATCCCCGCATGGGAGCACTCACGCCGCGTCTCCGCCGAGCCTCTGGCCGGAAACGGGCGAATCGCGGAGGCGGACGGCAGCGCCCCACGCGAGACGCTCAATGCCGCTACCTGCCTGCCCGCGGCAGCGCGCCGACAGGGAATGCGCTCAACCGCAATGCCCGGTGCGTCCTCGTACGGTCAAGCCGACGGACTTGCGAAGCGCGTCCTCGTGGTATGGAAAGAAGCCGGGGGGCGGCTTGCAGGTCAGTGATCCTGCACTATGGCGCGTTTGCGAACCCCAAGCCGAATGTGGATGTCATGGAGAGCAGGCAAGACGAGATTCTACAGGCGGTGCGCATTGACCTGGACCATCCCCTGGTCGTCGGGGCCGCCGTTGTCGCCGTCGAGTCACGGCCTTGAGCGTGGCGCCCGCGCGCAATGATCGTATTTCACGTGCAACATGGCGATCGACCGGTACGCTGTTCTTCCCGACTGCGTTCGCCATGGATGTCATTCCGGTTTCGTTGGCACGCCTCTGCATCCGGACCAGTTTCACCCGGTCGGCTCACGCATGGACGTACCGGGCACTCTAATCGACTCAAATCTGCTCGCTTGTTCCAGCAGACGACGGCGGAAAGTCCCCATCAATATGTCCTGCGCCGGCGCCAAGAGAGAGCGCAGCGACTGCTCCACAAGCCGGCTCCCCGCTCGCACGTCGCGCAGGAGACTGACATTGCGAACCAGAGCCATTTCACGCGGACCTTCAAACGTCGCCTCACCTGACCCCGGGGCCCATCGGCAGCAAGAACAGGCAAGACCCCCCGGCGTCCGACCATGGTATAACGGCTGCGAAGCACGACGTTATCTGGGACCGCAGCCCGCGGACCAAGGCCCTGGCGGGCACGCTCTCTTGCTAACAAGGAGAGATCATCCGGATGGACCAGTCCGCTCGCCATGCTGCGCTGGAGCGCCTTGACGCTTTCGTCGGCGCGTGGACCTTGGAGGTAGTGTTTCCGAATCATCCAACGGAGGTTCTGCGCGGCGGACGTAGTGTGTTCGAGTGGATGAAGGGCCGACAGCTCCTCGTCCAGCGCACGGAGGTCCCCGCTCCCGAGTTTCCGGACAGCATCACGATCATCGCCCTTGACCCCGAGAAAGAGGCGTACATCCAGCACTACTTCGACGCACGGGGCGTAATTCGGCTGTGTGCAATGACCGTCCGCGATGGCGTGTGGACGCTCTTGAGAGACTCGCCGGACTTCTCACCGCTGGATTTCGCCCAGCGCTTCACCGGGACATTCTGCGATAACGGCGACACCATTCGTGGTACGTGGGCGAAGTCCAACGACGGCTCGAATTGGCAGACGGACTTCGACCTCACCTACAGGAGGGTCAACTAGCTGATGAGGGACAGTCGCTCGCGATGGCGACGTAGGGATTGATCCACAGCGCGAACGCTGGAGCGACCGTCTTGTACCTGACGCAGGTAAGACGCAGTCCATACGTTTTCAACTGCTATGGAGACGCCTACATGCGTTAATTGATTGTCTGCAACCTCATGTCACTTGATGGCTATTACGATGGGCCGGGGAAAGATGTCATGGCCCTTGCCCCCGGTCTGGGCGGGGCCTTCGACGCCTACAACGCCGAACGGCTACGGGCGGCCGATACGCTGCTGCTTGGACGCGTCTCCTACGACATGTTCAGGGGGTTCTGGCCCTCCATAGTCGATGATCCCACGGCCACGCCTGACCAGCGGGAGATATCGCGACTCGACAACGCGTTGGACAAAGTGGTCATTTCGGACCGCCTGACCCCAGAGCAGACTGAACCGTGGCGCAACAACACGCGCATCATTAGCCGCGCCGAGGCTCACGAGCAGATTGCCGCACTTAAGCGCCTAACCGGCAGAGACATCTTGATGTTTGGCAGCCGTACACTCTGGAACGATCTGCTGGCCCATCATCTCGTTGACGAACTACATCTGATGATCGGCCCAGTCATAGTAGGCGCGGGCACGCCAATATTCGACGGCAGTAAGCGTTCACGGGGTGGTCAGGCGACGAGCGCAGTTGGCGGGACAGCGAGGGCTGGCGATGGGCGGAGCGATGGGCGGAGCGAGGGGATCGGGTCGCCGCGGCGGGCGGCGGGGCCGACGGCGGTGAGCTCGTCGCGCCGGGGGGCGCTGCGGCTGGCGGCCGGTCGTGGCGACCGACCGCCGCCGCGCGACCAACTGCTGGCCCGCCTCGGTGTGGGCGCCCAGGCGCTGCTGGCGCCAACGGACGGCGGGGCGCCCCGCCCGCTCGGCCGCATGGTTGGTGGGGCCGACGCCGCGGACGGTGAGG
>Ga0207416_1002179_pt1 | contig 22485 bp, 19 predicted proteins | sample PaiPotPPM11metaG_FD_184107 | JGI IMG/M metagenome (GOLD analysis project Ga0207416, IMG submission 184107) | Iron sulfur acid spring bacterial and archeal communities from Banff, Canada, to study Microbial Dark Matter (Phase II) - Paint Pots PPM... ...
GTAATGACCTTGGGATCCAGCGCTTGAGCGCGATGTCCTTGGGAACGTCTTCATGCGCGTCATAGATTACTCGTTTTCCGAGCAGGCGAAGCATGAGGCCCCACGGCAGCAGCTCGGGATCGTGAAAATGATACACGGCGCAGCGTTCGCGCAGTGCCAGACGCCACACGGCGGGCGCGGTGACGAACAGGCGCTCGAATCGGTTTTTGGGCTTCGGCACGGACTTGATGCGGACGCCATCAATCGTGCGGTCGCCGTCGCCCGGCGCGACGATGACCACGTCGTATCCGGCTCTCGCGAGGCTGCGGCATTCACGGTAGAAGATTCGGCTGTCCAGCGCGTCGTGAGCGGAGGTAACGTGAGCGACGCGCGCGGTCGCAAGGTCCGAACCTATTGGAATAAAATGACCGCCGTGCCGGGCGCGAGCGTAGTGGGCACCACGCTGCTCAAGCTCGCGCGTCCGCCTTCAAACAAGTTGTTTTCGTCGAGCGCGAGCGAGTGGCGATACGTCAGCCCAATAGGGGGCAGCAGGGCAGAACTCGATGACGAAGGATTAACGACCGCTGCACACGCGCCCCATGACACGCGATCGTAGTAGCAGGCATTGAAACGGCGCATGTAGGCTCCGGTCCACCATTTCAGCGCGTTCACGTCGGTCACGGTCTCGTCCGGACTCGTCGGCACGATCAGCTGCTCGGGAAAGACGTAGACGTCCGCATACGATCGGAACTCCTCGAGCGAGACCGAGTAGTTCGCGTCGTACGTCAACCACCACGAGGCGAGGTAGTACGTCCGTGAGGGGCGCGTATCGCCTTCCAGTCCGCGCCCGCCGCAGAATGCGAAGCGTTGATGGGACGTGGTGTAGAGCAACGCGTCGGCTTCTTCAGACCATAGTGAACCGGTTACGACATGTGTAACTTCTGTGAAACACGTCTCTCCAAGGATGCCGGCGACATTCGGCGCGCCGACGTACTCTTCTTCGGCAAGCGGATTGCCGTTCTCGTATCCGTTGGCGATCGTCGGCAACGGTGATTGCGCGAGCAGCTGCTTCATCCCGGCCACGTACTGAGCGTTTGTGGTTATCTCGATCGGGGTCGGCGCCAAGAGCGAAATCGATTCCGCCAGTGTATCGCTGATGCCGTCGGCGTAGATGTAATCGTACGCGCCCGTTGCGGCAAACGCGTCGGCAATCCCAACGAAGCCGCTCTGGGATGCGGGGCTGTTCGGCAGAAGATAATATTCGATTCCGCCGTAAAGCGCTCGCTGGCTGCGCACGCCGTCGGCGCCGTGTCCAAATGCGCTCTCGGGATAGTTGCCCGGCGACGTGTAGCCCGGTTCCACGTAGTAGTAATTTGGATCGGTAAAGGCGACGGTGTGCTTGCCACCGGCGGCGTGGAACTGCGCGGCGTGGACCGGCTGACCGGTTTCCACCCACGTTGCCCAGCGGGCCGCCCAACTCGCGGGTACCGCCGTCGCGATGCCCGATTGATTCCAGAAGGTAAAATCCTGAACGTGCTCCGGAATGGCCGCCATGAGCGTCCCCACGGTAGCCGCGGTCGATATTCGCCTGCCGGCTTGCGGCGAGCCTGTCGGGACAACGCCCGCAGTCGAACCGCCGCAACCGTAGATGGTGGCGAATGCAAGCGCAAAAAGCAAACCGAGAATAAACCTATGCGCGAAGTTCATGGAAACGCTCACCAGGCGGACAGAAAAACGCCGCCGGTGGTTTCTTCGGCGGCGGCGGAATCAACCTTTTTGTGGGCTTCCTCTCATTGGAACAAAAGGACGGCCGTACCCGGGCCAAGTGACCCAGGGACCGATGAACTCAGGCTCGCCTGCCCACCACCGTAAAGGTTGCTGTTGTCAAGAGCCAGCGAATGATGATAGTTCGCTGCGACCGATGGCATGCTGACCGTGTTGAACGACGGGTTGACGATCGCGGCGCACGCGCCCCACGGAACCTTGTCGTAGTAGCATGCGCCGAATTGGCGTACGTAGGCGCCGGTTGACGATTGCAGCGACGCGATGCTCCCGCCGGCATTCTGCAACGGGTTCGTCGGCACGATGAGCTGCTCGGGGAACACGTCGACGCCCGCGCTGCTGCTGCTGAACATTTCCAGCGACACGGAATAGTTTGCGTCGTAGGTCAGCCACCATGAGCCGAGATAGTACGTCCGCAGTGCGCGATTATCTGAGAGCGTGCCGCGGCCGCCGCAGATCGCATACGAGCCGCGCTCGGTGGTCGCCAGCAGCGCGTTGGCCATGTCGGACCACGGGTGATGGTACGGCGAGTCCATGACGGCCGCGGTGGGCTGCGTAAAGCACGTCTCGCCAAAGACGCCGGCGACGTTCGCGGAGCCGACGTAATTCTGCTCCTCGGTGACGGGGTTGCCGTTGTTGTAACCGTTGGCGAGCGTGGGCAACGGCGAGAGCGCGAGCAGCTGCTTCATGCCGTCGACGTATTGCGCATCCGTTGAAATTTCTGTGGGCGTTGGACTCACGCGATACAGCGATTCCGACAGCGAGTCGCTGACGCCGTCGATGTAGATATAGTTGTAGCCACCGCTCGCCGCGATGCCGTTCGCAACGCCTTGGAAACCGCTTTGCGACGTCGCGCTGTCTGGCAGCAAATAGTATTCGGTACCGCCTCCTTGCGGTCGCTGCGAGCGCGTTCCGTTGCTGCCGTGTCCAAACGCGCTCTCGGGGTAGTTGCCCGGTGCCGAATAGCCGGATTCGACAAAATAGTAATTTGCATTGATATAGGCAACCGCGTACGCGCCGCCGGAGGCGTGGAATTGGTTAGCGAACGCCGACGTGCTCGTCTCCACGAAGGTCGACCATGCGGCTACCCATCCCGAAGGAATGCCGCTATTAATGCCGTTCTGATTCCAGAATATGTAGTTACGTACGTGCGCCGCAACATCAGCGGCGGGCGTGGGCGTCGGTGTCGGCGTGGAAACCGGCGTCGGCGTGGAAACCGGTGTCGGCGTGGCGTGCGGCGTTGAGGTGGGCGATCCGGTGGGCCGCAGCGTCGGCGTTGCGCCCGGCGGGGTCGGCGGGTCGACATGCGACGAATTGCCCCCGGGCGTCGGCATGAATGCCGAAGACGCGCCGCCTCCGCCGCCGCAGCCGGTGACAAAGACGAAAGTGGCAAGCGCACAAACGCTGAGGGTGAAACGAGCTTTATGATATTTCATGATGTAGCCACCCGCTGTGAAATTGCCCAGGGATCGAGAGCAGTAATTCATTTGATATCGGCTTTGCGTAGCTCATCGAACGTGTGTCGGATATCACAATCACTTGGGTGTGACTTACGTCACGCAGACTGCGCAATCGCGATCACTGAAACAAAATGACCGCGGTTCCCGGCCCAAGCGAGGCCGGAACCGACGAGCTCATGCTCGCGTGTCCTCCGTAATAGAGGTTGTTGTTGTCAAGCGCAAGGGAGTGATGGTAGTTCGACGCGGCCGAGGGCATGTTTTCGGTTCCCGTCGACGCATTGACGATGGCCGCACACGCACCCCAGGCGGTCTTGTCGTAGTAACACGCGCCGAACTGGCGCACGTACGCGCCGGTTGACGATTTTAGCGACGCGATGCTCGAACCGGCGCTCTGCAGGGGACTCGTGGGCACGACCAGCTGCTCGGGATAGACGTACACGTCGCCATTGGATTCAAACTCTTCCAGCGACACCGAGTAATTTGGATCGTACGTCAACCACCACGACGCAAGGTAATAGGTGCGCAGCGCGCGATTGTCGGCGAGCGTGCCTCGGCCGCCGCAGACCGCATAGGAACCGTTTTGGGTGGTTGCCAGGAGCGCGTTAGCCATGTCAGACCATGGGTGATGATATGGAGAGTCGGTATATGCCGTCGATGCGGTGAAACACGCTTCGCCGAAGCCCCCGGCGACGTTTGTCGAGCCGATATACTCCTGTTCTTCGAGAACCGGATTGCCGTTGTTATAGCCGTTGACGAACACCGGTAGCGGGGACAGCGCAAGCAACGTCTTCATTCCATCGACGTACTGCGCATCGGTGCTGATTTCGGTTGGCGTCGGCGCCATCCGGTAGAGCGACTCTGACAGCGTGTCGCTGACGCCGTCAGCATACAGATAATTGTAACCGCCGCCGGCGGCGATCGCGCTCGCGACGCCTTGGAATCCGAGCTGGGAGGCAGTGCTGTCGGACAGAAGGTAATATTCCGTGCCGCCGCCTTGCGGCCGCTGCGTGCGCGTGCCGTTGCTGCCGTAGCCGAACGCGCTGTTCGGATAGTTTCCCGGGGCTGTGTAACCCGGCTCAACGAGGTAATAGTTGGGATCGGTGTAGGCTACGGCGAACTTGCCGCCGGAATTGTGAAATTCATTGGCGTTTGTCGAATCGCCCGTTTCGACGAAGGTCGCCCATGCGGCCGCCCAACCCGATGGCACGCCCGTCGCGATTCCCGATTGCTTCCAAAACGTATAGTCCTGTACGTGCGCGGCTACATCGACGGGGGTTGGCGTCGGTGTTGGAGTAGGCGTCGACGTAGGCCGCGCCGTCGGCGTCGGCGTGGGCCGTGGCGTCGGCGTCGCTGTCGGAGCGGGTGTCGGCGTCGGCGTCGGCGTCGGTGTCGGAGCCGGTGTCGGTGTCGGCGTGGGCTGCGGCGTCGGCGCCGCGGTTGGAGCCGGTGTCGGTGTCGGCGTGGGCTGCGGCGTCGCCGTCGCGGTTGGAGCCGGGGTCGGTGTCGGCGTGGGCTGCGGCGTCGCCGTCGCAGTCGGAGCCGGTGTCGGCATCGGCGTAGGCTGCGGCGTCGGCGTCGCGGTCGGATCCTGGGTTGCTGTCGGCGTGGGCTGCGGCGTCGGCGTCGCGGTCGGATCGGGTGTTGGTGTCGGCCGCGGCGTCGGTGTCGGCGTCGGCACGGGTGTCGGCGTCGCGTTGATCGGCGTGGGCGTCGGCGCGGGCGTCGTGCCTGCGAACGTGTTCACCGGCGGAGCTCCCGGCACGAAACTTGCCGCTTGTGACGACCCGCCGCCGCAGCCGCCGGCGAGAAAAGCGCCGACAAAAACTAAGACAACAAACGTCAGTTGAAAGCATTGCAAACGCCGCATCGTAGCAATACATATCGGCTGACAATTTGCGCGCGCGCGTATGAGGCCAATCACACTTTGATATGGCGCTTTGCGATAAAAAAAGTAGCTCCCGAATTTTTCGAGAGCTACCGTGTGTGACGGCGATGCGGATGTTGCGTTAGCGGACTAAGATCACACCCGTGCCGGGCGCCAGCGTCGTTGGAACGGAGGTGGAGAGGCTCGCAACCCCGCCTTCGTACAGATTGTTATTGTCGAGTGCAAGCGAATGACGATACGCGATCGGCAGCGTCGGGATCCTCACGCTTGTGGTCCCCGGATTGACGACCGCCGCGCACGCGCCCCAAGCAACTCCTTTATAGTAGCACATGTCGAAACGGCGCACGTACGCTCCAGTATACCATTTCAGCGAGCTCACGTTGCTGACCGTTGTGTCTGGACTGTCGGGAACGATCTGCTGCTCCGCAAACACATACACGTTTGCCCGCGAGGACATGATTTCCATCGATACCGAGTAGTTTTCGTCATACGTCAGCCACCACGACGCAAGGTAGTACGTGCGCAGCGCGCGGTTGTCCGACAGCGCACCGCGGCCGCCGCAGATGGCGTAAACGTGACGCGCCGTGGTCGCCAAAAGCGCGTTCGCCATGTCAATCCACTGCTGTCCGTTGACGACGGCCGTCGGATTTGTGAAACACGCCTCGCCGAGACCTGCGGCTACTTTTGGAGCACCGATATACTCCCGCTCTTCGGTCATGGGATCGCCGTTATTGTACCCGTTGATAATGACCGGCAGCGCCGAAAGCGCGATTGATGCTTTCATGCCGTCAACGTATTGGGTGGTGCTCGTTATCTCCGTGGGGGTAGGCCCCATCCGATACAGCGATTCCGGCAGCGAATCGCTCACGCCGTCTGCATATACGTAGTTGTAGCCGCCCATCAAGGCGATCGCCTCGGTGATGACCTTATAAACATCTTGCGCTAACGTGCTATTCGGCAAAAGGTAATACTCAGTTCCGCCGCCCTGCGGCCGGTGAGTACGATAGCCATCGCTGCCGTGCCCAAAAGCGCTTTCCGGATAGTTCCCCGGCGGATTGTAGCCGGAACCCGTTATGAAATAATTCGGATCGGTATAGGCGACCGCGTATTTGCCGCCGGCGGCGTGGAACGCCCGCGCATTTGTCGAGTCGCCGATCTCGGCGAACGTCGCCCATGCGGCAGCCCAGCTCGCCGGAACGCCCGTCGCGATCCCGGATTGCTGCCAAAACGTATAGTTTTTGACGTGCAGCGGAACGCCGGGAACGACGTTTTGCGCCACAGCGAGCGTGCTGACATTCTGACTCGCGGAAGGCAACGGCGCGGCGCCCATGGGACCAGGCGGTAACGCACCGGATTGCGGGCCGCCGCTGCACCCGCTGGCAAGAAGCGTCGCAACAACCAGCGCGCCGATTATCGCAACGGGAAAACGAATCAAAATTCGCATGAACGTGCTCACCCTCGCTTTGCGGAAACCCTCGGCGACTAAACACTTTTCCGCTTAGTCATAAAAACGTCGCCATGTTGACGACCGACCATCATTGTGCGGACAACCACGCTTGACCTACCGGCGCCAAAAAACTTTTCGAGGTTATTCTTTTTGCTATGCGCATGCTCGCTTTAATCTGCAGGGTTGTCAGATGTATCCGCATCACGAAAGAATGCGGCCAATGTTATCCGCATCACGAAAGAATGCGGCGAAGGTTATCCGCATCACGAAATGAGCGCACAACGATTGCTATCCGCATCGCCGAAAAGAATTTAATTCGCGAGGGCAGGAGATTGGACGCAGCTAGTGGGCGATGACGGCGGCCTGACTTGGGCCAAGCGAAGTCGGCACGCCATAAACCCAGAGAATGCGGCCACCGTCATACAAATTATTCTGGTCCAATTCGAGCGTGCGCGAGTAGTGGAGCGCGAGCGTCCCGACGGGCGCGCTCGAGGAAGAAGACGGGTTGACGACTGCCGCACACGCGCCGATCGGCGTACGACGATCGTAGCAGGCGCGAAATTCGCGCACGTAGGCGCCACCCGATGCTCGGAGACGATCGATGTCGGTTCCGGCGCTTTTCACCGGATCGGTCGGCACGAGCTGCATCTCCGGAAAAGCGTAGATGTCTCCTGGCGATTCAAAGACCTCGACCGCTACCGAATACTGCGGATCGTACGTCAGCCACCACGACGCGAGCCAGTAGACCCGTTCGGCGCGATTGTCCGCATCGTTGCCGTGACCGCCGCAGAATGCGAAGCGCGCATGCGCGGTCGTGTAGAGCAGCGCTTGCGCGTCGTTATGCCAGACTTGATCCGCGCGCGGCCCATCGTTGCGGTGAAAGCACGTTTCGCCGTATAACCCGGCGACGTTTGGCGCGGTGACGTACGTCTCGATCGCGATGGGGTTGCCGTTATTGAAGCCGTTGACGATCGCCGGGCGCGCCGCAGCGGCCAGCATCCTTTTCATGCCCCGTACGTAGTCGGAGTCGTTTCCGATTTCGACCGGCTGAGCGCTCATCCGGTACAACGAGGTGCCGAGCGAATCACTGACGCCGTCGGCGAACACAAAATCGTAGATGCCGCCGGCGATATCTCTCTCAGTGACTTGTCGATACGTTTCGACCGCCTGGGCGGAGTTCGGCAGGAGATAATATTCGAGGCCTTTGCCTTGCGGGCGCGAGATTCGGCTGCCCGACGGGTCGTGGGCGTAAGCGCTCTCGGGAAAATCGCCGTGCGAGCGATAGTCGGGAGCTACGTAGTAATAGTTGGGGTCTGAGTAGATGATCGCATATTTGCCGCCAGCCGCCTTGAACGCCGCAGCGTTCACCGGGCTGCCGGTTTCGGCGAACGTGACGTTCGCCGCCGCCCAGGTGGCGGGCACATGGGTGGCGATCCCGGATTGTTTCCAAAACATGAAATTCTTGACGTGCGCCGGGACATCGCCTGCCGCTTGGGCTGACGCCGATGCCCAGCTAGCCATTCCGACCAAACCGGTCGCGACGGCTGCGGCGATGCGCGTTTTTGTGCTCACGCCCGAATAACGGATCGCTGGAGCACCCCGTTTCCTGCGTCGGGCCGAGGAGCCGGCTGGATGTGGGATGCCTCGACCGACGGCGAAGAGCAAAGCGCGGCCGAGCGGGCGAGCACCATCGCCATAAACACGAGCCAAGCATACTTCCAGTACATGACATCCAAGAATAACGCGGCCACCATGAGACCCACGAACGCACCTTCAAGCGCGAGGCGGACGTCATAGAGCGGATGGGTTAAACGAACGTTGCGCAGCGTTCTAAACTGTGCCACGACGGCCCAGGCGAACAGGGCGAGGCCAACGATCCCCAACTCGACTCCGATCATAAGCAAGATGTCGTGTGGAGCTCGATCCCAGTACCAGTCGAGGCTTAAGACGGGGTGAACCCTAAGGAACGACTGATTGTATGCATTGGGAAAGTTTGCAATGCCGGCACCAAGAAGCCAGTAGTGCCGAAATGCGGCCGCGCCGATCATCCAGATGCCGGTTCGCCCTGATCCTGATGTCGGGTCCGAGATGATCCTCGCCCATAAAGAAGTGGGTACCAAAGCGCTCGCCGCACCTGCGACAAGCCCAACCAGCAGAATTTGAAGTCGGTACCTGCTTTTCCACAACAGATACAGTATTACGGCTGCGACGCCGACGAATCCGCCCCGTGACCCACTGGCATAGACCCCGAGCATGAGAACCCCAAAAAGTCCTAAGAAGAGGACTTTGCGCCAGAAACCGCGCGTGCGCAGCGCACCCATCATAGCCAAACTCAGCGGCAGGAGCAATGACGCCGCAAAGTGGTTCGGATCCAGGGTCTGCGAGCTCGTCACGGATTCGAGAACGATTCGATTCCCTTGAATGTCCGCGCCTTGTTTGAACAGGTACGCGCCGTATGCCGCAGCGCAGACTCCGCCGATCGTGACCGCGGCCAGGATAGCACGCAGCTCAAAAGCCGTAACGGGCACGACAGCCACGACGGCAAACATCAAAAACAATTGAAGCAGCGTTCCGATGAGCGACAGTGACAGATTCGTATCGATCGCCCAAAAGATGCTGGTGCATGCCCACGCAATAAGTGCAAGCCAGGCGAAAAGAGCGGCCGGCGGCCTGACCGTGCGCCTTGTCCGAAGCATGTAAAACACCAGGGCAACGATCGCAAGCCCGCCGACGAGCTTTGTAAGCGTACCCATCCCCGAGATGAATACCAATTCGCTGAAGGGCACGAGAATCGTGTAGAGCGCAAACGGAAATATCAATGGCCGTCGAATCGATAGGTAGAGGCCGAGCGGCGCAGCCGCGACTGCTATCGATAGAGCGATACTCCTGCTGGCGCCCGTTTCGAGCAGGATCGCCGCCGCCAAAGCGGCCAGCGCCATGGCCGTACCCAAAGCCACCACCACCAGCCGGCTCTTGAAAGCTTGCGATGAGGACGCATCACGATACAACGAGAGTACCGTGTTCATCGAGCAATCACCGTCTGTGCGCCGCGCCGCATCCACGCGAAGAGCTCAACGTAGCGGCGCCAATCATCTCTGTTGAACGCAATGAGTTGTTTCCCTGAGATCCCAGAACGGCGCAAAAAGACCATGACCGCCCACGGCGCCCCGGTAAGATAGCCTAGCGACGAACCGATCGCGCCGCTCGCGATGCCGAGTTTGTGCACCAGCGCCAACGTCGACGCCGCGCAGACGGTTGCGGACGCGGCGACGATCCACAGCACGGTGCCCGGCCTGCCCAGCTGAATGGTAATGAATGTATTGATGTGGTACATCACCGACCAGGCGATGACGCCGGGCAAGAAATAGCGCATGACGTAACCCGCCTCGGCGAACTGCTCTCCGAAGAGCAGCCGAACGAGCGGCGGCGCGAGCAAAAACGTGCCGATTGAAACGACGAGCGCGATCGGCAGCGTATTGCGGATGCATTTGGCCGTCAATTTTGCGGCGTCCGCTTCGTTCAGCGTGCCGATGGAACCGTAGGCCGCGATCGCCACCGGACCGCTCAGCTGCCAGAGAATTTCCGCGATGCCGATGGCGACGGAATACACGCCGACGGCCTTGATGCCCAAAACGAAGAGGATGATGAACAAGTCGACGCGGTTGTTGAGATAATTGACGAAGTTGACGGAGCCGACCTGGACGGTGAAGCGCAGCTGACTCTTCAACGGCTTTGGATCGGCCTCGCCCGTGCGCGGCGACGACAGGCTCTTGAGCTTGTAGCCGGAGTACGCAGCGGCCGGCAGATATGTCAGGACAAAGATGAGCAGCAACGCATTGAGCGATGCGTGGAAAAAGATGAGCGCGACCGAGCCGACCACCGTGAACAGCGCGGGCGCCACCAGCGCCTGGATGTTGGCGGTGCGCACCTCGCTGTCGGCGAGAAAGAAGCCGCGCGTCGACTGGACGTAGGCTGCGAACGGCAGGACCGCGGCGACGAACAAGAGCGGGCTTTGGCCGGGCAGCAGCACCGCCGCCAACGCGATAGCCGCCGCCAGCGGCACGATCACGATCGCGTAGGCCTTCATCATCGTCGCGTACACAGACGGTAGCGGCATGCCGCGCCGCCCGTACTGATAGGCGATTGCCGCCGTATGGCCGGCGAACAGCGCGATGATGAGACTCAAGACCGAAGTGGCGTAGGTCAACAAGCCTTTGCCGGCCGGTCCCAGCGTTCTGGCGACCACGATGGCGCCGACCATCGCAAAGCCGCGGCTGAGCACGCTGACAACCATCGTCTCCAGGCTGACGCGCGAAATGCTGCGCATCAGCCCGACAACCCCGCCAAAACTTCGCGCGCCGGCTCTCGCGATTGGGCGGACCCATCCAGCAGCACGTCCGCAATGCGTCGCGCGCAGCCGCCATCGCTGCCGAAAAATGCGCTGGGGCGCTTGGGGGCAGGTCTGGCTGCCAGTGCGGCAATCCTTTCCGGATCGGTGCCCGCCAGCGCGTTCCAACCGGACTCCAACGTTTCGGGCCATTCGGTTTCGTCGCGCAACGTCACGCACGGCACGCCGAGCACGACGGCCTCTTTTTGCAGCCCGCCGGAATCCGTGAGGACTACGCGTGCGCCGCGAACCAGCGCGATCATATCTTGATACGGCATGGGTTCTACGACCACGACCGGGTCGCTGGCACCGGCCGGCAAAAAGCGGCGCGCCAGCGAAGCCGCGCGGGGATGCACGGGAAAAACCACCGGCATGCCGATGCGCCGCAGGCCGGCGGCGATCCGGCCAAATGCGTCGGCGTCGTCGGTGTTGGAGGCGCGGTGGACGGTGGCGACCGCATATTCCTTGCCGGCCACCCCTAGACGCCGCGCGATGTCGGGCCGAGGCGGCAACATGGCGCTCGTTTCCAGCGCGAGATCGAGCATGAGGTCGCCGACCAGGTGCACGCCGCTGCGTATCCCTTCTGCGGCAAGTTGGCGCGCCGCGCCCGGATTGGGCGCAAACAGCAGTCCCGCAACGTGATCGGCGACGATGCGATTGATCTCTTCCGGCATCGCCCGGTTGAACGACCGCAATCCCGCTTCGACATGTCCGATGCGCAGCTTCATCTTCGCCGCGGTGAGCGCGCCGGCAAGCGTGCTGTTCGTATCGCCGAAGACCAGCACCCAGTCCGGCTGCTGCGCGGCGAGCGCCGGTTCCAAGCGCCGCATCATCTCCGCGGTTTGCGCGGCGTGGGAATCGGAGCCGACGCCCAGCGAGTAGTCCGGCGGGGCGATCTGCAGCTGGTCGAAAAAAACTTGCGACATCTCGTAGTCGTAATGCTGGCCGGTATGCACGAGCACGTGTTCGCACGTTCGACGCGCGAATTCGCGAAGAAGCGGCGCCGCCTTAACGAACTGCGGCCGCGCGCCGACGATGCTGAGGATTTTCACGCAACGCTGCGCGCCTCGACGAGGCTGAGCATTTCGCCGATCACCTTGTCCTGATCTCGCGCTTCGAGTTCCGGGAAAATGGGCAGCGACAACACCTCGCCCGCGGCCGCTTCGGCCGCCGGAAAAGCGCCGGCCTCGTAGCCGAGTTCGCGGTGAGCTTGCTGCAGATGCAGCGGCAGTGGATAGTAGATCATCGTCTGGATGCCGGCGGCGGTCAAGCGCTCGCGCACGCGATCGCGGTCTGCCACGCGGACGGTAAACTGGTGGTAGACATGCGTCGTGTCCGCAATCTCGGGAGTCGGCGCGATGCCTCGCGCGCGAGCGAACGCGCTCCGATAGCGCGCAGCTACGGCGGCGCGCGCCTGATTCCAGCGGTTGAGGTGCGGAAACTTGACGCGCAGTATGGCGGCCTGCATTTCGTCCAGCCGGCTGTTCATCCCGACCTCTTGGTGAAAATACTTTTTGGCACCGCCGTGCGTGCGCAGCGCGCGGATGCGGTCCGCGAGCTGGGCCGAACGCGTCACGACCATGCCGCCATCCCCGCACGCGCCCAGGTTCTTCGTCGGGAAGAAACTGAAACAGCCGACGTCGCCGAACGACCCGACGCGCGCGCCGGCGATCTGAGCGCCGATTGCCTGCGCGCAGTCCTCGACGACGGCCAGGCCATGGCGCCGCGCGATCTCACCGACGGCGAGCATCGGGGCGGGCTGCCCGTACAGATGAACGGGCACGATCGCCCTGGTGCGCGGCGTGATCGCCGCTTCGATCGCCGCCGGATCGACGTTCAGCGTTTGCGGATCGATATCGGCAAATACCGGTCTTGCGCCGTTGGCGACGATCGCTTCCGAGGTCGCAAAGAATGAAAACGGCGACGTGATCACCTCATCACCTGGGCCGATGTCGAGCGCCCGCAGCGCCAGCACCAGCGCGTCGGTTCCGGAATTGAGGCCGACCGCATGCGGCACCCCAACGTAGGCCGCCATCTCCGTTTCGAACGCCGCGACATTTGGCCCCATGATGAACTGGCCGGCCGCCAGCACTTGCCTCACCGCGGCGTCGAGCTGGGATTGCAGCGTCAAATACTGCGCCGTGAGATCGAGAATGGGAATCATAAGCTTTCGGTCTGCCGGCCGCTCAGGGCGTGGACGGCGCCGGCGTCGTCCTTAGAGTACGCGCGGCCGCAGGCCGAGCAGGTAGCCGCGCCGTGAGCGAAGGCGAGCCGCACCCCGCACCAGCAGGCATACCCGCGAATCCGCGCCGGGTTGCCGTAGGCCAGCGCGTAGGCGGGCACGTCGCGCGTCACCACCGCCCCGGCGCCGACAAACGCGAACTCGCCGATCGTCGTGCCGCACACGATGGTGGCGTTCGCGCCGACGGTCGCGCCGCGCCGCAGCAGCGTGCGCTGGTAATCGGACGGCTGATTGCGCGGGATTTTCGAGCGCGGGATCAAGACGTTGGTAAAAACCATGCTCGGGCCGCAGAAGACGTCGTCTTCCAGCTCGACGCCCTCGTAAACCGAGACGTTGTTTTGGATCTTGACGTTGTTGCCGATCCGCACGCGCGGCGCCACGAACACGTTTTGACCGAGCGAGCAGCGGTCGCCGATCGAGGCATGCGCGCTGACATGCGAAAAATGCCAAATCTTGGTTCCCATGCCGATGTCCACCGGTTCGTCGACGACCGCGCTGGGATGTACGAAGTAGTCGAGGACGGTCTTCATACCACCGCTTCGCTGCTGAACGGCGGCTGCGCGCGGGACCACGCTTCGTCGACCATGGTCAGCGCGCGTAACACCGCGAGCCCCTCTTGGCCATCGCTCTCGGCAGGCAGTCCGAAGCGAATCGACGTCAAAAACGACACGATTTCTTCGCGCAGCGGTTCGCCAGGCTCGACCGCCACCTCGTACGCGTCGCCGCGCCAAATCCGCAGGATGCCGTGATCGTCCGGCCGGGAGCCGGCGCGGCATATCGAAAGCCGGAAGTTCTCGCGCAGATCCTCGAACGTCAGCACGCCGCTGGTGCCGAAGATATCAAGCCGCGACGACTTATGGGGATCGAGCCAGCCGACTTCGATGTGCGCGGTACGCCCCTGAGAAAACTGAAAGTCGGCATAGGCCAGGTCGGGAATGCGCATGCTCAGCCAGCCTGCGCGCGATGCCGTGGCGGACATCGGCTCTTCACCCATGACCGACAGCATCAACGCGATGTCATGCGGCGCGAAACTCCACCAAACCGTTTCGCGCTGCCGCAGTTTGCCGAGGCTTAAGCGCCGGCTGCGCAAGTGCCAAACCCGGCCGATGGCGTTTTCGGCCAGCAGCGCTTGAATTTTTCGAACCGCCGGATGATACAACAGCACGTGCCCGACGAAGAGCTGGCATTTGGCCGCTTCGGCCGCGGCGACCATCCGTTCGCCTTCTTCCAGCGACATGGCCATGGGTTTTTCAACATAGACGTGTTTGCGCTTGGCGAGGGCGGCTAGCGCCAGCTCGGCGTGCGTCTCCGCCGGCGAAGCGATGATGACCGCATCGATGCGGTCGTCGAGCAGGGTTGCCAGCTCCTCGTGAACCGCGACGTCGGGGAAGTCGCGCTTGACCCGGTTGCGCACGCCCTGGTCGGTGTCGCAGACGCCTGCGAGCACTTCGAGATCGGCGCAAGCGCGGATGATGTTTTGGCCCCAATAGCCCCCGCCGATGACCCCGATGCGAATGGAACGGCGATTCACAGGAGCACGATCTTTTCGCGATCCATCGCGACGTTTTTGGTGGCGTTGCGCGTGTCCACGACCAGCTGGGAGCCTGCCACGATGCCCTCCCAATCGATCGTGCTGTGATCGGTGAGGATGAGCGTGCAGTCCGCGTCCGCGAGCGTCTCGGGCTGCAGCGGTATCGAGCGGCGCAACGTGCCGCGCTCGTCACGGAAGCTCGGCACGAACGGATCGTGGTAGTCGATAAACGCGCCGTCGCGCTCGAGCAGCTCGATCACCTTGAGCGCAGGTGATTCGCGCCAGTCTTCGATGTCGCGCTTGTAGGCAATGCCGATGACGAAAATGCGCGCATTCTTCATCGCGCAGCCGTGGCCGTTGAGCGCGCGGAATACTTTTTCGCGCACGAAGTACGGCATCTGCACGTTGATCTCGCCCGCCAGCTCGATGAAGCGCGTGTGGAAGTCGTACTCGCGCGCTTTCCACGCCAGGTAGAATGGGTCCAAAGGAATGCAGTGCCCGCCCACGCCCGGGCCCGGATCGAAGCGCATGATGCCGAACGGCTTGGTGGCGGCTGCGTCCATGACTTCCCATATGTTGATCTTCATGCGGTCGCACAGCAGCGCGGTCTCGTTGGCGAGCGCGATGTTGACGGCGCGAAATGTGTTCTCGAACACCTTGGTCATCTCGGCGACGCGCGGGCTCGACACGCGCACCACGTTTTCGATGGTTTGCTGATAGAACGTGGCAGCGACCTCGAGGCAGGCCGGGGTCACGCCGCCGACAACCTTGCTGGTGTTGCGCGTCGTGTAGCGCTTGTTGCCTGGGTCGACGCGTTCCGGCGAAAAGGCCACAAAGTAGTCGACGCCGACGCACAGACCCGACATCGCGAGCGTCGGCAGCAGCACTTCTTCCGTGGTTCCCGGGTAGGTCGTGCTCTCGAGCGAAACGAGCTGACCCGGCCGCAGCGCGCGCGAAATCTGATCGGCGACCGCACGAATGTACGAGATGTCCGGCTCGCGGTGCGCGGTCAGCGGCGTCGGAACGCAGATGACGATGACGTCGCAGGCACGCAGGGCTTCGAAGTCCGACGTCGCCCGAAGCTTGCCGTTGCCGACGGCGTCGCGCAGCTCTTCGTCGCGCACGTCGTTGATGTAATTGACGCCGGCGTTGACGCTGGAAACGCGCTTCGGGTTGCGATCGAAGCCGACGACCGAAAACCCGACTTTGGCTTTTTCAACCGCCAGCGGCAGGCCGACGTAGCCGATGCCGACCACACCCACCGTCGCCGTTCGTCCGAGAATCTTTTCGGACAGGCTGGTTCGGCAATCGGAGACGGTTTCGGGCTGCGGCAGCACCCTCACGTGGGTTCACCGGACGCGGGTTCGCCGGACGTGGGCTCGGCGGCATCCAGCATCATGGTCGGTTGCGACGTGCGGTAGTACGCGTAGTCCTTCGCTTCGGCCGGCGCGCGGTTGAGAATGACGCCCAGCAGATTGGGATTGCCGACGGCCGTCAAGCGTTTGAGGGCGCGCTTGGTCGATCGGCTGTCGGTTCTTCCGGCCGACAGCACCATGACGGTGCCGTCCACCTTGGCGCTCACCAGCGCGCAGTCGAATACCGAAAGCACCGGCGGCGTATCGAAAATAATCATCTGGTAGCGCTCCAACAGCGCCTCGATCATTTTTTCGAAGCCTTCCGATTGCAGCAGCTTCAGCGGCGTCGGCACCTTTGGCCCTGCGGGCAACAGGTCGAGGCCGGCGTATTTCGTAGCCCGGATCTCGGAGAACACGTTGCGCGCACCGATCAGCACGTCGGACAGGCCGCTCGTGTTTTCGATGCCGAGCGCGGTGTGCAGCGTCGGGCGGCGCAAGTCCGCATCGATGAGCAGCACGTTGGGCGTCATTTCGCCCAGCGCCGCAGCCAGATTCAGGCAGAGCGTGGACTTGCCGTCGCCCGGCAGCGGGCTGGCCACCGCCAGCGAGCGCAGCGGCTTATCGGACGAATAGTGCAGCGCGGTGACGATCTGCAGGAAGGAGTCGACGGTGAGGGCGCGCAGCCACGGCAGCGCGGTCTGCTTGCCGTTGGTCATGGAAAGATTGGGAATGCTCGCCAGCACGGGCAGCGGCAAGTCGTGCGTCACGTCCCGCTCGTCTTTGTAGGTGTTGTCGAAAAATTCGATCGCGAAGACGCCGCCGATCGCGAACACGATCCCCAGCACCAGCCCGAGCACCGTGTTGATGCGCAAGTCTGGCCGGATCGCGGCCTGCGCGGGGTCCGCCGGCTGCGTGATCTCCACGTCGCTGATCGAGGATGCTTTCGCCACGGTCGCGTCGTTGAAGCGCTGCTGCAGCGCGGTCGTGACTTCGGCCGCGAGCTTCGCTTTGTTCTGCAGGTCGTTCAGCCGCTGCGATTGCAGCGGCAGCGCCGCCATCAGGTTCGTCTGCTGGCTCTTGAGCGACGCCAGTTGCGCGGTATCGGAGGTGATTTCCGCCCGCAGCTGCGCGGCTTGCTGCGCGAGCGACTGATAGGTCGGGTTTGGGCCGGTATTGGCGACCTGAATGACGGTCGGGGGCAAGCTGGCGATCTGCTGCTCGAGTTGCTGCTGCTGCTGCTTCAGCGCGATGACCGTCGGGTGCTGGTCCGTGTATTGTTTGAGCGCCGTGGCGAGCTGAACGTTCACCGTCGCCAGCTGCTGCTTCAGCGTAACCGCGACCGGGTTTTCGGCGACCTGGTTGCCGGTATTTTGAATGGCCGACATCGAGCCCATTTGCGACGTGACTTCGCCGAGCGTTGCCGCCGCCTGACCTTGGTCCACTTGCAGCTGGCCGATCTTCGTGGCGATGCTCGCGACGGTCGAGCTGTTCGTGCCCTGTTGATCTTGGCTGTTCGCGTACGCGGTGGGATGGGTAGCTTCGTACTGCGCTAACGCGGTCTCGGCGTCGCCCTGCGCGGCTTCGGCTTTCGGCAGCGCGCTCGCCAAGAAGCCGAGCGCGGCATCGGCTTGTCCGCTGATCAGCTCGCGTTCGCGGTTGACGAACACTGACGCGAAGTCGTTGGCGATGGCCGCGGAGGTGTGGGCGTCCTTCCAGGAAACGTCAAGTTCGATGACCGAGGTATTGGTCACCGGCTTCGCTTTGATCGCCGACAGCAATTTGCTGGGGCTCGTCTTGAGCCCCAAGTCGCTGATGACGCGCTGCGCGATCGGCGTTTCCTGCATCAGCTCGACGTACGTTTCCGGCGAGCGCCCGTTGGCCTGACCCATCAGCGCGTTCAATACCGGCAGCCCCGAGTTGACGTTGGTCGACCCGTAGTTGCCCGCGGCGTTCACATCGCCGGCGATGAGCTTGGTCGTCGTCACATATGTCTTGGGCGCGAGCAGCGTGACGAGCATGACGACGACGAAAAACGACACGAACAGCGCGAGCAGCGTGCGCCGGCGGCGGCGCAGCACGCCCCAAAATGAGCTGAACTCGTCGCGCGGCCGTTCGTCGAACTGGTCGAACGGCTGAGGCGCGTACGCGCCGATTTGGCGCGCCGGCGGAATCTGCAGTGAAGTCGACATGCGGTTGCCTTCCAATTACTTTAAAGACGCGTTACAGATGCGATAACGCTTGCAGAATCAGCAGGATGCCGCCGGCCGCGCCGCTGCCGAGCGACTTGCCCAGCGGAACCTTGGCTTGCGGAACGTACACGATGTCGCCCTTCTGCATGATGAATTCGTTGGTCAAATCCTTGGATTGCAGCTCCTGGTACAAGTTGATCGTCTGCGTCAGAATCTGTCCGTCGGGCAGAGTGCGCTTGACCTGGATGCGGTTCAGATCCGGGTTCATTGACGTATCGGGGCCCGCTCTGGCGATCGCCATGGCCACGTTGTCGCCCTTATTCAGCGTGACGTCGCCGGGTTTGCTGACGCTGCCGAAAACTTCCACGTCGAAAGTCTCCGGGGCCGGAACGTAGACCGTGGCGTTGTCGGTTAGCACAACGTTCTGCGAGGCGTCGCCGTCGTGCAGCAATTTTTGCAGGTCGACCGGCTGCGTGTTTCCGTAGGCGTCGATGATGCGCGCCGTCGGAAAGTCGCCGTTCACGGTCCCGAGGCCGCCGGCTGCGGCAATCGCGTCGGTGGTGTGCGCCGTGGCCGAGAGCTGATACTTGCCCGGCGTCTTGACGTTGCCGAGCACCAGCACGTTGATCTGGCCTTGCTGGACGACCGATATGGAAACGATAGGCTGGCGAATGTATTTTTGCAGCGCGACGGTCAGGGCGCTGGCGGCTTGATCGGGGGTGAGCCCGGCAACGTGGACGCGGCCGGCAAGCGGATAGAAAATGTCGCCACCGGGCAGAACGGTGACATTTTGCGGCAGGGCTTGCTCGCCGTATACTTGTACGGCGAGCTGATCGCCCGCGTGCAACACGTAGCGCGGCGGGCTTGCCTGGCCGGCGGCGGCGAAAGTGACGTTGGCAACGGCCGCTGCGGCAACGACGGCCAAGACGAAACCAAGGAAATTGCGTTTTGAAAGCATGACCCCATCGTACCTTGACCGGGCAAATAGATGAAGAAACGTTTTTGCCCCGCGGCGGAGGTCAAGCGGCCTGATTCGCAAGCCCGCGCTTGGACCGTAAGTCCCAACGGGAGTACGAATGCCGACTCCCAACGCTGACCGCGCCTCGAGGAAGCACCTGTGGCTGCTCGCGTTCTTGGCAGCGGCGGCCCTGTTCCTTGCGCTTGCGATCAGCCGCTCCGTTTATGACCTCACCTCACCCGGCAACTGGCCGCTGCATCTGCTCGCGCGCAAATTGTACAGCATCGTTGCATTTGCGATCATCGGCTATTTCTTCGGCGAAACTGCGGCGGAAAGCGGCAGCCCGGCGCGACCGCTGGTGGCCGGCGGCGCTATCGGGCTCTACAGCCTGTGCATCGAGGTTGCGCAGCATTTCGTCGGCTCGCACGAAGGCTTTCGATCGAACGTTGCGGACGTGGCGGCCGGCATCATCGGCGGCGCGATCGGCGGCGCAATCGCGTTGATTCGGCGAGGGATAACCGTCTAGTGCCGTCCGCTCGCGGTGCGCTCTTCTTCGGACGGCCAGCCTAAGATCTTGGAAACAAACGCCGCGCGCGACGGGGCGCCGACCTTCGTCAACAGGTGTTTGATGTGCGCTTCGACGGTATTTTCGGCCAGCGACAGGCGATTGGCGATGGCGCGGTTCGAGAGCCCGTAAAGGACCTGCGTGGCAACCTCCTGCTCGCGCGGCGTGAGGCCGTGGCGCCGGAGGTTGTGCGCGACCCCGCTTTGCCGCTTGACGGGCTCGAACAGCAGCAACAAGAACTCGCCCATACCGTCCTGGAGCGGCGCGGCGCGCACGCACAGCTCGGGCGTGACGTGCAAGATCAGCGACCCGCCGGCAGAAAGCGGCGCCGAGCGGAGGATGGCAAGTTGGGTCTTAAAGGTGTCCGGCACGGCGCCGTACACGTCGGCGTCCGCCGAGCAGCCGAAAAGTTCCCGCAAAACGGGAAGCGACCATACGTTCGCCATGACGATCCGACCCTTCGAATCGACCACAGCAGCGGCCGCCGGGGAACGTTTAGAGAGCACTGTAACCGCCTTCGTTCGCCTTGGCATCGACAATGTGACAACGTGGCTCGGTCGAAAATCATCGCCGCAGCGATTGATAGCGGGTCCCCTCCCCCCAATAGTGCATAATACCCAATTCTCGACATTTTGTCCTGTGGACGGCCCACATTACCCAATTCCGGTGATGTTCAAGATGAAAGCCTGTGCTATAGTTTGGCTCTGCATTGGGAGGGGAGCCTCAATGCCGCACCATTACCGTTAGGACCAATTGGAGGGCGGCGCGGTCTTGAGAGGGCGAGATTGCGGCGCAGCCGGTCAGGAGTTAATATGATGCAGCAGCGAATTCGGGTTGCCCTCATCGAACACCAAGCGCTCTTCCGCAAATGGATCTGCCCCTTACTGGCGAGCGACGAACGCATTTCGATCGTCGCGGGCTGCGGCGATACGGTCGACATTAAGGCGATCGCCGCGGCGAAGCCCGACGTCGTGCTTTTCGACATCGACTTTCATAAGGGCCATCCGATCGAAACCATCAAGTTTTTGAAGGAAGCGCATCCGCCGGTGCGGACGTGCCTGCTCTCGATGTCTCCGCAGCAGGATTTGCTGTCGCGCAGCCTGCTGTTCGGCGTCGAGGGGTACGTCGTGAAGGACATCTCGCCGCCCGAATTGATCAAGGCGCTGATCTCGATCGCCGAAGGCAACGTGTACGTCGACGCCAGCTTGGCCGGCAATATGCTGCGCCGCATGAGCACCCACCGGTTCAAAAAAGATTCAAACGATCTCTCGGAGCGCGAAACGGACGTGATTCGGCTGGTGGCGCTCGGGCTCTCGAACAAGCAAATCAGCAGCAAGCTGTGCCTGAGCGAGAAGACCGTAAAAAATCACATCAGCAGAATTTTCACCAAGCTCGAAGTCTCGGCGCGCACGCAAGCAGCCGTTTGGGCGATCAAGAACGGCATCGCGTAGCCCGGCAGCTTAGACGAAGAACCGATACAGCGCGTCGCCCCCAGCCTGAACCGCCGACAGCGGCACTTCGGGCTGGGTAAGCACGTGCGTCACCTTCTGCAGCGCTTCTTCCGTCACGCGCACGTGCGCCGGCTTGGTTCCGGCCAGTCCGTATTTGCCCACGAATACCGGCGCGCTCGCGGCGCCGAAGCCTTTTTTGAATCTCGCCAGTCCGTGCGCTTCCGAAATGCCCATGTCGACCGCACGGAAGCCGGCGTGGATCGCGCATTCAATGATCTGCCAGAAGAGAAAGTCGTTGGGTTTCAATTCCAGCGCCGCGCGGTCGGACGCGCTGAACTTTACGAACAGCGTGTCGCCGCACGTCAGCAGCAGCGTTGCCGCGAGGAGCTGGGAATCGCGTTCGGCCACGAGCACGAATCCGCGCTCGGGGAAATAGCGGCGCGCGATCGCCTCGAAGAACTCGCGCGGCTGCGGCAGCAAGCCGTGTTTCTCTTTGCGCGTCTGCGAATGCAGCCGGTAAAAGACCTCGACGTCATCGATGCGCCGCGCGGTCAAGCCGGCGTGGATGCCGAAGCGAATCGTGTTGCGCTTCTTGCAATCGCATTGCATGAACGCCTCAGGAGACGAGGCGGCGAGCTTGACGGTTTGCAGCACGCCGACCTCGCGCACTTCGTCTGCGAGTTCCGAAGGCCTTAGCTGGGACCTGATCTGCCACGGCATGCCGTCGGAGCAGAGCGCAGCTTCAATGAGCGGCCACACGCCGGGGTCGCCGAGGGGTTCGCACACGTCGGCGAACGCGCCGGCGACGCGGCGCCGGCCGCGAAAATCATCGATCTCGGAGTACGGCAGGCCGCCGACCACGGCGTCGTTCTCGAGCGCCATCGCGACGCGGGCCGCAAAGCCGTACGTCTCTTCCATGACCGACGCCCAATCGGGTTCCTGGAATAGCGAGGGCTGAGAGCGTGCTACAAATTCCAGCCAGCGCGGATCGCGGTTGTCGGCGTGGACAATGGAGGCTGAGCGATTTTTCATTGCGCGACGATGACCGCCGTCTGCGGGTCCAACGTATCGGGAATCGCCGTGCTCGAAAACGCCGCCGTGCCGCCATCGAACACCGATCCGCCTGTCAAGACCAGGCTGTGCGCGTATTTCGTTCCGTAGGGATACGGATGCGCGACGCTGTCGGGATTGACCACGCTTGCACACGGCCCAACCGGCACCCCGCGCAGGTAGCAATGTGCGTATTCACGGCCG
>Ga0207416_1002180_pt1 | contig 22482 bp, 20 predicted proteins | sample PaiPotPPM11metaG_FD_184107 | JGI IMG/M metagenome (GOLD analysis project Ga0207416, IMG submission 184107) | Iron sulfur acid spring bacterial and archeal communities from Banff, Canada, to study Microbial Dark Matter (Phase II) - Paint Pots PPM... ...
GGTTTGTGGGACTTTTGGGCCAGCCACCTTTCTATCACACGGTCCAGCGGGGAGATCGCCTGGACGCGAGGTCCGTGCCGCCTCCATCCAGAGCGGCAAGGACCCGCTGACGCGGGCGCCTCGACCACCCTGAACCCGGATGGCGGCGCGCGAGTGTGGCCAGGGCCCGTACGGCATCCCGCTACCGGGAGGCCATCCGACACCATGCGCACCTTCGTCTCCAACTCTTCCGTGGCGAAACCTGCCCAATGAGGACGAATGGAAGTCGCTTCCAGCGACCCTGGCACAGATCACTAGTGCGCCCTCTATACTTCCTAACTGGTATGCCACCAGTGTATAGAGAGACGGGCAGACTGAGTATCACCCTTTGGTAGACAAAACCGCGTCATCCGGATGACAATGCTAGTCATCCGGCCCAGTTTTTGTGTCCATTGGACCAGTGTGATCATACCGCGCAGGTACCGCCATGCGGCTCGTGCGGGATGCGGCTAGTACTTTCGAGCCACTGGTTCGTGCGTCTCGCCGGAGAGTCGCATCATTACCGTTACGGGCGGGCTTGGGGTACGTTATCCACATGCCGATCCTAATGGTCGGCCCAGCGTAGTGGCATATGGCGATATGGACGCAGTGCGCGTTGTCGTGGCGGGCGGGTCACCGATCTTGCGCGCCGGCATGGTTGCTTCCTTCAGGGCCGACGACCGGCTGTCCCTCGTCGCGCAGGCCCGCGACGTGTTCGAGGCTGCCGCGCGGGCAAGGCAGCCAGGCTGCGACGTATTGGTGCTCTACGCCGACGAGCCGCGCGTGGAGGCAGGTCGTCTGCTAGACGGGCTGGCCGACCTAGATCCCCGGCCCAAGATCTTGGTGCTCACGGAGTCGGAGAACGGCAACGAGCTCCAGGCCACGCTCCGTCTCGGCATTAAGGGATATGGCGTCGTGCGCTATCTGACGCCGGAGGAGTGCTGTTCCGCCATCGTTACGCTCGCGGCGCGGGAGGCCTGGGTGTGTCCGCTGGCCACCCGGACCCTGATCTCACTCATTGTTCAACAGGACCATGCCGCGCTGCTGCCGGCCGCGCAGCGGCGAAGACTCTCCGACCGCGAGGTCAACGTGCTCTATCTGGCGGCAGCCGGCGTCGGCGAGAAGAGGATCGCCGACCAGCTCTGCCTGTCTGTCAATACGGTCAAGACCTATCTGCACCGCGTCTGCGCCAAGCTCGACGTGACCTCTCGCGCCGAAGCCATCCGCAAGGCCATGCAGGAGGGCATCATCAGCGATCCGCGGTCGCGACCGATCTAGCGACCGAGTAGACGGATGGCCGTGCTCTTGCCGCCTCCGAATACCCGTGCCTGGCGCCGGATTCGTCGCCGGCGTTTCCGCGCCGTCGTCGTCCTGTTTGTCGGCTTCATCCTCGACTATTGGCGGGTATGGCTGCTTCGACGGCTCGTCGGAGAGGCCGTGGTGCGGAGGCGTCTCCCAGCCCTCCAACGCCGTCAGGCCATCCGCTACCGGCTCGCGGCGATCGAGCAAGGGGGGCTGCTGATCAAGCTCGGCCAGTTCTTCTCCAGCCGTGTAGACCTGCTGCCGCCCCAGTACATTGAGGAGCTGGCCAAGCTGCAGGACGAGGTTCCCGCGTTGCCGTTCGCCGCGATCCGTGAGGTGGCGGAACGGGAGCTTGGAGGGCCGTTGGCCGATTGGTTCCGCGGCTTCGAGGAGCGGGCGGTGGCTGCCGCGTCGCTCGGTCAGGTCCACCGAGCTGTCCTGATCACCGGAGAAGACGTCGCCGTTAAGGTGCAACGCCCGCAAATCGCCCAGATCATCGCCATCGACCTGGACAACTTGCGCTGGGTAATCGGTTGGATGCGCCGCCTGACCACCATCGCGGCAGACGTGGATTGGGACGGCGTGCTGCAGGAGTTCACCCAGACGCTGGGCGACGAGCTGGACTATCGTGTCGAGGCGGCCAGCGCCGCCCTCTTCCGCGACGCGTTCGCCAACGACCCGCAGGTGTACGCGCCGCTGGTCTATCCGTCGCATTCGCGGGAGCGCGTCCTGACATTGGAGTACTGCGACGGCATCAAGATCACCAATTATGAGGAGCTGGAAGCTGCGCGCATCAACCGGACGGAAGTGGCGCGCATCTTGAACGTCACCTACTTTCGCCAGGTGTTCGAGCTGGACCTCTTCCATGCCGATCCGCACCCGGGCAACCTGCTCGTCCGACCGGGGCCGGTCGTGGTGTTTCTGGATTTCGGTCTGATGGGACACATCACCCCAACCGTGCGCGGGCACGCCCGCAACCTGCTCAACGCGCTGGTCCAACGCAACCCCGACGCGGCGGTGCGAGCACTCGACGACATGGGATTCTTGCGCGCCGGCGCCAACCGTCGCACCGTGCGCGATGCGTTGGCATGGTTCCTCGACCAGTTCCACCGCAACTCCCTGGCGGAGCTGGCGCGGATCAGCCCGGGGCAGGTTTTCGACCAGATTCGCGACCTCGTCTACGAGCAGCCCTTCCAGATCCCCGCCAACTACGTGTTCGTGGGGCGGACCATCGGCACGCTGGTCGGGCTGAGCACGGGCCTGGCGCCGGACCTCAACGTCGTCGCGGTGATGACTCCCTACGCGCGCAGGCTGGCCGGGCGCGATGAGCCGGGCGATTGGGTTGAGCTGCTCACCGGCCAGTTGCGCGACTACGGGCGCATCGCACTCAACCTGCCGCGCGCGTTAGATCGGGTCCTCACCAAAGCTGAGGCCGGCGAGCTGGAGCTGCGTGTCGCCGCCATCAGTGAGATGTCACGCAATATCGCTCGTCTGGAGCGCACCGGCCGGCGGCTGGTGACCGCGGCCCTGTGCATCGGTTTGCTGATCGCCGGCAGCGTGCTGGTCAGCCAGCACCAGGAGACGCGCGGCGACGTCGCCTTTGTGCTGGCCGTCGCGCTCGGCTTGATGTCGGTGTGGCCCGGCGGCGGCCGGGCGGCACGAAGGTGACGGCTCCGGAGCATGGGCAGCTTGTTTGTCACCGGCACACCCATCGGCAACCTGGAGGATCTCTCCTATCGTGCTGAGCGGGTGATCCGCGAGGTCGCACTTATCGCGGCCGAAGACACTCGCGTGACACGAGCCCTCTTGACGCGTTACGGCATCCGGACGCCGCTGATCTCCTACCGGGAGGCGAACCACCAACGGGCTGCGAGGCAGGTGCTCGACCAGCTCCAGTTCACCGATGTCGCGCTGGTCAGCGACGCCGGAATGCCGTCCATTGCCGATCCCGGTCGCCGCTTGGTGCAAGCCGTCCGCGCCGCCGGCTACGCTGTGGAGTGCGTGCCGGGGCCGTCGGCGGTCACCGCCGCGCTGAGTGTGGCCGGGCTGTGGGCCGACCGCTGGCTCTTTGTTGGCTTCCTGCCCAATCGCCGGGCGGCGCGCCGGCGGGCGCTGGCAACCTGCGCCGAACGGGACGAGACCATCGTGGCCTACGAGGCTCCTCATCGCCTAGGCGAGACACTTGAGGACCTGGCCGAGCTGCTCCCGTTGCGAACCATTGCGGTGGCTGTCGAGCTGACGAAGCGATTTGAGTGCGTGACGAGGGGCAGCCCCGCCTCGGTACTTGAGGCGCTCCCTGGCGACGTGCGCGGGGAGGCAGTGATTGTGGTCGAGGGCGGGCCGGGGAGCGCGAAGCCGGCGCCGCTGGTGTCGACCGCGACAAGCCGGCTCGCCGCGATTGCGCGGGAATTGGGGGTCAATCGCCGGGATCTGTATCGGTTTGTGGTGGAACAGCGGCAAGGTCGAACCGGTCCATGAGCGACGTTATAGGGAGCGCGGCTGGTGGTGAGGGAGGCCCCCTCTCTGGCTTCGCCATCTCTCCCCCAATCCTGGGGGAGAGCCGCGACGGACGCATGCTTTCCAACACTGATCTACTTTCAGTTTGGGGGACGGGCCCGTTTGGCAGCCTTTCTTGCCGCCACCGCTCTCCCCCAGGATTGGGGGAGAGATGGCGAAGCCAGAGAGGGGGCCTCCCTCACCACCAGCCGCGCTCCCCACCGCGACAACAGACGTTGCCGCCGCCAGTGCCGTGTCCTCCACATTCCCTCCAGGCCGCCACCAGATGCCCACCCGCCTGGAGCGGTACACTGGAGCACGAGTGCAACAAGGTGAGGTGAGCGCCATCATGCTGGAAATCGCTCTTGGTACCAAGATCAAGGACGTGGTGGAGCGGTATCCCGGCGTTCAGGCGGTGTTCCGCGCCCACGGTCTGCCCTGCGCGAGCTGCCACGTCGCAGCGTACGAGACCATTGTGGCGGGAGCCGCGTTGCACCGCCTCAATGTGGAGCTCCTCATCCAGGATCTGACCCGCTACGCTCGCGAGGGTGTGGTACCGGAGCTGCGCGTGGACCCTCCTCAAAAGCGGCCGCTTGTTGGTGGCAAGCTCAGCATGCAGAATGTCGATCACGTCATCGCCATAATGAGCGGCAAGGGCGGCGTAGGCAAGTCGCTCGTCGCGGGATTGCTCGCCGCCGCCCTGCGGCGCGAAGGTCGCGGTGTAGGCGTGCTGGACGCCGACATCACCGGCCCCAGCGTGCCAAAGATGTTCGGCGTGTCCGGCAAGGCGACGATGCGGGAGAAGCGCTTCGAGCCAGCCCTCAGCGGCGGCGGCATCAAGATCATGTCGGTGAGCCTCCTGCTGGAGAATGAGCAGGACGCGGTTATTTGGCGCGGTCCGATGATCACGGGAGCAATCCAACAGTTCTTCAACGATGTCCATTGGGACAGACTCGATTACCTGCTGGTCGACTTGCCGCCGGGCACCTCCGATGCGCCGCTCACCGTGCTGCAGCGCCTGCCAGTAGAGGGCGTGGTGATCGTGAGCACACCGCAGCAGCTCGCCGCCATGGTCGTGTCCAAGGCCATCAAGCTGGCCCAGCGCATGCGCACGCCCATTCTGGGCATCGTGGAGAACATGGCCTACATCACGATCCCGGGTAGCGACGCCGCCGTGGAGATATTCGGACCCAGTCAGGGCCCGCGGCTGGTGGCCGAATCGGGCGCCCCGCTGCTCGGCCGGCTGCCGATTGATCCAAACCTGACCAGTCTGATCGACGCCGGCCGCGTCGAAGACTACCGTTCCGCAGCCTTGGATGAGATGACCAGCAACTTTCTGGGGGCGCTACGCCAGAGTGACGAGGACCGCCAACTGGCCACGGCGGCTACGTAACGCTAGACTGGCCTGCCCGCGGATGGCGCCGGTGGCGAGTAGCGGCGCCGGCTCAGCGCGGCGAGCGCGCACATAGTCTGGCAACGGCGGCATTGATACGTCTGCCGCCAGGTAGTCGCGACTGTTCGCGCGGCGCAGCACGGGCATTCGGCCGTGAACACTTCACCGGCCCACACAAAGCCCAAGCTGCCGAGCACCGTCACCAGGAGCGCCGACACCACCACCGCGATCCAGGGCATGGCCGGCAGCAACAGCCCGACGGCGACGCCGGCGCCCAATCCGGCTACCAGCCCGGCGCCGGAAATGGCGTGGCCACCTGCTCTGCGCGCTCTGCTCGGCCCGAACATTGAGGCACCCCTTTTCCACGGAGTTAGGCCACCCTAACTTGATGGTACCGCTGTTGTTGCCTCCCTGTCAAGACCAATGGGACGGGGCGGCCCCACCCCCGGCCCCTCCCCAGCAGAGCTGGAGAGGGGAGCACGGGTGACGGTGCGGGCGGTCTGGTCGCCGGCCTTCGTGGTCTCCCCTCTCCAGCTCTGCTGGGGAGGGGCCGGGGGTGGGGCCGCCCCGCCGTTCGCCAACAGCGTCAATCATGGTCGCGGTAGAGACCCTCCTCCTCGATGTAGCTGCGCACCGGCTCGGGAACCTGGTAGCGAATAGGCAGCCCGGCGCAGACCCGCCGCCTGATGTCGCTGCCGGAAACATCGAGCTGCGGGCTATCCAGGAGAATAAGCCGCTGGCGCAGCCCTGGGAGCCGCGCCTCTAGGACACGAATGTCGGCCAGCTGCGCGCCCGGCCGTCGCACCGCGACAAGCGTCGCCAGCCGAAGCAGGCGGTCCGGCTCGCGCCAGGCCAGGAGGTCGGCCAGGGCATCGCCGCCCACCACAAAATATAGCGAGCACTGCGGACCTTGCTCTTCCTGAAGCCAAGCCAGCGTGTCCACCGTGTAGGAAGGGCCGGGGCGATCCAGCTCCTGCGCCGACACGGTAAAGGCTGGGTTATCGGCGACGGCCCGACGGACCATCTCCAGGCGATGGCGACCCGGCGTGATGCGACGCTCCCCTTTGTGCGGAGGCTGACCGGCGGGGATGAAGCGCACTTCCGGCAGCCGCAGTTGCACGCGTGCCTCCTCGGCAATGATGAGGTGACCAAAGTGGATCGGGTCGAAAGTCCCGCCGAGCACGCCGAGCCGCGTCACCATAGGGCCGCGTCATCGTTCCCGCCCACGGGCGGTACGTCGACGGCGCCGGGCGTCCGTGCGGGGCGCGTACGCGTGATGCGTCGTCGCCGCCCCGTCGCCGGCGGCGGTTTGGGCAGGTCGGGGGCGCCGGGCAAGGCGACGGTTGCCGAAGGCAACAGCCGGCGCAGCGCCAGCATCGCCTGGCCCAGCGCGGCGGCATCGGGCGCCCAGAAACCGACCTGGGCGAGCACACCGTTGGCGGTGGCAGCCTGCACCGCGACGGTTGGCTCCGGAGCCGGCACGCCGATCTGCCTGGCGGCGCCTAGCGCCGCGTCGCGAAGTCCCTCCAGGCCCGCGTCAGGTGGGAGGACCACCTGCACAGGCCAGCGCCGGTTGGGCTGTGCCGATCGGTTGACGATGATCTCCGTGAATACAACGGCATTGGGCACGGTCACCCTCAGCCCGTCCATGGTAGTGAGCATGGTGAGGCGAAGCTCGACGCTGGTGACCGTCCCGCTGATCCCCTTCACGTCGACCAGATCGCCGATCGTGAACGGGCGCTCAATCAGCAGATAGACGCCCGCGAAAAGATTGCGCAGCACATCCTGAAGGGCCAGCGATACGGCCAGACCGGCTGCTCCGAGGACGGTCAGCAGCGGCGTGATCTGGGTCCCCAGCAGGTTCAGTATCCAGAGCGCGGCGACGACCAGCACCGAGAAGTAGACCAGGCGGCCGCTCAGCAAGGCGATGGCCGGATCGATTGACGGACGCCGCCGCAGCATGGCGATGGACAGCCGACGCAACCGGCTGCCGAGCGCCAACGCCAGCAGCGCGATAACGACCGCGCCACCGACTTTGGCTGCCTGATCGGCGGCCGGCCACATGGTCGCCAAGCTCCAAGCGGGTGGCTTCAACCAGGCGTCCAGTAGCGTCTCCTCATGGGATGAGGTTCCCCGACCACCGCGGATCAGTGTACAGTGCTCATGGCGATGGACAAGGTCGCCTGGAGCAAACGTGCCGAAGCAAATTACCGGACATCTGTTTTGTCGACGTGTCTACGATGTCGTGCGTTGTATCCCGCGCGGGCAGGTGGCCACCTACGGCTACGTTGCCATGCTGGCCGGGGCGCCACAGCACGCCAGGCAGGTTGGCTGGGCACTGCGCCACCTGCCGGAGTACCTGGCTTGGCCGGAAGGGGGCGGCGGGCGCTACGCATCGCGACGACGCGAACATCGGGACGCGGTGGAGAGCGACTTCTGGGACGGTGTCGAGACGCAGGTTCCGTGGCATCGGGTGGTCAATGCGCAGGGCCGCGTGTCGCCGCGCCTGGATCCCAACGGACTGGCACGCCAGATCGAGCTGCTGCGCGGCGAAGGGATCGATGTCGCGGACGACGGCCGGCTGGTCGCCGGCCTTGCCGCGTTGGCATGGCTTCCCGACCACTCCCTATCTGAGACATTCGAACCTCGCAGCGCGCTCTGATCGACCTGAGATCATAGTAGCGGCCGTTATGTTGACGACAAGAGAGCTATATGCTATACCCGTCGTGCTTCACGCAGAGGCAATCACGCACAACGTGCTCGTCGATCGTTTTGCTCTGACACGTCGCCACACAAGGGAGAGATGTCCATGAGTCTTGGGTTCGTGACCAAACGGGCTGGGATCCTCGCCATCGACCACAAGCTGAGCCGCCGGGGACTCATTCGACGCGCCCTGGCGGCCGGCGCTGGGACGGGCGCGCTGGCTATTCTTGCGGCGTGCGGCGGTGCTGCTACGACATCCTCCTCCAGCGCCGCAACGTCGGCGTCCGCGCCGGCGTCGTCCGCGGCAAGCTCCACGGCCGCGACGAGCAGCGTCGCCAGCAGCGCCGCGCCCGCCGCCACCAGTGCGCCGGCGACCACCACCGCGCCACTCGCCATCACCGCGGCGCCCGTGGTATCGGCAAGCACCTCTGCCAGCAGCGCGACGTCGTCCGCCGCGCCGGCTGCCAGCAGCGCCGCGGCGAGTGCGGTCAAGGCCGGCACGTTGATCGTCGGCCGTACCGGCGACTCGGTGAAACTGGATCCGAACGACATTGAAGACGGCGAGTCGACCCAGGTCACCACCGAGATCTTCGACAGCCTGGTACGCTACAGCCCAAAGCAACCGCCGCTGACCATCGAACCGGCGCTGGCCGAAGGCTGGGACATCTCCTCGGACAACCTGACGCTGACCTTTCGGCTGCGCAAAGGCGTGAAGTTCCACGACGGCACGGACTTCAATGCCGACGCGGTGTTGTTCACCTTTCAGCGCATGAGTGACCCGAGCAATCAGTATCACAAGGGAAACTTTGTGTACTGGCACGACAACTTCGGCGGCTTCCCCGGCAACCTCAAGACTATCGAGAAGGTCGACGATTCCACCGTCAAGCTGACCTTGGCTCAGCCCGACGGCGAGATCCTGCCGAAGCTGTCGCTGTTCTTCGTCTCCATCATTAGCCCGACGGCCTTCAAGAAGGACCCGGCGAGCTTCTTCAAGAACCCCGTTGGCACCGGTCCGTTCCAGTTCAAGGAGTGGATCAAGGGTGACCACATCACCCTCACCGCCAATCCCAACTACTGGGGTGGGCCGCCCAAACTGGACACGCTCATCTTTCGTGTCATTCCCGACAACTCGGCCCGCGCGGCGGAGATGCAGGCCGGCTCGATCCAGACCGGTGAGATCGCGGCGGTGGACATCCCGAACCTGCGCAAGAACCCCGCCGTCACCGTGCTCGAACAGCCGGCGGTGAGCACCGGCTATCTGGCCCTGAACCTGAATCAGCCAGTGTTCAAGGATTTGAAGGTGCGACAGGCTTTCGGCGCCGCGATCAACCGAAAGGCGATTGTGGACGCCTTCTATGGTGGACTCGGCACGGTTCCCACCCAGTTCCAGCCACCGGCCATTCTTGGCTACAACGCGGACCTCAAGGGCTACGACTACAACCCTAACCAGGCGATGCAACTGCTCAAGGACGCCGGCCAGACGAAGCTCACCATGGATTTCTGGTACATGTCCGTCACCCGCGGCTACTTCCCCGATCCCAAGGGCATTGCCCAGGCCATTGCCAGCGACCTGGCCAAAGTCGGCATCACCGTCAACCTGAAGACCAAGGATTGGGGCGCCTATCTCCAGGACCGCACCGACGGCAAGCTCGGGCTGTACATGCTGGGCTGGGGCAGCGACAATGGCGACCCCGACAACTATCTTGGCTACTTCTTCAAGGCCGTGAAGCCGGAGTTTTCCTACGATAACGCCCAGGTACGCGACCTGCTCACCAAAGGTGACGAGGCCATCGACCCCAAGCAGCGCTCACCCTTCTACCAGCAGGCAGGGAAGATCCTGCAGGACGACGTTCCCGTGATCCCCATCGCCTGGGCCAAAGGTGTGGCAGTGGCGAGGAAGAACGTCCAGGGTTACACCGCCCCTCTCTTCACGGAGCCATACCACGACGTCACGGTGTCGTGAGCAGAGAACCTCTCCCCCGGCCCCTCCCCTACGAAGGGAGGGGCCGGGGGAGAGGTTCCTAGGGGACTGATGTCCACCTTCATTATTCGTCGCATCGTCGGCTTGATCCCCGTATTGTTCGGCGTGTCGCTGGTCGTGTTCTTGTTGCTGCGTCTGACGCCGGGCGACCCGGCGACGGTGATGCTGGGCGAGCGGGCCACCCCGGAGAGCGTGGCCCGGCTTCGACTTGAGATGGGGCTGGACCGGCCACTGTGGCAGCAGTATCTGGACTTCTTGGGTCGAACCGTCCACGGCGACCTCGGCCGTTCCATCATCAATAACGACCGGATCAGCGACGAGCTCGGCGCTCGCTTTCCGGCCACTGCCGAGCTGGTCTTCTTCGCCATGATCTGGGGTCTGCTCATCGGCATTCCAGCGGGGATCATTTCCGCGCTGCGGCGCAACTCTATCTTCGACGTGGCCAGCATGATGGTCTCGCTCTTGGGGGTGTCCATCCCTATCTTCTGGCTCGGCCTCATGATGATCTACCTGTTCGCCGTCTGGCTGCGCTGGCTGCCGCCCAGCGGGCAGATCAGCCTGGAGATTCCCTTCCAGCGCGTCACCAACTATTATCTGGTCGACAGCCTGCTTGCCGGCAACTGGGCCGCCTTCAAGAGCGTGGCCCAGCATCTCCTCCTTCCCTCATTGGTGCTCAGCACCGTGACGATGCCAATCCTCGCTCGCCTGACCCGTTCCACCATGCTCGAAGTGCTGCATCAGGACTACGTGCGCACGGCGCGCGCCAAAGGACTCGCACAGCGCGTCGTCATTGCGCGCCACGCCTTGAGAAATGCCCTGCTCCCCATCGTCACGGTGGTCGGGTTGCAGATCGGCGGCCTGCTCGGCGGGGCTATTCTGACCGAAACGATCTTCGCCTGGCCGGGTATGGGTCTCTGGATGTACCAGGCCATCTTGCAGCGCGACTATCCCATCGTGCAGGCGGGCGTCATGGTGGCGGCGCTGATCTTCGTCGCGGTCAATCTGCTCGTGGACCTGTCCTACAGCTTGCTGGATCCGAGGATCAGCCGGACGTGACCGCTCACCGCGCAGCTCCTGGCGGGCGATTCTCGCGGCCGGCAACGATGGGCGATATGGACCTGTTCGGTTCCACCGGAAGGCGCGCCTGATGGCCGTGTTGCAGGAACGCCTGAAGCTACCGGCGCCTGCCATCCGGCCGGCGCAGGGACAGTGGCGTGACCTCCTGTCTCGCCTGTGGTCCAGCGCGGGGGCGCGGATCGGCCTGGTGATCCTGGTTTGCTTCGTGTTCCTTGCGCTGTTGGCGCCGGTGCTTCTGCCCTACAACCCGGCGACCGACTCCAATCTGGCGCAGCGCCTGCTGCCGCCATCGACCCTCCACCCGCTTGGGACGGACGACCTTGGCCGTGACGAGCTGCGGCGTCTGGTTTATGGAGCGCGCATCTCCTTGCGCATCGGGCTGGTCGCGGTGCTCATCGGCGCCAGCCTGGGCACGACACTCGGGCTCATCACCGGCTACTGGGGCAAGGTCAAGGTGTTTGGGCTCACCCTCGACGCCATCATCATGCGCTTCATCGACATTATGCTGGCCTTCCCGGGTATCCTGCTCGCCATCGCCATCGTCGCCGTTCTGGGTCCAGGCCTCAACAAGACGATGGTAGTGATCGGCTTCTTGAGCACGCCCGGCTACGCCCGGGTCATGCGCTCGATGGTGCTGTCGGTGTCTACTCGCGACTACGTGCTGGCGGGTCGCACGCTTGGCGCCAGCGATCGACGGCTGATGCTGCGCCACATTCTGCCCAATTGTCTGTCGCCGCTCATCGTGCAGGCAACACTGGGCGTCGCCGACGCCATCCTGGCCGCCGCCGGTTTGGGCTTCCTCGGTCTTGGCGCCGTGCCGCCCACGCCGGAATGGGGGACGATGATCAGCGACAGCGCCAAGTACCTCACGACAGCGCCATATCTCATCTTCTTCCCGGGCCTTGCCGTGATGCTGACCGTGCTGGCTTTCAACCTGCTTGGCGACGGCCTCCGCGACGTGCTCGACCCGCAACTGCGCAGCAGGTGAACGCGCCTCTGCAGTATCCAGGGATCCCCTTGCACTGTCATCCTGAGCGCAGCGAAGGACCCCTGGCCTGGCCGTCCGCGCTGCGCGGGCCCGCTGTACGGCTGATCTGTCGCGCCAGGGGTCCTTCGCTGCGCTCAGGATGACAGTGCAAGGGAATTGATGACTTTTGCCGGGGCCGCTCGGCGGCGGAGCGCGGGCGTCCCGCCCGCCCGGTCGCTTTGGCGTCCGGTGGCCTCGCCCGAAAGGAGGGGGCGCCTCCCCACTTGGCGACCGGGGCGGGCGGGACGCCCGCGCTCCGCCGCCGAGCGGCCCCCAGACGCCCGCTTGCTATGTACTACCTTGTGTCGCACCTGCATCGCCGCCAGCAGCAGGCGCACTCGCGCCTGCCGGCAAAAGTGAGGATAATGGTGAGCGAGCAGCGCAAAGGTAGCAGCGTATGGTTGGCACGTCGAATGTCGCAGAGCGCCTGACCGACGTTCGCACGCGTATCGCGCAAGCAGCAGGGCGCGCCGGGCGACAGGCCGACGACGTTCGGCTCATCGCGGTGTCGAAGACCGTGCCGCTGGACAGGATTCAGCTGGCAGTAGCGGCAGGGGTCACCGATCTTGGTGAGAACCGGGTGCAGGAGGCGGAGGCAAAGATCCCGGAGTTGCTGGCAGCGCCGCGCCCCCGCTGGCACCTGATCGGTCACCTGCAGAGCAACAAGGCACGGCGCGCCCTCGAGCTCTTCGACGTGATCCAGTCAGTTGATTCTCTGGCGCTGGCCGAGCTGCTGTCTCGCCGGTTGGCGACCAGAACGGCTCCCGGCGGGACCGTCGAGGTGCTGTTCGAGGTGAACGTCGCGGGAGAAGCGTCTAAGCAAGGGTTCGCGCCGGACCAGCTCCTGGATGCTGCACCCGCGCTGGCGGTGCTGCCGGGACTGCAGCCGCGGGGGCTCATGACCGTTGCGCCTGCCACCCAGAATCCGGAGGAAGTGCGGTGGGTGTTCCAATCGCTCCGTCAGTTGCGTGACCGCGTCGTCGATCGCATGAGGGGCGTGGACATGCGCGAGCTCTCAATGGGCATGAGCCATGACTTCCCGATCGCCGTGGAGGAAGGGGCAACCATGGTGCGGATCGGGAGCGCGGTCTTCGGTGAGCGACAGTGACGGGAGGCGGGGCGGGTTTGGCGACACCCCTCCCAGGGCCGGATGTAGGGGCGGGTCTCTGTGCCCGCCCTAGTAACCGCACCCGCCGACATTACCAATCGATGGCGGAATGGCGTTGCAAGCCATTGGGCGACGCAGATTGAGACGGTGTTGCCAGGGCGGGCACAGAGACCCGCCCCTACACCAGGCCCCGCGGCGCGGTGTTAGGTATGCGAGGAGATGGAAATGGCGAGCAGTGGACGGCTCACGGTGATTGGCGGCGGAGCGATGGGCGAGGCGTTCGTCGCGGGCCTGCTGCGGGAGGACGGACCGGTGAGCGCGCCGAACGTGACCATCGTGGAGCCGGTCGCGGCGCGACGGGAGGCGCTGGTCGCCACCTACGGGGTGCAAGTCAGCACGAGCCCCCGCGAGGCTGTCGCGCGAGCGGACTTTGTGCTGCTCGCGGTCAAGCCAAGCCAGTTCGGCGTCGTGGCCAAGGAGCTCGCCGGCGCTGTCGACGGCAACCAGTTGGTCATGACGCTGATGGCCGGCGTCGAGCTCGATCGCGTCCGCGGCGAGCTGCGCCACCCCAACGTGATCCGCCTCATGCCAAACATCCTCTGTCGCGTCGGCGCGGGAATGATCGTCTGGTTCGCTGCTCCCGATGTGACACCCGAGCAGCGGCAGGACGCGCGCCGTCTGTTCGCCGCCACCGGGGCTGAGTTCGAGGTCGACGACGAGAAGTACCTGGACATGGCCACGGCCGTGTCAGGGAGTGGGCCCGCCTACGTCTTCCTGATGCTGGAGGCCCTCGCCGACGCCGGCGTCCACGTGGGCTTCTCGCGCCCGCAGGCCGCCTTGCTGGCCCAACAGACGCTGCTCGGCGCCGCGTTGCTGGCTCGGCAGAGCGGTCAGCACCCCGCGGAGCTCCGCAACGCGGTTACCTCGCCCGGGGGGACTACGGTCGAAGGGTTGCTGGCGTTGGAAAGGGGCGGCGTACGGGCGGCCATCATCGACGCGGTCCTGGCGGCCTACACAAAGGCTCAGAAGCTGCGGTAGATTTAAAGGGGAAGCCGATATGTTACCGGCAGACCGGCCGGAAGTGAGAGCCAGACGCCATCAATGAATCAGTTCACCGTTCTCCACGCTGTGACCTGGCTGTTGCAGATCTTGTCCTTCGCCATCATCGCCCGAGCGCTGTTGTCGTGGTTCTCGCCGGGGATGAGTAATCCGATCGCCCGCTTGCTCGTGGAAGTGACCGAGCCGATCCTCGGGCCGCTGCGCCGGGTCATCCCGCTCATCGGCATGATCGATATTACGCCGATCGTAGCGCTTTTCCTCCTGCAAATCCTCCAGCAATGGCTTGTCCAGGCGCTCGCATCCTAGATCGGACGGAGCGCCGATGACCTGCAGCGAGCATTGCTCCAGCGTGCCGCGGGGGGAAGCAGAAGGACGAAGGATCGCTCATGCCCTACCAACGACCGACGGGCACCGACGACATACTCCCGTCGCAGCAGGCCGCCTGGCGGTATGTGACCCACCTGGCAGAGGATGTTGCCGCCCAGTATGGCTATGGGCGCATCGACACGCCGACCTTTGAGGAGACCGCTCTCTTCGTGCGTGGCGTCGGCGAGGGCACCGACCTGATTGAGCGAGAAACCTATACCTTTGAAGATCGCGGCGGAACGCGGCTGACGCTGCGCAGCGAGGGGACGGCGCCGACCATGCGCGCCTACCTGCAAGATGGCATGCAGAGCCTCCCCATGCCCCTCCGTCTCTTTTATCTGGTCCCGATCTTCCGCTACGACCGACCACAGAAGGGCCGTTTGCGCGAGCACCACCAGTTTGGTGTGGAGGCGATCGGCGAGGCCGACGCGGCGATGGACGCCGAAACGATCGCCCTGCTAGCGCGCCTCTATCGTCGCGCCGGCCTACGTGACGTGACGTTGCAGCTCAATAGTATCGGTGACCAGGTGTGCCGGCCGGCCTACATTGAGCTGCTCGTCGCCTATTACCGGCCGCGCATCGACCGGGCCTGCGCCAACTGCCGGGTACGCCTGGAGAAGAACCCGCTGCGCCTGCTGGATTGCAAGGAGACGCGCTGCCAGCCCTTAATTGACGCGGCGCCGAAGCCGGCCGAGCATCTCTGCGCACCGTGCCAGGCGCACTTTGACCGGCTTCGCCAGTTGTTGCAGGTGCTGGAGCTGCCGTTCACGCTCAATCCCCGTCTCGTCCGTGGCCTGGGCTATTACACACGGACGGTCTTTGAATATTACGCGGCGGAGCGCGGCGCCCAGTCGGCGCTGGGCGGTGGTGGGCGCTACGACATGCTCATCGAGCAGATCGGCGGCCGGCCCACGCCAGCGGTCGGATTCGGAGCCGGTATCGAGCGCTTGCTGCTCGCCTTGGAGGAGCAACAGGCAAACATTCCTGATGCGAAGCGTCCCGCGGCCTACTTGTGCCACCTGGGGGAAGATGCCCAGCTCTGGGCAGCGTCGCTGGCGGCGCGGCTGCGCGATGCCGGCATCAGCGTGGTCGAGTCCACCGGCCAGCGCAAGCTGCCGGCGCAGTTCCGCCAGGCCGAGCACTACGGCGCTCGCTATGCCGTCATAGTCGGCAGCGAGGAAGCTTCGGCAAGGGTTGCTACCCTGCGCGACATGAAGACCAAGGAGGAGCGGCGCGGACTGGATGTGCCCGCATTGATCGACGCGCTCTCCGTGGAGGCGGCGTGGAGCGGCTAGGCCCGCCACGCCGCCGGTGGCCGGCGGTCTGCCTCGCCTTGTGCATGACGGCGCTGTCGGCCTGCACGGTGCAGCAAGCGGCTGATGTCATACTGGCGCCGCCAAGCGGCACGCCGTCGTCGCCGAGCGTGGCGCTGCCCTTTACCCCCCTGCCGACAGCCACGCCACTCGTCATTCAGCCGCGGCCACTGGGTGTCAACGTAGCACGGCTCAGCGTGAAGCCGGGCGAGCAGCAGGAGGTGGCCGTCACCGGCACGCCTCAGGAGTTCATCAACGTCATCGTCAGCTACGCGACCGGAGATTTTCACGACGCCGCTACGGTATTGGGCGCCCAGCTCGACCTCAACGGCAATTATGTGGACAAATGGACGGTCGACCAGCTCGCTCCCGGCGGCGCCGTCGCGGTGGTTGTTCAGGATGTGCAAACCGGGCAGCTTGATCGCGAGTCGTTTCTGATCGACGCCAAGCCGTGGGGTGGGTCCGCGCCGGCCGGTTCCGCGCCGCTGGTAGCGATGGTGCCCTACGGCACACCGGGAACGCCGGCCGTGGTCATGGTTACGCCGCAGGCGGGCACGCCGACGCCGGTCCCGCTGCTGTTGCCGACGCCGAGCGTCTCGGGCCAGGAGGCCAATGGTCCGTTGCAGGTGCGCGCCTATCCGAGTCCCGATACTATCGCACCCGGCGGGACGGTCCGTGTCAATGGCGTCCTTGCCGACGCAGCCGGAAATGGCGTCGGCGGCGCACGGCTCTTCGCCATCGGCCACTTCCCCAGCGGGCATTCCGAGGTGTGGGTGTCGCCGGTTGAGTCCGGTTCCAACGGCCTGGTCTGGGTCAGCGCCCCCATCTCGGGCGTGACCGCCGGATCGACGGTGCTGATCGACGTGTACATGACCTCCAACGGTCAGAGCTACCACGGCCAGACGTCGGTCCAGGTGGGATAGGATCCTCACCAGTGATCCGCGGCGCTTGCAACGCGGCAGGGGCTTCGCTACGCTCAACCTGCAATCGATATGGGACATCGGGAAGGCGGGATGGTTGTGGGCGCGCCGGGGGGATTCGGTCGGGCGGCAGTGGTGGGCACGGGCCAGATGGGACCGGGCATCGCTATGCTGCTGGCACACGGGGGCGTGGAGACCGTCCTGGTCAGCCGGACCGCGACGGTCGCCGAACAGGGCCTGAAGGCGGCGCGCGATCTGCTGGGTTTCTGGCGGGAACGGGATATTACGGACGACACCGCGGTCGGTGCGACGCTGGCGCGGTTGACGTCGACCAGCGACCGGGCTACTGCCGTCAGAGACGTGGATTTGGTGGTCGAGACGGTCGTCGAGGACCTGCCGACCAAGCAGGCTCTCTTCGTCGAGCTGGAGCAGCAGTGCCGAGACGACACGCTCCTCTGCACCAACACGTCCGGCCTGCGAGTTACCGACGTTGCCGCCAATCTGCAACACCCGCGGCGCGCCTATGCGACGCACTTCTGGAATCCACCGCACCTGGTACCGCTGGTGGAGATCATGCTCGGTGAGCGCTCCGATCCGGCAGGCGCGGAGCGCCTGCGCGCGCTGCTGCGTGCCTGCGGCAAACGCCCCGTCGTTGGTCTGAAGGACGTTCCGGGGCAGCTCGGCAACCGCCTGCAGCACGCTGTCATCCGCGAGGCGCTGGCGATGCTGGAAGCCGGGATCGCCTCAGCAGAGGACATCGAAGAGTCACTCAAGTCCGGCCCCGGCATCCGCTGGCCCGTCTACGGTCCCTTCGAGCACAACGACATGGTCAGCTTGGAGCTGACGCGAGCGGTGCAGGCCGCGGTGATTCCCTCGCTGGCGCGCAACACCGAGCCGGCGGCCCTGTTGTCGGAGCTGATTGCCGCCGGGAAGTCCGGAGTGAAGTCCGGCCAGGGGCACTACTCCTGGACGCCGGAGCGCGCGGCGGCCGTGCGGCGACGGCGTGACGAGTTCCTGGTGGAGCGATTGCGCGCCGGACGCCGGGAGGAGACAGGACGCTAGCGGCTGGTTCGCGTTGGGGGGATGCGTGGTGCTTGCTGCGTTGAGATCGTTGGGCCAAGGTTGTGCTGTTGGGACTGGTCTATCGTTTGGACTGCTTGCTGCCATTGAGCGACCTAACCCGGCGGGTATAGGTCCGGCAGAGCGACTAACAAGACGCGTCCGTCGCACCACGTAGGGCCGGTCACCTAGCCCGGCAGCAAGCGCGATGTCATTGATATCCGACTCCCCGCCGGCGACCGCGGCGAGGACGGCGCGATAGTCGGCCGGCTCACGGATGCCCTTTTCTTGCTCGATGATGGTCCGGAGTTGGAGGTGGACTTCCCCGCGCGGCGACAGAAGACTGTCGATGACGCAGCTGGCAAGGTCAGCTCGCTCGTCCAGCGCGGCCAGGTACCTCGGGGTTCCCCCAAATGCGCCATAGATGAGCGCGGCTTCACGAGGAGGTCGATTGAGTACCATCTTGGCGGAGTCGCGGTAGTCGAACGGACGGATGCGCGCCGACCAATTGGGGCGGCCGTAGAGTGGCTGACTACCGTGTTGCAGGCGCTCGAGCGTGGCCACTTCCGAGCCGCCGAGGGCAAGGGTTAGCGGACGGCTGCGCACTTCCCGATCCCAGACGGCCACGAGCTGGGAGACGATATCGTCCTCGTGGCCAATCAGGTACTGGAACTCGTCAAGCACGACGATGATCGGGCCTTGATCAGCAAGCTGAGCGAAGAGGCGAAAGACGGTTCGCCACGTGGGGTAGTCGGCCGGGTCGAAGGAAGTGCCCGACCAGGCGGTCAACTCGCGCAGGAGCTCCTTGCGGTTGAGGTGATCGGTCGTATCGGCGGCGAGAAAATAGAAGACACGGCGCCCCTCCCAGGCATGATCCAGCAAATAGGTCTTGCCGACACGGCGGCGGCCGTACAGGAGGACCAAGCTCGGCCCGTCACGGTCCGCGAGACGTCGGAGCTCCTCGACTTCGCGTTCGCGATCCACAAAGCGCGGGCGCGGCGATTCAGGCATCAGGCAGTCCCGACGAGTGCTACCGCTTCCATCATTGACGTGCTTTCACACTATAGTGTTATGATGGCACAGTGTTATAACACTATAGTGTGAAAACACGTTAGCTGGACGGCAAGGCGAGCACGACCTGAACTACCGTTCAGACGATGGCGTTCAGGCCGGTGATCTCGCGGCCCACGACCAGCGCGTTGATGTGGTCGGTGCCTTCGTAGGTGAAGACGGCCTCCAGGTCAGCCAGGTGGCGGGCGACGTGGTTTTCCAGCAAGATGCCGTTGCCGCCCATGAGGTCACGGGCGAGCTGAGCCACCTCTCGGGCGTCGCGGGCGACGCTGAACTTGGCCAGGGAGGCGGCGGCATGGCTGAGCTTGCCAGCGTCGACCAGCTGGCTGACGCGCAGGCACATGAGCTGGCCCCGGGTAACCGCGGCGAGCATACGCACCAGCTTTTCCTGCACGAGCTGGAAAGCGGCAAGGGGCTTCCCGAATTGCTCACGCCGCGTGGTATAGGCGAGGGCCGCTTCGTAGCAGGCCATGGCATGCCCCAGCGCCCCCCAAGCGACGCCCGTACGGGCTTGCATCAACACGCCGCTGGCAGCCCGAAAGGTAGTGGCCTTCGCTAGCCGGTTCTCCAGTGGTATGCGGCAATTGCTGAGGGTGACCGCGGCCTGCCAGACGGCCCGTTGGGCCAGCTTGCCGGTCATCGTGGTAGCGATAAACCCCGGCGTGCCGCGCTCGACCAGGAAGCCGCCGACGTGACCCTCGTCGTCGCGCGCCCAGATGATGGTGACATCGGCGATGGACGCGTTCCCTATCCAGCGCTTTTCACCGTCCAGTACCCAGCAATCTCCCTGGCGGGTGGCGCGCGTTTCGGGGTGGCCGGCATCAGAGCCGACGTTTGGCTCGGTCAACCCGAAGGCGCCGATCACTTCCATACGCGCCATGGGTGGCAGCCAGCGCTGACGTTGCTCCTCCGAGCCGCAGGCATGGATCGTGCCCATAGCCAGTCCGCTCTGCACGCCAAAGAACGTCGCCACACTGGCGTCGCCGCGTGATAGCTCCTGGCTTACCAGTCCCGTTGCGACTGCGCTCAGGCCGGGGCAGTCATACCCGTGAATGGAACCGCCGCAGATGCCGAGCTGGGCGAGCTTGGGGACCAGCTCAAACGGGAACTCGGCCCGTTCCCAATAGCCGTTGATCACGGGCAACACTTCCGCGTCCATGAACGAGCGGACCCGGTCGCGAACGGCGCGCTCCTCAGCGTCGAGCAGGTCGTCGATGTGATACAAGTCGGCATTATGCATACTGGCCGCCGCGGGCAGCGACGTGGTCACCATGGCAACTGGCTCCTTTGCTTGGTTGCCGCCTTGGACGGAGAACGCTTGTTACCCGCCCACCCGGCATCGCGGCGCAGATGCACGTTGCGCCGCCGGATACCCCGAGGCGCTCCTGTCCTGAACCCTAGCGTAGCAGCATGGGCGGCAAGTGCAACCCGTCGTCGCCGCGTCGCGCCCGCACCGTCCATGTTAGGAGCGTGAATTTCGACGTATTGCTACACTAACGGCGGTCACACGCTGGGTGTGGATCGGCGGCCTAGGGCAGCCCGCCGCGACGGTGTGCGCCTGCGCGCGCGTTCCCGCGCCAGACCGAGCGGAGGTCGGAGGTGATGCCGCCTGCTAACCGGGTCTAGCACCCCGACGCCTGTGGATGATGTCCTGCGAAGAGGAAAGGGAAGCCCCGTGCCCAGACACCTGCTCACGCCCCTGTTACTCGTCGGTCTCCTGGTGCTGTTTTTGCCGGCAGCGTCGCCTCCGGCGCAGGCCGATGAAAGCGTCGCCGTGAAGGCCGCCAAGGGTGAGATCCCAATTGTGCGGCTTCCGACCGCCAGCGGAGCACACCTGCTGCCGTCGCTCTCCGGAGGCGTGGTGGAAGCCGCCAAGAGCGCGCTGGAGCAACAACACGCCGCGGCCGCGGCGGTCCAGCCCAGGAGCGGCGCGCTCGGCGTGCAGGACCGGACGCTCGGCTGCAGCGATCGCGATCCCGGCGGCAACGTCCGCGTCAACCAGGACTGCACCTATCGCCGCCAGGCGGAAGAGTCGATCACGGTCAATCCGGTCGATCTGCGGAACCTGATCGCCGGCCAGAACGACAGCCGCATCGGCTTCAATCACTGCGGCTTCGACTACTCCTTCGACAGCGGCCACACCTGGGGCGACGGGCTCCCGCCCTTCTGGCAGCGGCTGAACAGTCCTCCCGACGGCCACACGATTCTCGGCGGACCTGGAACTGGACACACCTACGACTTCGCCAGCGATCCCGGGGTGGCGATGGACTCACACGGCAACGCCTACTTCAGTTGCGTGGTCATCGACATCAACGACAACGCCAGCGGGCTGCTCGTGACCTCGTCGCCAAGTTATGCCGGCGGCTCTTTCTACAACAACGTCCCGGCAGCGGGGCCGAGTTACGTCGTCGTGGAGGATAACAACGCTGGCGCCTCCCACGACAAGCCCTTCATTACCGCGGACTCCTACGCGACGAGTCCATTCCGCGACACTGTCTACGCCACTTGGACCGTGTTCGAATTCGACCCGCGCTGCGTTGCTTCCTTCAACCCGGCCGGGGAGTGCAGCTCGCCAATCTACTTTTCCAAGTCGACTGACCACGCGCAGACCTGGTCGGCCCCCAAGCTCATCAGTGGCAGCTCCCCAACCCTTTGCGTCGGCCAGCTCGATCCGAATGCCGGCGCCAACGACTGCGATATCGATCAGGGCTCCCAACCGATTGTCCGGCCCAACGGCGATGTTGTGGTCATCTTCAACAACTTCAATACGCCGAGCACGGTCAACCAGCAACTGGCCGTGGTGTCCAAAGATGGCGGGAACTCGTTTTCGGCGCCGGTGTTCGTCGGCAAGGATGACACGACGGACGAGCCGGTATGCGACTTCGGCCGCGGGCCGGAGGAGTGTATCCCCGGCGCGTACATACGCACCAACGACTATCCCCGCCTTGCTGTCAACCGCGGCAACGGCGACCTCTACGCCGTGTGGCAGGACTATCGCACCGGCGAGTTCGACATTCACGAGTCCGTCTCCACCGACGGTGGAAAGACCTGGAAAGAATCGAATAGGCCAGTGAATCCTGACAGCGGCAAGGACCATTACTTCGCCGCCGTCGACATCGTGCCATCGGCCGGCCCGCACACGAACTCGACCAATCACGTGGCCGTCAGCTACTACCGAACCGGGCGCGTGCCCAGCGAAAATGCGCCGCCAGCGTGCCCTACGGTCCAGGGCGCCAACTGCTTCGCCCCCGGTCAGCCGGGCGTGCAGCAGCAAAGCTCCGACTACTCCCTCGCGGGCGGCCGCGGACTGGACGCTCCGTACGCCGACGCGCGGGTGTCGCCCTCCTTCCCGCCGCCGGACGGAAACCAGGCCGGCTTCAACGGCGACTACAGCGGGCTCGTGGTCGTCAATGGTCTGGCCCATCCGATCTGGTCGGACACCCGCAACGCGGCGCCGCCAGATCAGTCGGCTGCCCAGGGTGGTTTGACCCACGACGAAGACGTATTTTCGGATCAGCGGCCCATCCCGGACGGTGAGGGCACGCCTGGGAACGAGTGACCCCGGGGGCCGGGGAGCAGAGGGGCAGGG
>Ga0207416_1002182_pt1 | contig 22455 bp, 34 predicted proteins | sample PaiPotPPM11metaG_FD_184107 | JGI IMG/M metagenome (GOLD analysis project Ga0207416, IMG submission 184107) | Iron sulfur acid spring bacterial and archeal communities from Banff, Canada, to study Microbial Dark Matter (Phase II) - Paint Pots PPM... ...
CCAGGGAGCTGTCAGAGGGGAAAGGAGTGTGAAAAATACCGCAGGCGCGAATATTGCAAGGTAGAATCCCCAAAAGAGCAGCCCCAGGAACATCACGACCAGCGCGAACACCACGAGGCGACTGGGTAGCTGGGTGAATCGAAGCCATTTATCGGGGATTGTAGCCCGTCGAATGCCAGAATTAATCGCTATGGTACTTATAATGGGAGTACCACAGATGACCACGGTGAGAACTAAGTTCCCCAGGTTACCTATGATGGGAAGCTCATACGAAAGCACGCTGCCTATCACCTGACCTATGAGACCAATGAAGGGTAACGAATCTAATAGAGAACTCACTAACATGCTAAGCATGATAGAGACTAGCAGCAGCGCAATCGCAAGAAACGGGAGGAGGAGGCGCAAGCGGATGCGCGGTGGCGGCGTCAATCGCCAGACTGCGATGGTGAGTAAGAGGTCTGCAAACAAGACGACAAGGGACGCGAACCTAAACATATGGAGCCCAGGAACAACCAGCAGCAATGCAATTGCGAGAAATGGGAGGAGGAGGAGGAAGCGGTTGTGCGACATCGATCGCCAAGCCACGACAGCGAGTGGGATGCCTGCAAACAAGACGACAAGGGATGCGAGGCTAAGCAGAGGGGGGATCAAGGCGAGTAACGGTAGCACAATTGCAAGAAACGGGATGGCGAGGAGGAAGCGACTGCTCGGCGTCGATTGCCAAGCCACGACAGCGAGTGGGATGCCTGCAAACAAGATGAGGCCCAACGCAAGCGCCGCACCAGCCAGAATAACCTGCCCCGCTAGCGTGAAGACTGACTCCGTTGCTATTACTTCATTGACCGATGAACTCTGTAACAGGATGAAGAAAAAGAAAGCCATGACCAGTGAGCAAATCGCAGCTGAGAAGATCTTCGTCAACTGAGCCGTCGTGGGAAGCGAGGAACGACCGCTGTTCGCCGAGCCTGATAGGCACGCAAGCCCCTGTCTCGGCTCCATGCTTTGTTGGTCCAGCTGTTCAAAATGGAAGATGTGGCTCATACAATTCCTCCTAGCATGATCTATTGTGATCATCCAGATGAGAGGAGTGTAGGAAATGCCCTTGGCTCCCTCGACGATTCCTGACAGTCCTCGTCCTTTGCTTATTCAGACAACACCCTTACTGCTAGTGTACCAGAGAACAAGGGAAGTGACAAGATGAGAGGTACTTATATTTGATGCATCTAGCAAGTGATCATTAATCACCAAAGGTGTGCCAGAGCCATTGATCATAACAAACCTCAATATAAAACAGTATTCCAAAAACAAGAAAAGCCATCATCCTGTCCGAGCATATATATCAGGATGATGGCTTCGACACATATTTGATAGCTAAATGACAGCCATACACTGCACAGCAGTCCAATTAGCGCTTTGTGTACTGTGGAGCCTTGCGAGCACGCTTGAGACCTGGCTTTTTGCGTTCCTTCATACGAGGATCACGCGTCAGGAAACCAGCTTTGCGCAGAGGACGCTTGTGATCTGGATTCACACGGATCAGTGCACGCGCTAGAGCATGACGAACTGCGCCCGCTTGACCGCTGGTACCGCCACCCACGACATGTACAGTCACTGTATATTTATTGCTCAGATCCAGCACACGGAATGGCCCAGCAATGGTAGCCATATGTGCCTCACGCTGCCCGAAATAGCTCTGAGCATTTCTGCCATTGACAGTGATGCTCCCATCGCCATTGGGAAAGACGCGCACACGAGCTACAGATGTCTTGCGGCGCCCCATACCGTAATAGTAATCACCCTTGTTGGTATCAGTCAACGTAAGCTCTCCTCTTCTTTACTTTGCCTCAGTGTATTCTTTCAACAATGCCTCAGGCCCCGTCCAAACTACTGGATGCTGAGCCTGATGCGGATGGTTTGGACCAGCATACACTTTCAGGTGCTTCATAATCTCAGCACCTAGACGATTGTGCATTACCATACCACGCACAGCACGCTCAATAGCACGCTCTGGAAATTTGCCTTCAAGAACCTGACGCAGCGTCTGTTGCTTTAAGCCACCAGGATACTGCGAATGGCGATAGTAGATTTTCTGATCCAGACGGTTGCGGGTCACAGCAACCTTTTCAGCATTGATCACGATTACAAAATCACCGCTATTGAGGTGGGGCGTAAAAGTCGGTTTATGCTTTCCGCGCAAGATTTGCGCGATCTGCGATGCCAGACGACCTAGAACTTTCCCCTCGGCATCGATGACATACCATTTGGGTTGCAGATCAGCGGCCTTGGCGCTATATGTCTTCACCATTGTTCATTACTCCAAATATTTCAGGATATCTAACCTGTACCAGACACAGCCCATGTGGAGGGGCCGCTGAACCAGGATGCACCTTCTCTGCACGTTGCACAATTTCTGCAAATTCTTCTAGGTTGAGACGCTTCTGCCCAACCAAGAGCAGCGTACCAACCATTCTGCGAACCTGCCCCGTGAGAAAAGCATTGGCTATAAAGTCACAATAAATGAGTTCTTTCTGTGCTTCATCGCGTACGCAGCGTGCTTCTAGCATGGTACGAACACAGTGAACCAGCTCTGGTTCTACCGAATTCGTCCCTTTAGGACTATGCCCAAAGGACCCAAAGTCCTTGTTCCCTAACAAGAAGTGACACGCTTCATGCATGAGGTCAGCATCCAACTCGCGACGGTAGTGGTAACTGTATCGCGCTCGCAAAGCCGTTGGCGCTAGATCATTCCAGATCGTATAGCGATAAGCACGGCTCAGTGCACTAAAGCGAGCATGGAAACGTTCAGGGACTTCTCTTGTCCAGCGCACCGCGATAGTCTTAGGTAAGACAGCATTCAGAGCGCTTTGCCATATCTCGGGAGTCAAATGACCGTCGGTCCGAAAGTGGATTACCTGTCCACTCGCATGCACTCCAGTGTCGGTACGACCAGCTCCGTCGACCACCGCGAAAGTACCACCGATGCGCTCAATTGCGCTCTCTAGCATCCCCTGCACAGTTGAACCATGGTGCTCAGGTTGGCGTTGAAAGCCATGGTAGTCAGTACCATCGTACTCAATACCGCATGCAATTTTCATCACGCAATGTCTATAGTAAACTGTTTATGTACTAAATGGGCACAACTAACTTGGTCTTACGTAGACTGGGCCCCTATACGAAAATTGTCAAAAGTTGTCTCGCTGAAAAGAATACCAGACAAACCTAGTCTGACATACACCGGGCCCTTATACGAGGGCAATCTGCGCAATCTCAGCAGCGTCACCTTTGCGACGACCCAGCTTTGTGATACGCGTATAGCCACCAGGACGACCGAGATAGCGAGGAGCTAATTCCTCAAACATCTTCTTCACAACTAGCTCATCAGGCAAGGTACGTAAAATCAAACGGCGAGCATGCAGTTCGATGACCATGGCCTCATAGGCAGCCTGAAGAGCTTTTGCCGCCTCTTCCTCGTCTGAGATAATGCTCAGGAGTTCATCGCGGCGAGCCTCGAGTTTGTCTTCAAGGAACCTACGGCCTCTCTCAGTCAGAGGAGCCTTCTGCTGCTCAGCACGCTCTTCATTTGTACCTACTTTTTTATCCAGAGAGAAGCGTCCCCTACGAGCAAAATCAAGGATACGAGCAGCCTTCTCCTCATCAGACACTACAGCAGCAAGATGCTTACGAGCGTCCTCGCGCCCCTTGACTGCCACAGTAATTAACTTTTCAACTTCACCCCGAATAGCACAAGCACGTGCCTTCGTTGTATTGATACGGTCATACCGGATGAGACCCTCCATCAAACTACGACGCGCAGAGCGACGACGCGGCTCAGGCATATTCATCCGGTTACCGGCAACTCGGTGCCTCAACTCATTCCTCCATTTCTTGATCGCCGTCCATATCGGCTCCGACAGGGCTAGTACGCGGATTGGGCAAGAAGTTCCGAGCAAGCAAGCGCTCACGCAACTCCTGCAAACTCTTCTCACCGAAGTTTCGCACTCCGAGAAGATCATCTTCATTCATCGAGAGAACCTGACCCACCTTCGTGATATTACTGCGTTTGAGGCAGTTATAAGCACGAACCGAGAGATCTAGTTCTTCTATCGGTGTATCGAAAATCTTCTGCGGAATGGGCAGACTGCTCAGAGGAGCCTTTTCGATATCGGGTACCTGGGCACGGTAGTTGGCAAGCAATGTGAAGTAGCGCACCAAGATATCCGCACTCTGACGTAGCGCCTCATCAGGCGTGATTGTACCATCCGTCGTGACTTCAAGAACAATCTTATCAAAGTTCGTCATCTGGCCTACACGCGTATGTTCAACGGTATAACTTACCTTCTGCACAGGCGTGTAGATAGCATCGATAGGGATAACACCAATAGGTTGATCTTCTTTGGAGTCGGCAGTTACATAGCCCCGACCACTCTCAACAACCAGCTCCATATCAAGGCGAGCATTTTCATTATCGAGTGTAGCAATATGCAACTCAGGATTAACAATCTCCACGGTACTGGGAGCAATAATATCGGCCGCTGTCACCTCACGTTCACCGCTGACTTCCAGACGCATCGAGACAGGATGGTCTGAGAAACAGCGTAAGCGCAACTTCTTCACATTGAGCACGATATCAGTCACGTCTTCCATTACATTGGGAATGTCCTGGAACTCGTGTTGCACACCCTCGATTCGTATAGAGGTCACGGCAGCTCCTGGCAACGAAGACAGCAAAACACGCCGCAAAGAGTTGCCCAGGGTCCACCCATAGCCTGCCTCTAACGGTTCAATATCATAGCTCGCATAATTCCCCTGAGTTTTTGTATTCTTAATGCGAGGCAGTGCAATATCTAGCAAGGTCCTAACCCGCCTTTCTTTTTCCACCGTAGTCAGTTCAGGCCTTTTTGAGATCCTCCCCATAGCTAAAGCTAGAGGATTTACCCTTCAATTCAAAAGATAGATATATGGCGACACTTAGCATCTCCCCTTGATCGTATCCCAAGAGGCCCAGGTGTCTGCCAGGAAGGGGTACAGCGGGCGCGATCAATCGGGCCCCTACCCTTTGCGTCGAGCAGTCCCATCGGTACCTGAATAGCTACCGATTATCGCTGATAATACTCAACAACCATCTGCTCATCGAAAGGCAATTCAAGATCCGCTCGTGAGGGTATGGTTATGACACGGCCGGACATCTCATTAGTATCCAGGCTCAACCAGGAAGGAACACCCTTTTGAGCTAGGAGCAAGGCACGTATCTTAAAGTACTCAAGACCTTTACTTCGCTCACGAACTGAAATGACATCATTGGGTTTGGCAATAAAAGATGGGATATCGGTCTTGCGACCGTTCACAGCGAAATGGCCATGACTGACAAGCTGGCGGGCTTGCGCACGAGAATCAGCGAACCCAAGGCGATATACCAGATTGTCCAAGCGCATCTCCAGGATCTGCAAGAGGTTCTCACTGGTCTTGCCGGGGCGATGAGCAGCCACATCAAAATGCCTGACAAATTGACGCTCTAATATCCCATAGGTACGACGAACTCGCTGCTTTTCGCGCAGCTGCTTAGCATAACCGGACTCCTTACGTGTGCGGCTAGCACCGTGTTGTCCAGGGCGTGTATTGCGGCGATCCAGCGTGCACTTGCTTATGCACTTGTCGCCTTTCAGAAAAAGTTTTACCCCCTCACGCCTGCATAGCTTACAGACGGGGCCAGTATAACGCGCCATCGAATTTAATCCTCCTCTTTGTTTCAATCGCTCAGTCGCGAAATCCTCACGCTCGGCGGGCTATACACGACGCCGCTTGGGCGGTCTGCAGCCATTGTGGGGAATAGGTGTAACATCTGTAATCGAAGTAACAGAGAGACCAGACGCCTGCAAAGAACGGATTGCAGCCTCACGGCCAGAACCAGGACCCTTGACAAAGACATCAATTTGTCGTAGGCCATGCTCCATCGCCCTGCGAGCGGCTGATTCAGCAGTTACTTGCGCTGCATACGGAGTACTCTTACGCGAACCTTTGAAACCCTGAGCACCGGCACTTCCCCAGGAAAGCACATTCCCATTTGGGTCAGTGAGGGTCACAATCGTATTATTGAAAGTAGCCTGGACATGAGCTTGCCCACGTGGCACAGATTTACGCTCACGCCTCCTAATCTTACCAGTTGTTCTCTTCTTATCTGCCATTGAGTATCTTTTTCTCCCCTACTTCTTAGCTGACGCCTTCTTCTTACCTGCAACTGTCTTCTTTGGACCACGGCGTGTACGCGCATTTGTACGGGTACGCTGGCCACGCACTGGCAGATTGCGACGATGGCGCATGCCACGATAACAGCCGATTTCGATCAACCGCTTGATATTTCTATCTACTTCGCGGCGGAGGTCTCCCTCAACTTTATACTCACGATCAATGACTTCACGTAAACGGTTGACCTCTTCTTCTGTTAGGTCCCTTACCCGTGTGTCTGGATTGATGCGTGTTCGCTCTAAGATTTTGTGGCTTGTAGTAAGCCCAATACCATAGATATAGCACAGCGAAATTTCCACTCGCTTGTCACGTGGAATGTCAACGCCGGCGATTCTAGCCATCTTTTCCTCCAGCTCCGAGCTCCAAATTCACCCATGATTGCCGTGCACCTTTAGGTGAAACTTGAAACTCGAACCACTTAATTAGCCCTGTTTCTGTTTATGTTTAGGATTTTTGCTACAGATAACCATTACCACACGCTTGCGGCGTATGATTTTGCAGCTATCACAACGCGGTTTTACTGAGGCACGCACTTTCATGGCTTGCCCTCCTCAACAGACTAACAAAAAGTACAAGTTCACTTACGTTCAAAAATACCGATAGGAGAAAAGGAATAATGAAGAATCCGCCTACGACCCACACCGCCTCACCTTACACGCCATATGATGCGACCGCGGGTCAGGTCATAGGGCGACAGCACAACTCGCACTTTATCACCTGGCACGATGCGCACAAAGTTCATACGGATACGTCCTGAGAGGGTAGCCAAAACCTCATGCTCTTCATTAATTTTAACCTTAAACATAGCATTGGGGAGAGCTTCCATTACTATACCCTCGACCTCAATCTCTTCCTTTTTTGGCATAACATCCTTTTCCTAACGGCGGGACTACATTCGCTTTTTCCTGTAGATATGCTCAGGGAGAAGCTTCAAAGTACAAAAGGGCAGCAGTTGACACTGCTGCAAGCAACTATAAATTATAGCACACGATTACCCGAAAGTCCAGTGGGAAATTATCCATTTTTATCCATTTCAATCCCGCATGGGTATTTTATCTTCTGTTTCATCTGGACCGCGGCATGAAAACCCATGCATAAATGCATGGAGTAAGGTTGCGATCCATCCGTTTATCCTACCGGACTTTCTACTCTTGCTCCTCCGAGGGTCAGGATCTCGGCCTCTCCCTCGGTGATTGCTACAGTATGCTCAAAATGAGCAGCGTAGCTACCATCAGCAGAAACCACTGTCCAACGATCAGGGAGAACCTTTGTTTCTGGCTTTCCCATGATAACCATTGGCTCAATGGCAATGACCATACCAGGTTTTAGCACATAATTAGGATACTTTGGCTCAACATAGTTAAGCACTTGCGGATCCTCGTGCATGCTGCGACCCACACCGTGCCCACTATAGAGACGAACGACAGAGAAGCCCGCGCCCTCTACATGCTGCTGCACGGCATGTGCAATATCACGCAGGCGATTGCCACCTCGAGCCGCTGCAATCCCAAGATAGAGCGCCTCCTCTGTTACCTTCAGCAACTGCTGCAACTCTGGAGCAATAACTCCTACGGGAACAGTAATTGCCGAGTCCGCATGCCAATCGTTATAACTAGCGGCGAAATCGATTGTTACAATATCGCCCTCTTTGAGAACACGCTCGCCAGGGATCCCATGGACAACTTCTTCGTTTACAGACGCACAGAGCGAAGCCGGGTAACCATGATAGCCCAAAGAGCTTGATTTAGCTCCATAGCGCTGCAGAGCCTCCACTGCCAGTCTATCTATTTCGCCAGTCGTAGTTCCCACGCGCACAGCACTACGCAATTCCTCCAGGACCGCAGCAATAATACAACCTGTTGCCCGGATTTTTTCGCGCTCTTGCTTTGACTTGATAATAACTGCCATATATCTTTAGCATCTTTCAGCTATAAATTGTTGAATTGCCTCAAGCAGAGATCTCTGTACCTGCTCAATCGCTCGATTTCCATTCACCGCAACCAGTTTTCCCTGCTCTCGATAGTAATCAAGAAGGTGAATAGTTTCCCCGAAGAAAATGTTTAATCGTTTTTGCACTGCCGGTCCCTGATCATCAGGGCGCTGGTACAGCTCACTCCCATCCAGATCGCAGATCCCTGGAACTTTCGGAGGACTCGTCTCACGATTGTACACATGCTGAGCTGCACGGCAGATATATCGTCCCGAAAGCCTGCGAAGGAGCACTTCACGAGGAACGTTAAGGTAAACCGCGCAGTCGATATATCGATCAGCACTTGACAATCCTTCATCCAGAGCCTGCGCCTGAGCGATCGTGCGAGGGAAACCATCCAGCAAGACACCATCACGTACGTAATTTGTTTCGGCAATATACTGCAGGATCATGGAAACCGTGAGATCGTCGGGTACAAGTTCCCCACGATCCAGATATATCCTGGCTTTCTTGCCTAACTCCGTCCCTTCATTAGACGCTTTACGGAAGAGGTCACCACTAGAAACATGGTGAATTCCAAGGTTCTGAGCAAGCCTTTCCGCTTGCGTGCCCTTCCCCGACCCCTGAGCTCCGATTAGGATAATATTCACGTGCTTCCTCCGATGAAGTGAGGAGGAAGGGCTTCATTGCGCCCCCCCCCTAAACAGTAGAGATACGGGAGTGCTATGAAACAATTACTCGTAAACGCCTTCACTCATGAATAAACCCAAAAGACATTTGATCATGTGCTAGGACAAGAAGCCTGAATAGTTACGCATCACCATCTGCGCCTCTAATTGCCTGACAGTGTCGAGCACAACACCAACGACAATCAGCACAGAGGCAGCCGTGAACAACTGGTTCCCACCCACACGCGTAAAGTACTGCATAAAGGTCACAATACCCAGGAACAGTGCTCCGGCCAAGGTGACACGATTCAGAATAGTACTCAGATATCTGTTGGTAGGCTCCCCGGGACGATACCCAGGAATAAACGCCCCTTGCTTTTGCAGATTCTCAGGAATATTCTGCTGCTGCCATAACACATAGGCATAGAAGTACGTAAAGGCAATAACCAGAAGACATTCCATTACCCAATACCACCACTGTGTTGTATTGAGCAGCGTGGTAGTAAGAAAGTTCGCCGTATTTGCTAACCACCCAGTTTTACTGGTCGTCAGGTACTGCGCAATCACCGTTGGGAAGAGCAGCATCGATGATGCAAAGATGAGTGGGATCATACCCGCGCTATTGACTTGCAGAGGAATATAGGTAGTCTGCGCAGAACCTACCAACATCCCACGTCCAACAGTACGCTTGGTTGGATATTGAACCGGAATGCGCCTCTGTCCCTGGTAGACATAGACGACACCAATAATAGTCAAAAAGCCAACAATCAAGAAGAGACCTATGCTCACAATGCCACTACTACCACCAGTAGAAGCAGTGGTATATCCCTGGCTTATAAATTGTGGGAGACGGCTGACAATGTTGGCAAAGATAATCAATGAGATCCCATTACCGATACCTTTTTCCGTGATCAACTCGCCCAACCAAACCAGGATCATCACTCCGGCTGTCAAGGTCAATAGAATTGACCATGTCTCCAGTGCATAAGTGGGATCGAAAAGACTGAAACCAGTCAGAACGCCAGCTTGCTGATAAAGAGCGCAATTTCCCAGAGCCGATAAGAAAGCAAGAGGCACAGTGATTATACGCGTGATCTGGCTAAAGCGTAGACGCCCTGCTTCACCCTGTGTCGATAGATTTTGCAACGCCGGGATAATAGGCTGCAACAACTGCATGACAATTGTTGCCGTGATATAGGGATAAACAGAGAGACCGACAATCGAGAATTTATCAAGTGACCCGCCTGTAAAGACGTCCAACAGATTAAACACCTGACTGGTCGGATCGTTCGAACCCGGCTTAAAGAGATCGACTAACTTCGCGAACTCAGCTTGCGTCAGCGGCACTGAGATATTGGCAAGAAGACGAAATGCTAGCAAAATCCCCAATGTAAAGAGAATTTTGTTGCGTAGGTCGGGAACAGTCCAGATACTACGCAGTCGTTCCCACATACAGTCCTCCTCATTATGGCAAACGAAAGAACAAAAACACAAGATTATAGCATATCTCATGTGTTCGGAAGTATTTATCTCATACGATGGTAGTATACAACCTACGATAAGCAAGATGCCAATGAGTTTAACCCAGGCACCCTGCTCTTGCTATCTCTGTGACGTCTGTGCTTTTTCGTCCTTACGTCGCTTGGTCTTCTCATAGACCTTTACCGGAATAATCTCGACACTGCCACCAGCTGCCTCGATCTTGGCACGCGCACTTGCAGAAAACTTATGGGCTTTGACACTCAGTGCACGGTCAATCTCACCATTGCCAAGGACCTTGATCAAACCTCGCCCTTCCGCAGGCGTCATCAATCCGTTTTCCACCAGGCTTTCAGGATTGACCTGGGAACCTGCCTTAAACAAGCTGAGATCCACGACGTTAAGAATAGTATATTCATCGCGAAAAGCTGTATTGCTATTACCGAGACCGCGAATGAAAGGCAAGCGCTTAGACAGGCGAGTCTGGCCACCACTAAAAGCACGATGAACCGTCCCACCACTACGCGCTTTCTGGCCTTTTGTACCACGGCCAGCAGTCTTACCACGACCGGAACCATGTCCACGCCCGACACGTCGCTCAGCCTTGTGTGAACCGGGAGTTGGCCGTAAATCAGAGAGTTTCAGCACTGATAACCTCCTCTACTTGAACGAGGTGACTCACTTTGCGGATCATACCACGTATAGCAGGATGATCTTCATGCTCAACAGTGCGCTGAAGCTTACGCAGCCCCAGAGCTTTAATTGTTGCTTTCTGATCCTTTGGATAGCCAATTGCGCTTTTTACCCACTTTATACGCAGTTTTGTCATTGCCGACTCCTATCACGGCGATCGCCACGGTCACCACGGTCACGGCGGTCACGGCGTCCAGAGGTAGCCTTGGTCTCACGAGCTTCTTCATCACGCGCACTACGACTTGCGGCTGCCTGCTCTGCAGCGGCAGCAGCTGCAACTTCAAGTTGCTCGGCACGCTTCTTGCCAAGAAGATCTGTAACTGTCTTGCCACGACGCGCAGCCTCGGCATAGGGAGAACGCAACTCACGAAGGCCTTTGATACAAGCCTGTACCGTATTTGCCTTGTTCGTGCTGCCAAGTGTCTTTGTCAAGATGTCACGGACGCCAGCAGCTTCCAAGACCGCACGTACCGCGCCACCAGCGATCACCCCAGTACCAGGTGCAGCAGGCTTGAGCAGCACTTCTGAAGCACCAAAGGTCGTCTTGACCATATAGGGAATGGTTGTACCAGACAACGGAACCTCGATCAAGTGTTTCTTGGCCTCTTCTACTCCCTTACGGACAGCCTCTGGATACTGACTTGGATCTGCTTTGCCAATACCAAAACCCACATGTCCATTGCGATCACCGACCACTACCAGGGCACGAACGCTAAAGCGCCGACCGCCTTTGACAACCTTGGAGACGCGGCTAACTTGTACCACCGTCTCCTCCAAGTTCAATTTTGAAGGATCTATTCTTGCCATGTCTTCCCCTAATGTAGCCTCATCAGGATTTCCCCTGGTGGCTGCGTCTAGTTAGAAATCTAGACCTACTTCACGAGCGCCTTCAGCCAGTGCAGCTACTCGTCCATGATAGGCGTAGCCACCACGATCAAAGACAACCCGAGTCACACCTTTTTCTTTCGCACGCTGGGCAACGAGTTTGCCAACTTCGCGTGCCAGTGCAACTTTGCGATTATTGGCAATAGCAACGAGTGCCTCTTTCGGTGTCTTTCTCTCACCCTTCTGTGCAACAGGCAGGACAGTTTTGACTTGAGTTCCAGGCTTGCCACCCTTTGCCTGGGCTTTAGTCGATTTCTCCGACTTAGCCGATTTCTCCGCTTTAGCCCCTTTTCCCTTCACAGGTGCAGCCTGTGCAGCTACAGCTACAGCCTCGGTTTCGGTTTCCACTTCAACAGGACCTGTTGCACGCACATGCTCTGTGGCAACCCCCAAAGGGGGCACGGCTGACTGAGCCAATTTGAAATCTCGCAGACTTTCATCAAGTGATGAAGCTGCAACCAACGTCATACCCGTAGTATCGTCTATAATCTGTGCATAAACATGCTGTCCACTGCGGAATACATTCAGACGTGGACGTGACGATGTCCCTGCTAGATGCCGTCGTATATGCCGGTGCCGCCGCAGTCGCGCCCGACTTGCATTGAATTGTTTAATCATGATTCATCACTTCTTCTTGCCGCCGACTTTACCAGCTTTACCAGCCTTACGTCGAATCTTCTCACCAGCGTAGCGAATACCTTTGCCTTTGTAGGGCTCCGGCTTACGAATAGCGCGGATATCTGCTGCCACCTGACCAACCAGTTGCTTATCGATACCACTCACGCTAATCTTGGTCGCCTTCGTTGCAGGATCTATCCCATCAACCGAGAGAGTGATGCCAATTGGAGGTTGAACCTCAACAGGATGCGAATAACCAACCAGAACGACCAAATCATTGCCAGCTTTTGCAGCACGATAGCCCACACCATGGATCTCCAACTGCTTTGTATAGCCATTCGTCACCCCAACAACCATATTATTGAGGAGGGTACGATAGAGACCATGCTTAGCCTTGTGCTTCTTATTATCCGAGGGACGGCTCATCTGCAATGATCCATCCTCAAGCTTGAGTGTTAGCTCGGGATCGATCTGGCCTGAGAGTTCGCCCTTCGGCCCCTTCACTGTTACAAAATTGTCCTCAGTCCAGTTCACCTGCACCTTTGGTGGCACAACGATTGGAGCACGTCCAATACGAGACATTTGAAACCTCCCTCTACCAAATGTAGCAGATGACCTCGCCGCCAAGGCCTTGCTTGTAGGCATTCGAACCAGTCATCAGGCCCCTTGGTGTCGAAAGAACAGCAACGCCCAGGCCTCCACGGACGCGGGGAATATCTGCCTTCTTAGTATAGACACGCAGACCAGGCTTACTGACGCGCTTCAGCTGCGTCAGGACAGGTTTCTTGTCCACATAACGGAGAGTAAGGCGGAGCGTCCCCTGCGGATTATCTTTCAGGATTTCGATATCTTTAATATAGCCTTCTTCTTTGAGCACACGCGCAAGACTCAGCTTCATTTTCGAGGCCGGAACCAATACGCGAGTATGCCGTGCTGTCGCCGCATTACGAATACGCGTCAGCATATCCGCAATGGGATCAGTCATATTCATGGATTATCCTCCATCACCACGAGAAGCGAAAATATAGCCATTTTCGTTTCACGCATCTTTTTCTTCGCGTTAAATGCATTCGGTCCCCCATTCTATAGAGGATGTATGGGAACCGAACGCATTTCTACCAGCTCGATTTTGTTACACCGGGCAGCTCACCGCGTAACGCACGTTCGCGGAAGCAGATACGGCACAGACCGAATTTGCGCATATATGCACGAGGTCGCCCGCAGACCTTGCAGCGATTATGCTGCTGCACCCTAAAGCGGGGTTTGCGCTGCGACTTCACAATCATTGATATTTTTGCCATTGCGACCTCCAGCGTTACTTCTTAAAGGGCATGCCCATCAATGCGAGCAGCCGTCGTCCCTCCTGATCTGTGCGTGCCGTCGTCACGATGCTGACTTCCATGCCACGCAGCTTATCGACTTTATCATAGTCGATCTCAGGAAAGACCAATTGTTCACGCAATCCCAACGTATAGTTGCCACGACCGTCAAAGGCTTCCGGGGAAACTCCCTGGAAATCACGCAGACGAGGCAAGGCCACATTCACCAGTTTTTCAAGGAAGTAGTACATGCGGTCACCGCGTAGCGTCACCATACAACCAATCTGCATACCCTCACGTAATTTGAAAGCCGCTACTGAGCGCTTGGCACGGGTGATGACTGGCCGCTGGCCTGTAATCGCTGCCAGATCAGCAACAGCGGCCTCCATGGCTTTGGCATTCTGGATGACCTCACCCAAACCAATATTGACCACAACTTTATTAACAGAAGGGACCTGCATAGGATTCTTATAGTTAAATTCCTTCTGCAAAGCAGATATTACTTCCTGGCGATATCTTTCTTTCAAGGCTGATGCCATATTAACTACTCCTTGTGCGATCTTCAATAATCTTATCGCACTTCTTGCAGATACGCACAGGACGCAGCTTCTGATCGGTACCCATTGGGCGACGTGAACGCTCAACGCGCGTAGGCTCTCCGCACGATGTACACTTCAACATCACATTCGAGACATGAATAGGCATCGCCTTCTCAATCACACCACCTTGCCGTGTCTGGCCTTGTGGGCGCACATGTTTCTTTACGACATTGAGGCCTTCAACAATCACTTTATCGACCTGAGGCATAGCCCGTGATACAATTCCTTCCTTCCCCCTATCCTTACCAGTGATAATTAAAACTGTATCGCCTTTTTTGATTTTCATCTTATTGGCAAGATGGAGAGGCTTCTTTTGTACTTGCTTTGTTGCCATCTTTTTCCCCGTTAGATCACTTCCGGTGCGAGCGAAACGAGCCGCAAAAAGTTCTTCTCACGCAATTCGCGGGCAACCGGGCCAAAGATACGCGTACCACGCGGATTGTTACCAGGGGCAAGAATGACTGCAGCGTTCTCGTCAAAGCGAATGTGTGAACCATCGGGGCGGCCATACTCTTTAGCCACACGCACCACAACGGCATCCACCACATCACCTTTTTTTATTTGCCCATTTGGAGCAGCTACCTTGACGGAAGCTTTAATCACATCCCCTACTTCTGCATAGCGTTTGGCAGAACCACTCATCACACGAATGCACATAATTATTTTTGCGCCAGTATTATCGGCGACCTTTAAGCGTGTCTGTGGCTGAATCATAAGGTCTCTTTTCCCCTATTCTTCGGTACTGGCGGCTTCGCCGGACTCTTCTTCCCCCGAAGGGGGCACGGCGGACGAGGCCAGATTGGAGTCGGCTTGAGCCAACACATCTTCCACTGGCACAATGCCGCTTCCTGGCTTGAGAATCTCGACGAGTCGCCAGTGTTTCAACTTACTTAATGGTCGGCTCTCCTCGATGCGCACCAGATCACCGACGTGAGAGAGATTCTCCTCATCATGCACATGAAAACGCTTTGTCTGCCTATAAGTGCGCTTATAGATACGATGCTTTTTGAGAGTCTCGACAGTGACCACTCTCGTCTTTTCCATTTTATCGCTGACCACGCGCCCAACTTTTTGCTGACGACGGCTCTTCTTCTGCTCTGGCGTGGTTACAATGTGTTGCTGTGTCATGACTCACGCTCCAACTCGCCTAGGCGATGTAGCACACGCGCGATATCCTTACGCGTCTGTGCGAACACACGACTATTCTTTACTTCACCACGCTGTTGTTGCAAGCGGAGGTTGAACAGCTTGAGTCGCAGTTCTTTGAGTTCTTTCTGAGCCTCGTTATAAGATAGCGCTTGAATTTGCTGTCGGCGTTCTCTAAGATTCGACACTCTCCGCCTCCCCTCGTTTAATAAAGCGTGTCTTAATCGGTAGTTTATGACTGGCCAGGCGGATAGCTTCTTTAGCAATCTCTTCGCTAACACCGCCAATCTCAAAGATAATACGGCCAGGTTTTACAACTGCTACCCAATGATCAACGGCACCTTTACCACTCCCCATACGGGTTTCGGCTGGCTTGGCAGTAATAGGCTTGTCAGGGAAGACGCGTATCCACACTTTACCACCACGCTTCATAAAGCGGGTGAGAGCGATACGAGCAGCCTCGATCTGACGAGCCTCCATCCAACAAGGCTCCAACGCCTGCAGACCAAAATCGCCAAATGAGAGCGTGCTGCCTCGCATGGCTTGGCCTTTCATGCGCCCACGGTGCTGTCGACGATACTTTGTACGTGACGGTAGCAATAACGGCATGACTTAGTCTCCTCTATTCGTTCTGAGTGGCCTCAGTAGTACCATTATCTGTCGTCGGGGCCGTCGGCGGTGTAGTTGGCGCTGGCGGTGTTCCTTCCACCCCCAAAGGGGACACAACAGGAGTGGTAGTACGTTCGCTACCCTCAGGTACCTGGGTCTCTAGAGCTGAAGCCTGGGGAGTTGGAGGCTGTTGGCGTGGCTGACGTGGCTGACGCTGTCCTCCTTCACCACCCTGTTGGCGTGGCTGACGTGGCTGACGCTGTCCTCCTTCACCACCCTGTTGGCGTGGCTGACGTGGCTGACGCTGTCCTCCTTCACCACCCTGCCGTGCCCCCTCTGGGGATTGTCCACCAGTCTGCTGTCCTGCCGTGTGCCCTCCGGGTATCGCCGTAGCGCTTGGCTGACGTGGCTGACGTGGCCCTCTCTCACCACCCTGTTGGCGTGGACGCTGCCCTCGCTCGCCCTGTTGACGATCTCCACGTGGACGACGATCCCCACGGCGCTCTCCACGTTCCTCACGTGGCGCGAAAGTTGGCTGTCGAACCTCGGTCTCCTGGGGCTCGCCCACTTCACGGCGCTTGTCGGGGAGAATATCGCCTCGGTAAATCCACACTTTGACGCCAATCACTCCGAAGGTCGTATGCGCCTCAGTCTGACCATAATCAATGTCAGCACGCAGAGTCTGTAGGGGAACTTTTCCCTCCACCTCTTTCTCAGTGCGGGCAATTTCTGCACCACCCAGACGACCCCCAACAATGATCTTGATGCCCTTGGCATTGGCACGCATCGACTTCTGCGCAGCCTGTTTCATAGCACGACGGAACGAGACACGTTTCTCCAACTGCTCCGCAATGTTACGCCCAACCAGTGTCGCATCCAGTTCCGGCTGGCGAATCTCTACGATATCCATCCGAACGCGGCGCTTCTTGGTCTTAGCTTCCAGAAGATTTCTGAGCCGATCTACTTTTTCACCACTCTTCCCAATCACAATACCAGGCCTTGCTGTAAACACTTTCACCAACACCTGATCGGCAGCGGTACGTTCAATCTCGATTCTTGAGACTGAGGCATTAGCTAGCTCTTTATTGATAATCTGGCGGATCATGTAGTCCTCCGCCCAGATATCCTTATAATCACGCTCGGCGAACCAGCTAGACTGCCAGCCTTTAACGACGCCGAGTCTGAACCCAGTGGGATGTACTTTATGTCCCATCTTGAAAGTTCTCCTCCCTTTTCGTGGCATCTAATCCGCTAGATCGCAGCGTAACCAGCATCTGCTGGATCATCGGAAACAATCACAGTAACATGACAATAACGACGCACAATGCGCGAAGAACGACCATGTGAACGTGCTTTTGCGCGTTTTGCACGAAAGGCATCGTCCGCTACGATATTAAGAATATACAAATCATCTGGATCAAGATTATAGTTATTCTCCGCATTCGCTGCTGCTGAAGCCACCACCTTACGCACTGGCTCCGCACCAGCATTGGGCAAGAACGGAAGAATAGCCAGAGCCTCATTTACCCGAAGCCCTTTGACGACCTTCGTAACCAGACGCATTTTGCGCGGTGATATACCAACACCCTTTGCAATAGCCCTGACTTGCATCTTTTACTCCTCACGAACGAACCGAAGTGGTCTTTTCACTCTTGCCGCCCGCATGACCACGAAAGTGACGTGTGGGAGCAAACTCACCTAACTTATGACCGACCATGTTCTCACTGATATAAATAGGCACATGGGTCTTCCCATTATGAACCCCAATTGTCATACCTACCATCTCAGGGAAGATCATCGAAGCACGCGACCAAGTTTTGATCAAACGTCGATCGCCGCTACGCCGCACACTTAGTACTTTCTTCCTAAGCGACGGATGAATATACGGTCCTTTTTTCCTTGAGCGCGACATGATTACTTTCTCCTCCTGCCCGCATTACGCCGTCGGACAATAAAACGATCCGTACGCTTATTTCTACGAGTCTTATAACCCATGGCAGGCTTGCCCCAGGGCGTCTGTGGTTGCCCACCGATCGGTGCACGCCCCTCGCCACCACCATGGGGATGATCTCTGGGGTTCATTGCCGAACCTCGGACAGTCGGGCGGCGGCCCATATGACGCTTCCGTCCAGCCTTACCAATACTGCGATTTTCATGGTCGACATTGCCTACCTGACCAATCGTTGCCATACACAAAATATGGACCTGACGTTGCTCACCAGAGGGTAAACGAAGAAGGGCATAGTCGCCTTCTTTCGCCATCAACTGTGCTCCAACGCCTGCCCCACGTGCAAGCTGACCCCCACGACCACGCTCCAGTTCGATATTATGCACTGCCGTACCAGTCGGAATATTTTTCAAGGGCAAGGCATTACCAACCCGGATATCGGCATCAGGCCCCGCCTCAACGCGGTCACCGACCTTCAGACCCAGCGGAGCGATGATATAACGTTTCTCACCATCCACATAATGTAGCAGTGCAATACGAGCGCTACGATTGGGATCATACTCGATAGCAGCCACCTTAGCTGGTATCCCTAGCTTATCACGCTTAAAATCGATAATACGATAAGCACGTTTAGCGCCACCGCCACGATGGCGAACCGTAATCTTTCCCTGATTATTGCGTCCGGCATGCTTCTTCAGTTTAACCGTCAGAGACTTCTCAGGTCTTGTCTTTGTAATCTCTTCGAATGTCGATACCGACATCCCGCGACGCCCAGGAGACGTTGGTTTGTACTGTCTTATTGGCATCTTTTTTATTCCTTATGCCTTCAATATATCAATTGTCTGCCCCTCTTTAACGGTGACAATCGCCTTCTTCCACTCGCGGGCCGGGACTGGTCGGGGAGCAACACCTCGCCGACGAATCCACTTAGGCTTACCGGGCATACGCATCACATTTACCTTGACAACGTCCACCTTGAAGAGGGTCTCAACTGCACGACGTATATCAATTTTGTTAGCATCCAGCGCCACCTTGAAGGTATACTGGTTGCGCTCTTGCAACTTGACCGATTTTTCAGTCACGATACCCTGGCGCAGTATTTCCGTGATTTCCACAGTCTTTCCTCCTCTCCTATGCCTCGTTCTCAGAATCTACCGATTCAGACTCTTCTTTTCCCAAAGGGGACACGGCAGCATCTTTTTCAGCAACCTCTAGATTTGCCTCTTCAGAGTCTACCGATTCTATCGATTTTTCCTCAGCAATTTCCTGGTCTACGCGTTCCTCGCCTATCGACGTTATCGGTTCCGTAGCTTGAGGTTCTTCCTTAGCGATCTGCTGGCTCGCTTCCTCCGCACTCAGTCCCTCACCGAAGACTAACTCAATCCAGCGAACACTCTTCACAGGCATAATAATATAATCATGCTTCAGCAACTCCACCACATTGATTGAGCAGACATGCTGCACCTTAGCGGTTGGAACATTGCGAGTCGATAAAACGACATTTTCGTTGCGACGAGGCAACATCATGAGCACATGCTTGCCTGCACCAGTAGGCAAACTATCCAGAATCTCCAGCATATCCCTCGTGCGAGGCTGCTCCAGAGACAAATCATCAACAACAATCAGAGCCTCATTAGCAACTTTATCCGACAAGACCGAACGAATTGCCAAGCGACGCATTTTCTTAGGAACATCATGATGGTACGGATGGGGTCTCGGACCAAACACAACACCGCCATGACGGAACTGAGGTGCACGCGTACTACCCTGACGAGCATGACCTGTTCCTTTTTGTCTATAGGGCTTCTTATTACCGCCCGAAACCTCACCGCGAGTCTTCGTCGAAGCAGTCCCCTGGCGACGATTCACCAATTGTGCTGTAACAACCTGATGGAGAACCGCCATATTAGGAGTGACTCCGAACACCTGCTCGCTCAGCTCGAGCTGTTCCAAGGCCTCCCCGGCCTGATTATACACTGTAGTCGAGGGCATTTCGGTTTACCTCATCACATGCTTCTTAATCACGAGCAAGCCGCCATTGGCACCAGGAACCGAACCCTTAACCAGCAGCAGATTACGCTCAGGATCAGCTTGAACTACTTGTAACTTCTTCGCCGTTATGCGAGCATTCCCCATACGACCAGCCATACGCGTCCCCTTAAGAACGCGACCTGGAGTTGTACCAGGACCGATCGATCCAGGAGCACGAGAACGATCTGACTGACCATGCGTCCTCGGACCACCACGAAAGCCATGACGCTTCATAACACCTTGGAAGCCTTTCCCCTTTGACGTCCCGACAATATCAACTGCCTCACCATCTTTAAAGAGGCCAACGTCAAACAGCGAGCCCAATTCCACTTTATCTGTAGCTACACCATCCTGCAGCCCAACCTCACGTATCACTCTGAAGGGGCCCACCACAGGTCCGGGACGGCGCTGACGATTGTGCTGTACCTTTAGTAGCTTCTGTACCTGCTTATCAGCCTTCACTGTGACTGCAGACTCGTTCTGCTGTTCATCTTTTGCCTCAACCGAACTCTCTGCGTTTTGCTGTGCCTCCTCTGAGGGTTCTTCCTTAGAGTCAGAAGACGAATTTGCACGCAGCTCCTGTTGATACACTTGCAAACGCTTGCGCTGTGCCTTCAACAATGGCAGATTATGTCCGAGATGACCCAACTGAGGACGTACCGCCTTCCTGACAGGCTGCTGCTCAAAACCAATCTGGACCGCCTCATAACCATCGTGATCAACCGTCTTGACCTGGGTCACAACACAAGGACCAGCCTCAATAACAGTGACCGGAATAACAATCCCGTTAGGCCCGAAAACCTGGGTCATACCAATTTTCCTGCCCAACAACGCATTCAGCATAAGTCTTTCCTCCATTTAGGCAACGACCATAGTCGAGTCTGCCCCTCCCCGCAATTGATTACGCGTGGTGTAGGGACTCACCTATAAGGTGCACGGCAATTTATCGCGTCTGTGGGGAGCGTCCCGACCTAGAGTAGTTACAATCTGACTTCAATATCCACGCCTGCGGGCAAATTCAAACGGGTCAAGGCCTCAACGGTCTTATTCGTCGGATCAATAATATCAATCAAACGCTTATGCGTACGAATCTCAAACTGCTCGCGAGAATCCTTATCGATAAACGGTGACCGCATCACAGTATACTTATCAATCTCCGTCGGCAACGGCACTGGTCCTGAGACTCGCGCCCCTGTCTGCTGTGCGGTATCCACGATCTGCATCGCAGACTTATCAAGAATGCGATGATCGAACGCCTTCAGTCGAATGCGGATACGCTGCTTTATTCCTGTAGCCATATCTTTCTCTTCTCTTATAAGGGGTCAGAGGGCCCTTTGCGATCAAATATTGCATGTCCATGACCCTAGGGCGCAATGAATTGTAGCCCCTACCGATAGCAATGAATTGCATGTCATTTACCGAGCGATTTATCGCCAAGGGTAGGGACAGCAATTCACCGTGTCACCTTTAGGTGATTGCGTCCACGGTTAGCTAAGCACATTGGTACAGATGCCAGCGCCAACGGTGCGTCCGCCTTCGCGTATGGCAAACTTGACGCCTTCTTCCATTGCCACTGGCTGGATGAGCTCCACTGTCATTTCGATGTTATCACCCGGCATCACCATCTCCACTCCCTCCGGCAGCTTGATCGATCCAGTCACATCCGTTGTTCGCACATAGAACTGTGGACGATACCCATTGAAGAAGGGAGTATGCCGACCACCCTCCTCCTTGGAGAGCACGTAGACCTGAGCCTTGAAGAGGGCATGCGGTTTGATCGAGCCGGGCTTGGCCAACACCTGTCCACGCTCGATATCCGCACGCTCCACCCCACGGAGCAGACATCCCACGTTGTCACCTGCTTGGCCTTGGTCCAGCGTCTTCTGGAACATTTCCACCCCAGTCACCACCACCGTGCGCGTCTCCTCTTTCATGCCTACAATCTCGATGTTTTCACCGACTTTGACCACCCCACGCTCGATACGACCCGTGGCCACCGTTCCACGTCCTTTGATCCCAAAGACGTCTTCAACTGGCATCAGGAAAGGCTTGTCGGTGGCACGTGGGGGAGTGGGAATGTAAGAGTCCACCGCATCCATCAATGCCCAGATGCAGGCGGCATTCGGATCAGTGCGGGAAAGATCGCCCGTGCTTTCCAGGGCTTTGAGGGCCGAGCCACGAATGACGGGGACATCATCGCCAGGGAACTGATACTTGGAGAGCAGCTCACGCACTTCCAGTTCGACCAGTTCGAGCAGCTCCTCATCTTCCATCATATCGACCTTAT
>Ga0207416_1002186_pt1 | contig 22418 bp, 13 predicted proteins | sample PaiPotPPM11metaG_FD_184107 | JGI IMG/M metagenome (GOLD analysis project Ga0207416, IMG submission 184107) | Iron sulfur acid spring bacterial and archeal communities from Banff, Canada, to study Microbial Dark Matter (Phase II) - Paint Pots PPM... ...
ACAATGACAGGCATTCACGAAGATAACGCGACTGGAGAGCCGGATGCAGTGAAAGTTGCACGTCCGGTTCGGAAGGGGATTGAGAGAAAAGGATTGGCAACAATACCTCGCTCTCAGTCTACCTTACGCCCAATAGGGCTTTATTCCTTCTTCCCTCCACATTTCTGGCAAACGAGCCAAGGACTTTACAAAAGGTGGTCTGATTTGCTAGCTCTACCAGCACGCTACATACGGCTGAATCTTCGTGATGTCCTTCAAAGTCGAGAAAGAAGACGTATTTCCAGTCATACTGGTGCAATGGATGCGACTCTAGCCTGAGCAGATTGATCTGCTTGGCTGCTAGGATATCCAGGCATTTATAGAGCGAGCCCGGCTGCTGTGATGTCATCATGACGAGCATCGTTTTTGCTGGCTCTGTGCACCGTGGAGCTGGTTCACGACTGAGGGCGATGAAGCGCGTGTAGTTATCTTCGATCGTCTGAATCCCATTGGCTAGAATCTCTAACTCGTACAGTTCGGCTGCAGATGTACTGGCAACCGCTGCAGTACCCCGCAAACGTTTCTCATGAATCATTTTGGCGCTGCCAGCTGTATTGTAACTAGTGACTGTTTCCACCTCCAGTGCTCGCAGGAATACATCGCTCTGAACCAATGCCTGCGGATGTGACATGACTCGTTTGATATCACGCAGCTGCTGCCCTGGCAAGCAGAGTAAGCATTGATTGACTCGATAGCTGATTTCACCGATTACAAATAGGTTGTACTGGAGCAATAAATCATGCACATCATTGATACTACCTGCCTGCGAATTTTCTAGAGGAACGAGACCGTAGTCAACGTCGCCTACCTCGACAGCATGAAATACATCTGCGAAACTACGATAGGGGATAAAATCAGGCTTGCGGTGTCTCTCCTGGCTAAAATAGGCTCGTGCGGCCTCATATCCAAAGGCCCCACGCTCACCCTGAAAGGCTACAATGACCGTGGGAGACAGGGGTTGAGTACCGTTGGAAAGGGGATATTTTTGATTGAGAGATAACCCCATAAGTTCTCCTTCCTGAAACACTTAAGGTTGATGGTGTTCGCATCTCCTCGCAAAAGCGCCTCAAGAGGCACTTTGCAGTAGAGTTCCAGAATGTCCGTTTCAATGAGGTCAGGGGTACCACTGGTTATGCAACTGCCCATCCAGTATTACACGCATGACTCACTATCTAAGTTTCAACGAGGTCAGGGATTCTCCTAATGGTGGAATAGGCAGAACCGCACTGTGCGGAATAGGAGATCGAGGGCTCCAATGAGAAATACATCACCTCTTATACGCGTTATCAAAATATATTCTCTTAAAATAACTTTAGTATGGATGAGCTAAAAATCTATGGATGGGTTTAAAACTCTCTGAAACAGAACTCTCATATGAGGAATTATTTCAAAGAGTAATACATTGTTAATATTGTTTTAATGGACTTATATTTTAAAATATGCTATATTCGCTTGTATCAAATGAGCTGGGATTGATCTCAGCCTTGATGCACACCCTTGTCTCCTCTTCTCCTCTCAAAGAAGAGTGAGAGCTATTCAGCAGATATCGTGCCATCTGTGGAGTAGAGACCCTAAAGTCCTATGTTCTTTAAAAAATGGGTTCCGAAGAGGGAATTTAGGATATAGTCAGGGGACGTAAATCGTCGTGAGGGGAGATAGCATTCTTATCATTTAGCAATCACGAGAGGGGATAAAAAATCGGATGAAAGATACGAGTCTTAGACCACTAATGGAGAAACAGGGTTGGACCCCAAACGAATTTGTGGAGCAAGAAGCCCAGAATAGAAAAGGTTTGATTCCGTGGTGGTATAAACTCACTGCACTACCAGAGGCTTCGGCAAATGCCACTTTTGCGCAGCGAGAATCGGTGCGGAAAGCGCATCTGTTAAGCACAATCGTTTTTTGGCTCCTGTTTACTTTTCTTTTGTTTATTCCTGGGTGTCTCGCATTGCCCAATCACTACGTCATTTTTGCAGACCTAGGAATGATGCCAGTCTGTGTGATTGCACTCTTGCTCAACAGAGCAGAGAAGCCAGAGATCGCTGGCCTTCTGCTTACTATTGCATTCGAGTTGGCACTCACCATGGTAATCTTCACTACACAACCACTGGACGAACCCAGCATTCAGCAATACGAACTCTATGTCTTCGGCGAACTACTCTGCGTCTCGCTCCTTGCCCCACGCAGCGTTTTTCTTATGATGGCCTACAACATCGCAGTGATTACTGCGAGTCTTCTCTGGCAGCCGCACACAGCAATCCTGACCCATGATTTGAAAACACAGTTTATCCCAATATTGGTCAGACCTGTTGGGGTACAACTCCTTGTTGCATTTGTCTCCTATCTGTGGGTGAAAGGGACCATCAAAGCGATTGCCCGTGCCGACCGTGCAGAGACAATTGCAAAGTTAGAGCATGAACTAGCTGAGCAGAAACAGAAGATGGAAGAGGGCATTCAGCAAATCTTGCAGACACACGTCGCGGTCGCAAACGGGAATCTGGATGCACGTGCGTCATTCACCCAGGACAACATTCTCTGGCAGATTGCAAGGGCATTGAACACACTGCTCGTTCGCTTACAGAGAGCATCTCAAGCAGAGAAACAACTGCAACGCGTGGAGCAAGCTGTTAACGTAACAGTTAACGCGGTTCAAATGGCCGAGCAGATGAACCAAATACCGCGTCTCTCCTTTACTCGGACAGAAATAGATCCACTCATTATGGTTCTGCAAGGCAAGACGCTTGCCTACACCCCACCTCCCTTTGTCCAGCGGCCCCCTCAGCCACCTAATGCCGTACCATCAGATAGAAAGCCACGTGAAGCCTACCGCAGAAGCTAACAATTATACATTAGTCTGTGAAAGATCTCCTGAAGAGAATGACTATGGCTGAGCTAATGATTCAGTCATAGTCATCCTCTTGTTAGGCGAACCCACAAAAATGGTTTTCAAGTCACCTGAACCATGCCCTCTTAGAGGGGACACAATGAGGTCTAGCTAAGAGAAGGGCGACTTGGTGATAGCCAACTCCCACAGCCGCAAAAACCAGATAGTCAGCCGTAATGTTGGAGAAATGGTAGGCTAGATTGACAGGATATGACGCCAACGTTAGATTGCCAAACAGTTCCAGGGTGTCAAGATATTGCTTCGGTTGTAGGCTCTCTTCCCAATGATCCATCAATACACGAGAAGCCTGGTGCGTAACAAGGGCAATTTTTCTGCCTGCGAGACCGTGCCTCTTCAACAAGATATGGACCATTTGTGGGAGTCCATGCATGGCTGACACCAGGAAGGTTTGGTTGAGGCCCTCCTCCGAGTTAATTTCATAGCTGGGTATAGGTATGTTTTGTTTATCAACGAGAATGTGCGGTCTTCCATGAAGGATACTGGCACGGGTCTGCATAGTCATTGTACCGTATTGCTCACTAAGCGTTTGCATAGCGTAGTCAACCAGAACAAAGTGTCCACCAGGACCAACGACCACAGCTCCTGCACCATCGCCTATACTAAGCGCATGTCCTTGCGTATAATCCATGTATTTCGTCCAGTTGGTTCCGCAGACGATCAAAGCATTTCTGCTATGCCCCACTGCAATTGCTTCCCAGGCCTGGATGACGCTGATCAAAAAATTACTGAACTCGCTATTAATGGGGACTACCAGCGTTCGTTCAGAAAGCTTGAGCCCTCTGTGAATAGCATAAAGAGCATTTGGAGTGAGATAAGGTGATACTGAAGCATAGCCATAGAGTCGATCAATATCTTCCGGTGCTAGGCGGGCTTGAAGGAGAGCCAAATGAGCAGCCTCGATCATAAGCGTTTCTAGCTGTTCATCTCCATTCAAATAGCGTCGTTCTCTTAAACCGATGAAGAGATCTTTTTCTGCAACCCCGCGTGAATTGACCGCTTTTTTAATGTGATGGAAAATGGGATCGTCATTGCGACGAATATGTGGCGGAACACTATAGCCACATCCCTGTATGCCTATCGCCTGATTTATTCTTCTTCCCACTGTGTTCTATTTCCCTCCGCTTACCAAATATGAGCTAGTAGCTTGAGGGTACAACCACATTAACTGGTGGAGACCTGAGATTGTAAGCTCATTTTTGTATATTTTTTTGAGCTGACCACCACTTAATGTAGCTCTACCAGCTCGAGAATGCAGGGATATTATTCTATATTTACTAAATTTTGCTCTTTATGCACCATTCACTGCTACTTTTTGCTTTCCAAAGAAGGCACTCAGTGTGTCGGCGCGTCGCTGCAATGAACGAGGAATTTCTTCGAGATCCACCAGTGCATCAATCACACATGGCTCCTGCGCCTCAAGAGCCTGACGAAGGCTGTCTTCAAACTCTTCAATGTTTGTGACCTTGAACGTTCTCACACCTAAACCATGAGCGATGGCACTCACATCAAGTGGTTTCTGAAAAACGGTCAGGAAAGATCTTCCTGATAAGAGTGTTTCTCCATTATACACCATGCCGTGTCCACCATTGTTCAGAACAACCCAGATTACAGGAATATGGTAATCTGCGGCCGTATGGACCTCCATGCCATTCATTGCGAATGCAGAATCGCCAACAAGAGCAACGACTGGTTTATCAGGAGCTGCTATCTTTCCACCAATAGATGCTGCAACGGCATATCCCATAGAAGCAACATTAGTTGCTAGAAACACGGTCCCGGTTTGACGTACCTCATAATATTGACCAATCCAACTTAAACTATTTCCATTATCAACAAAGACCAGAGTCTCATCAGGTAACACCTCGTTCATCTTGGCAACAAGGGCCTGGGGTTTGAGCAACTCGGCTTGACCTTGTAACTCTTCAGCATTGTAGTAGCGGCCGATCTTCGCACGCATGTGCTCTAGCACACTATGAGAATACCGTGGAGTCTCTTGAGGAAGAGAAGCGAGAGCTTCAGCAAGAGCTTCGAGGGTTGCTTTGGCATCACCAATAATACTCATATCAACTGGATAGTTCTTGCCAATCTCCAGTGGATCAATATCAATCTGAATAACAGTACGGTTGTGTGCTAATTTCGGATCCCAACCATGGGTTTGAAATTCTCCAAGACTGGTTCCAATGATAACCAGAACATCGACTTCATCAGAAAACAAATATTCATCCGCCAGAGGATGACCACCAAATCCGAAAACTCCCAGGGAGAGCGCATGCCGTTCTGGAAAGGCACTTTTACCTTTGAGCGTGGTTGCGACAGGAATATGGAGTGCTTCAGCAATGTCAAGCAACGGTGACCATGCACCGGAAAGATTGATGCCATGGCCTACGAGCAAAGCAGGCATATTTGCTGTACTCAATACTTGAGCTACTTGCAGGATAGTATACTTATCTCCTGTGGCTGAAGCATGGGAATAATACTTCGTCACTGGCAGTGACTCAAGTGGCGCGGGCTGCTTGACAATATCTGGTGGGAGATTCAGATGAACAGCACCAGATCGTCCTGTCAGTGCAGTTCGAATTACTCTACGAATCAAATGTGGCATTTGTTGAGAATTTTGAAGCATAATTGATAATTTGGTAGCTGATCGATATGCATCAACAATATCAATATTCCAGTTACCACTGCTGCTATCTTGTAATGCCCCCTTACCAAAAGCACTCGTCGAGACCTGGGCAGATAAAAGTAATACCGGGATTGAATCGCTGTAAGCGCTGGCAATACCTGTTAAAGCATTTGTTGCTCCAGGACCACTGGTAGCACAACAAACTCCCAATCCTCGTCGTACACGAGCGTATCCCTCAGCCATAAACGCTGCCCCTTCCTCATGCTTGGTTAAGACAGGTCGGATCCGCTGCCTTTCAGCAAGAGCTTCAAACAACGGAACAAGGGGACCACCGGGAACACCAAAAATATGCGTAACACCTTCTTCCTCAAGAGCACACAACAGCACATGAATTGCAGGTAATGATTGCATCACCAATAATTCCTTTCATTTTCTATAAAAAGAGGTTCACTCCTCTTACATAGCACACGATGTACGCGAAGAAATCGATACAAAAGCGCTATGGCGGGGGGACTTGAGTACTAGCCTTTTTTCCTAAGTTTCTGCCTTACAGATTGTATCTAAAATATCTTCAAATTGGTTCATAACATGTACACGTCCTTCGAACTAGTGTATAATACCATCGTGAATAGGTGTTCCTTAGGGAGCTATGCAGGAACAAGAACAGGAAACACAGGAGGTACGGCGCTCCTCCCAATCCCGTCAACGGGATGGGTCTCTGCGCCACGCATGACTGATGATAGAGACAGTCCCGTCAGGCACAGTATTACATGGACGCTATCGTATCGAGCGCGTACTGGGTAGCGGAGGTTTTGGGCATGTCTATCTAGCGATAGATCTGGCCAATAACCAACAATATGCGGTGAAGGAATATTTAGTGACTGGTATAGGCGGGGAAGAGCAATTAAAGCATGAAGCCTCTGTTCTTAGCCACCTGCATCACTCTAACCTTCCAGCATTCCAGGATGCTTTTACCGAACGAGGGCGCTACTATATTGTTCTCAATTATATTGAAGGAAATGATTTAACAGACCTTATCCGCATGGCCCGCCAACACAACGAAGTCGTCCCTATTGGGAAGATTATCGCCTGGATATTGGCTATTTGTGATGCGGTCATGTTTCTGCACAAACAGCAGCCAATTGTAATCCACCGTGACATCAAACCCGACAACATCCGTATCACGCCCTCGGGCACAGCTATCCTAGTTGATATGGGAAATGCGAAGGCTGCAGCAGATGGAGTACGCACACTCTTCTTTATTCGCCATCAGGGTACGCCGGGCTACGCTCCACCAGAACAATACCCCGGCGGTAGTGGAACCGATGCCCGTTCTGATATCTACGCACTGGGGGGAACACTCTACTTTGCACTCACCGCTCATGAGCCGCCCAGTGTTTCAATACGCAACCAATCTCTGCAGCAAGGCCGCCCCACACTGCCTTCACTGCAAGAGAGCCTTGCCAACAATCCTCCCGAAGCGAGCCCTCAAGGCGATCTTGCACCTCAGTTCAGATTGGGTGTCACGAAGCCCGGTAAACCAGCGCCACACCATTCACGCCATATAGCACAGCTCGGCACGTTACCAACACAACTGCTCAAGCAATTGAATGCTATCATTCAGAAAGCCATGGAACTCGCACCGAAAGACCGCTATCACTCTGTTGCAGATTTCGCCAGGGACCTGCAACGAGTTGCGAAGGTCCTGTCAGCAGCTCCCCTGCCACCATCTTCATCCTCACCCCCACCTTCGCGCCCGTTCGACCCTAACTCAACTCAACCAGATCTGCAGGAAGTCTATGATGCACTCCAGGCAGAGATAGCCAAAGAACAGGCAGCTAAGCAACAGGCAGCCCAAAAACAGGAAAACTCTGGTACAGGCACAGCATCTTCGGCCCAGAATCAGAATACGAATGCTATCTGTCCGCGTTGTGGTACACCGTTGCTTGCAAATGCTGTCTTCTGTTCACGCTGCGGCACTGCCTTGAGCGGCCCAACCAACACGCAGACAGCAAATACAAACGCCAGGGATATATCTGTAGAACAAACGCTGCTTGTTACTCCATCGCAACTCAAGCAAGCAGTCGCAACTCACATGGCCCAACCACAGAAGACCAACACACCTGTTTCATTACCAGTTCAGCCAAACCCAGCAGCACAAGCTTCCATCGGAGACATTCCATCAACCCCCATAGCAACTCAGGTATCCGCACCGTCGGCAATATCCCTCCCTAACCACAACAACCAGCACCACCTTCCAATGCAAGGGCCACAAAGCCTATCACTCTTCAGTTTCAAAATAGGACATAGAGTTGCCCTTTTCCTCATTGCAGTCCTCATCGTCTTGATTGGTATCATCATTACATTCCTGATCCACCACTAGCACGCCTACGGGTCTTTTAAGATAGTTACCGATATGGCGTGCCATGGTCTTGCAGTCTAGAGTTCTACAGGCAGGTCACGGCGCTTGCCCCATTCATTCCAGGAACCATCGTAATTGGTCAGTTGAGGATATCCCAGCATGGCCAGACTGAAGAGAGCCGTTGTTGCCGCCACACCACCATTGCAGTAGGCAATGATATGCTGATCTGGCAAGACATTTATCGTAGCAAACGAGCGCTGGAGTTTTTCATTACTACGGAACGTTCCCGTCTTCGGATCGATCAACTCTTCGCGAGGCAGATTAACCGCTCCGGGAATGTGACCACGCCGACCTTCACCACGAGCAATTTTGCCTGTATACTGTCCATTGTCACGCGCATCGATTATTTTCACTCCATGCTGTCCCAGCAAGGCTAAAACGTCCTCTGCCGTCGCACGTAATTCTGGCTGTACTACAGCAGTAAATTTAGCTGGAGGATATGTGGGAATGGCGCTCTCCAACGGACGCTGCTCACGCTGCCACTTGGGCAGACCACCATTGAGCACCACCACCTGTCTATGACCGTAATAGTTGAGCGCCCACCAGAGCCGTGTGGCAAACTGTGAGGCAGGATGTGCGTCATAGGCCACAACCAGATGTTGATTTCCAATCCCCAGGCGCTCCATTACTTCGGCAAATTGCTCCTCCTGAGCAATTTGCGCCTCAACCTCATCATCAAGATCGACAATATCCTCAGTCCAGTCGATATAAAGCGCACCGGGAATATGCCCACGCTCATACTCGTCCCGAGCTCCCATATATGTAGCATCCTGTAGACCTTCAGCACCTTTACGAGGAATTGTCTGCACATAGCCACGCATATCCACAATACGCACCTGCGGATCATGAAGATGCTCTGCTAACCAGGAGCTTTCAACCAGAAATTGACTCCGCTCTTGGTCCATATAATCACTCAACCTTTCTAGGAGAATAAACCTGCCGCCTCCGGGTTATCAGTGCTCACAAAGTGAGCCGGGCTACCCAGCACCTTCATTGCTTTGACGCCGAGAATGCGCATCGATGCATTGGGCGTCTGTGTAGTGACATAGCGCTGTACTTTTAAACCTAGCGGACGGGCCAGCACCAGGGCCGCTGTTGATGCCAGAACAACGTTATTAAAGGTATTATAGGGACGTCGCATCTTCGCTACTAGCATTGCTGAGAGGCCAGTCAACAACCCGGACACCGCTAGGTTGGTTCCACAGCGCTCATGCACCGCCAGTTCGGGCTGGGTTGTACGCAAGAGATTGAGCGCTTCCTCGGCAGTAGGGAGAATAGCCTCAGTCGGTACATCGCCAAACACAAAGAAACCAGCTGCAAAAGAGATGCCGGAGAAACGCACCTCCGGGAACTTCTTTGACAATAATACAATTGTCGCATGCTCAAGCGCATGATTCTGCCTGACCGCTCCACCCAATAACATTTGTTGTGCGATCTGTACAATAGGATTTATCCCTCCCCGCATCAGAAGACCCTTGGCGAAAGCCATGGGGATGAATGACACATCTTTATTTAGGGCTTGGGCACCTGAGTATCTGTCTGCCAATTTGGTATACTCCTTTCTTGCTACTCATATATTGATATATTGACAAGTATGCTATACTTCTCCTATAGCACATTGACAGCGGTCTGACCTTCGTGGCTAGTCTATGCAAGCCCATCCCCTTTCGGGGATCAGGTTCCTGACGATCCCAAAGTCACATTGAAGACAACAATCTCATCCCCAAAGTTGATCACATCGTTGTCATGTAAAAGCACTGGTTGATAAATTCGTGCGTTATTGACGAGTGTCCCGTTCGCGCTGCCAACATCTTCTAGATACCAATTCCCTTCTGTAAACCAGAGACGTGCATGACGGCGAGAAACGGTAGGCCCAGAAATAACTAGGTCATTCCCATTGGTACGGCCAACTGTCGTCACGTCTTGGTGAAAACGATAGGAGCGCCCTTTCATTGGCCCACTACCCATAGTGAGACGCGCCAGGACAGGGTAACCATTTACCAAATAGGTATCTGAGCTAGCACGCCGGTTTGACAAGTCATCACCACAGGTAGTACAGAAGAGACGCGTGCTTGGATTGGAAGCACCACAGCGAAAACATGTCAGGGAGACGACGGCTTGCCCATTCTGGGACAGTTGCAGATTACTCGCGTGATCACTATTGACTACCTGTCCCGATGAGCCACCTCCAGTTGAAATAACCGAAGGGAACGAAGAAAGCCCGCCACGATACCCACGTGGCAAAGACAGATTTGAAGCTGCCAGTGCTCCTGTGAGCACTGCCACAACCTCTTCCGCCGTCTGATAACGATCTTGCTGTTGCTTAGCTGCCATTTTCTGCACCACCTGGATAATCGGTGTAGGAACACCTTCCACCGCCAATTTGTCAACTGGCAGTGGCTCATTCATATGCTTGAGAGTAGTGCTAAGTGGGCTATCAGCAGTAAAAGGTACATGACCAGTCAAACAATGGAACAGCACAATACCCAGAGAATAGATATCACTGCGACGATCCACCATCTGCCCGGTTCCTTGCTCAGGAGACATATACTGTGGCGTCCCAATTCCTGTCCCTACGCGTGTGAGATTCGTCGTCCCTTCAAGGATTTTGGCGATTCCAAAGTCTGAGAGCAAGAGATGTCCATCTTTGCGCAGGAGCATATTTGCAGGCTTGACATCCCTATGAACAATCCCGTTACGATGTGCACACTCTAGTCCTTCAGCGGCTTGGATGACAAAATCAACCACCTCAGCCACCGGTAAGGCACGCTTCAATCGGTCCTTTAGAGTGCCACCGTCGACGTATTCCATCACTATATAGGTAATATTATCCTGCTCGCCAAAATCATGGATTTGCACAATATTGGGATGCGCCAATCTTGCAACCGATCGAGCCTCCCGCTCAAAACGTTTGACAAACACAGGATCACGAGCATAATGGGTAGGCAACACCTTGATGGCAACATAGCGATCAAGCGTGGGTTGATAGGCTTTGAAGACCGTAGCCATACCACCAGACCCAATCCGCTCGGCAACACGAAATTGGCCCAGTGTTTTCCCAACGAGCACATTTAAATCGTTGCTGTTGTCTGCTTGGTTAGGACGGATATTTTCTGGCTGCATAACCCGTTGGCTCCCTCTGTTCCTGCCGAATAATCTTATGGCAAACTCGCGACTTTTCTCCTGGAATGTATAGAAGTACATCACCGTTCGCACGAAACAAGTCTTCTCAGCGCTCAGATAGCTTCGCACGCTTCATACTGAAGATAGTCACGGGCCACGCGGAAATAAACAGTTGACCTCTGTATCTCCAGGCACCAGTATAGCATAATCTATGACTACATCAAAGTATGATTGTTGGGGAAAAGAGTACCCGTGGGATAGAGCATACCTTGGCGAGGTGTGCAAGGGTATGCCACCATGGCACACCCTTACTCTCTTCCTCAGGATAGCCACCAGCAGGCTCATCCCTCAAGAAGCAACGTTTCCGGATCTTCCACCATCTCTTTGATCTTGACCAGAAAGCGTACGGCCTCACTCCCATCAATAATGCGATGGTCATAGGACATCGCCACATACATCATCGGGCGAATTACAACCTGTCCGTTGAGAGCTATCGGACGCTGTTCAATCTTATGCATCCCCAGAATGCCAACTTGTGGGCCATTTAAGATTGGCGTTGAAAGCAATGACCCAAAGATACCTCCATTGGTAATCGTGAACGTGCCACCTTGCAGATCTGCCAGTGCCAGTGTATTCGATCTGGCACGTTTCGCCAGTTCAGCGACCTCACGCTCTATTTCTGCAAAGCTCTTACGGTCCGCGTCACGCAGAACTGGGACGACCAGTCCATCATCAGTTGAAACGGCGACGCCGATATCATAATAGTGCTTCAGAATTATCTCGGTGCCCTGGATTTCAGCATTCAGGAATGGGAAAGCTTTGAGCGCACCGACTGCGGCTTTTGTAAAGAAGGACATAAAGCCCAGCGAGACATTGTGTTTCTCCTTGAAGGTTTCTTTGCGCCGAGCACGAATGTCTATAACGGCAGACATATCGATCTCGTTGAAGGTGGTAAGCATCGCCGCCGTTTGTTGCGCCTGGACGAGACGTTGCGCGATGGTTTGTCTTCGACGAGACATACGAATCCGCTCCTCACGACCTATCCCTACAGGTGCAGGCTTCTCTAAAGGAGAAGGCGGTGATTGCACTGGCTGTGCGGGAGCAACCGCTATAGATGGCATTGTCGATTGTGTGCGTGCATTTTGTACATTTTGCTCCAAATATTGAATTACGTCTTCTTTGGTGACGCGGCCATGGGGACTACTACCCTTGACCTGAGCAATATCCACCTTGTGCTCCGCAGCAATGCGACGAGCGAGTGGAGATGGCGGCCGTTGAGAATCAGTGGATTGCCATGTAGGCTGTGTAGACGCACCTAGAGACTGCTGCGATACAGTTTCCGTTGAGGAATTGCCACTAGATCCTGCAACCCCATCTGAGGTTCTAGCACTATCCTCGATCACCGCAATAACCTCTCCAACAGCGACACTGTCACCTACCTGTTTGGTAACCTTCTGCAGAACGCCATCCTGCTCAGCATTTACCTCAACATTTACCTTATCAGTTTCCAGTTCAAGGAGGACATCTCCACTCTGGATAAGATCTCCCTCTTTTTTGTGCCACGACGCAATAGTTGCATCAACGATTGACTCACCTAGGGTTGGCACACGAATTTCAACGGACATATTTTCCTCCCGGTTGTTTCAGCGGCAAACTGGTGGCTTCCATGATAATTCGTTCCTGCTCCACCACATACAAATTCCAGAAGCCCACGGCGGGAGTTGAGCGGTCGGGGCGAGCAATTACATCAATTGTTGCAGCAGGATTAACAATTCCAGTCAGTCGCGGGAGCATATAACACCATGCCCCCATATTGCGCGGTTCTTCCTGCACCCAAATTATCTCACGGGCATGCGGATAGTTGGCAAGGATTTTTTTCAACTCCCCGCCAGGGAAAGGATAGAGCATCTCTACCCGTATAATAGCGATATCTTCACTACGATCGTGTGCCAGCAAGTCAATAGCAATCTTGCCACTACAAAGTATAACGCGCCGGATATGATCTGCACGTTTAAGGGCTCTAGTATCATCAATTACCGGCTGGAAGGAACCATTGGTCAGATCTTCCAATCGTGCTGAAGCAAGAGGATGACGTAGCAGAGCCTTAGGCGTCATGAGTACTAACGGGCGCGGATGGCGCTTTAAGGACTTTATATTTCCTAGATGGGCCTGCAAACGCAACAGATGATAATACTGGGCTGCCGTCGTACAGTTTGCCACACGCCAGTTATCTTGCGCTGCAAGTTGCAGGTAGCGTTCTAAGCGAGCACTTGAGTGCTCTGGTCCCTGCCCTTCATAGCCATGAGGTAGCAACAGGACAAGCGAAGAATCCTGCATCCATTTGGCACGCCCGGAGGCAATAAATTGATCGATAATGACTTGGGCAACATTGGAAAAGTCACCAAATTGGGCCTCCCACAACACTAGTGCATCGGGAGCTTGGACGCTGTAGCCATACTCAAAACCGAGTGCTCCAGTTTCACTGAGCGGGCTGTTGTAAATGGAAAACGAGGCCTGTGCCTGAGAAAGATGCTGCAACGGAATATAGATCTCATCGCCTTCAACGCTATGGAGCACAGCATTGCGATGGCTGAAAGTGCCTCGCTCCACATCCTGACCAGTTAAACGAATAGACATCCCTTCCGTAAGTAGGGAGGCAAATGCAAGTGCTTCAGCCTGCCCCCAATCAATTCCACCTTCCTCACCGAGAGTTGTTGCTCGGCGCTGTAGGATACGTGCCAATTTAGGATTGGGTGCGAAATGTTTGGGCCAAGTCAACAATTCTTCATTCAATGCAACAAGCTGTTCTGCTGGTACAGGCAGCTGCTTATCTATATCAGACACAGCATCATTATACCCATTAGCAATTTCCTCGACCGTATCCACTCCATTGTCTGCATCTCGCTTGGCTTGTTCCAATACAGCAAAAATCTCTTTTACCGTTGCATCAGCCTCTCGCAATGGCACCAATCCCTCGCGATCAAGGTGCCGAGCATACAACTCGCGCACTGTTGGATGAGCACGAATGATCTCATACATTTGCGGCTGCGTAAAAGCTGGTTCATCACCCTCATTATGACCCCAGCGCCGATATCCTACCAAGTCGATCAAAACATCCTTATGGAACTGATCACGGTAGGCATGAGCAAGACGCACTGCGATTAAACAGGCATTGGGATCATCTGCGCTGACATGAATAATCGGTATGCTAAAGCCCTTTGCCAGATCACTTGCGAACAGGGTAGAACGACTATCCTCTGGATTTGTAGTGAAACCAAGCTGGTTGTTGACAATAATATGGATGGTCCCACCAACCCAGTACCCATTGAGATGCCATAAATTCAGAGTCTCAGCCACGACACCCTCCCCAGGGAATGCAGCATCACCATGAATAAGAATGGGTAGTATTTTATCAACGTCCTGCAATGGAGACCCGACCACAGAACGTATCTCTTGTGAGGCACGTGTCATACCCTCAATGACCGGATTGATGAATTCTAGATGGCTGGGATTGGGAGCGAGCAGAATCTTAAGGTTCACCGCTGCCCCTTCTCCCAGAATATGTTCCGCCCCTAGATGATACTTGACATCACCAGTCCATCCGAAACCAAAGCTATCCGTCAGAGGGATACGGTCACCATACTTGGTCGCATGGGCAAATTTCGCCAGAATGACAGGATATGGTGTATCGAGCACATGTGCCATCACATTGAGACGCCCTCGGTGCGCCATGCCAATAATGACTTCCTCCGTCTCGGAATCGACTGCTCCAGAGATAATCTCATCCAGCATTGGCACCAGCATATCAGTTCCTTCAATTGAGAAGCGTTTCTGACCAGGAAATATCTGGTGGAGATAGCGCTCAAGCACTTCTACCTGAGTGAGACGCTTCAGGAGTTTGCGTGCCTCAGCTGGAGTAGGAGGACGGTGATACTGACGCAAACCTACTGCATCGCGCAACCACGCACGCTCATCCGCACTTTTGACCTGGTCAAACTCATAGCTGATTGTACCAGAATACATAGCGCGTAACGCGTTGATCGCCTCCAGTGCATTCTTAACCCCTTCGGCAGCATGTCCTCCAATCACTTGAGGCGGCAGTAGTGAGAGATCGTTGTCAGTGATGCCATACGTCTCTGGTAGCAAAGCTGGATCGCCTAGAGGTTCTTCTCCTAACGGATCAAGATGAGCCCCTAGATGCCCCCGTTCACGAATAGCATGTGCAAGAGCCGATGCAGCTACAATATCCACCACCTTTACCTGAGACAACTCAGTCGTTTCTTCTCTCTTTTCAATCTCGATTGAGCCACTTGCACCTTTTCCATGAGACAACGCGGTTGTTTCTTTTTTCAGCGGTTTTGCCAATATATCAGTATCAGGCGACCACTTTGCAAAGAACGCACGCGCATCAGCACTGACTGTAGCGGGATCTTGTGTATAGCGCTCATAGAGATCTTGCACATAACCTGCATTAGGCCCATAAAATTTTTCTAGAATGTTGTTCATTTAAGATATCGCGGCGCAGAGACCAATTCTGTTCACGGAATTGAAGGAGCGCCGCTGCTCCTTTCGTATATTGATACCCATTAACACAATTGGATAAGGGTATAATAACATATAGGAATGCCCTGGACAGTTTCGGCTGCCTCTGAGCAAAAGCCATGCCTGTGCAAGCATACACAGCTCAAGCAGAGTCTGCTTGGCATCCAGGACAAACACCCGTCACATTAAAATTTTTCCTTATTGAATATTCTTCAACGAATATTCCTCATCGCAGGGTCTGTTAAGAACCTCTCTATAGTCTAGCACAAATTTGTACATTTTTTTAGCACACTTAGCCCAATTTTCTAAGCAATTTCTAAGCAATATGCAAGCCCACGTCAATTTGATGCTCTTACCACAGGGCTTTTCCTCCAAGCCCTGCAAATGGGTCAAAAGAGAGTTGACAGCAGGAAAGCGTGTTGCTATACTTCAAACATCTGTTTGTGAGAAGGAACACACTAGTTATGCATTTACTAACCTTTCAATCCTTAGCTGGCCCTCGCCTGGGCATCAAGACTGCACGAGGCATTATCAATGTTGCTGCTGCTCATAGCGCCTTCAAGGCAGAGCTGGATGGTGTAGCAGTCCCAGAAACAATGGAGGCACTGTGCAGCGGTGGAGAAGCTGCCTTGCAGACACTGCGAAGCTTAGAGCAACACGCTAGTCAGGAGCAAGGCGATCAGTGGTTGCTAGCCGAGGAGTCCTTGCAGTTTGGACCCTGCATTCAGCGGCCAGGAAAAATTATCTGTGTCGGGCTCAACTATCGTGGGCACGCCGACGAAACCAGTGCGGCAGTCCCCGAATCACCAGTGCTGTTCTCCAAATACACCAATACGCTGGCCGCGGCCAGCGAAGCTATCCCTTTGCCTTCTAATGCTCATAAGTATGACTATGAGGCCGAACTGGCTGTGGTGATTGGCCAACGCGCCCGCAATGTTGGGATCAACGATGCTCTGAACTATGTCCTGGGCTACTGCAATGCCAACGATCTGAGTGCTCGTGATCTGCAATTCCGCACCAGTCAATGGACGCTCGGCAAAATACTGGATAAATTTCTGCCTCTTGGCCCCTATCTTGTGACTGCCGATGAAGTGCACGACCCACAAAATCTGCGCATTCGCTGCTGGCTCAATGGCGAGGTTCGTCAGGACTCCAATACCGCTAATATGATCTTCTCCGTTTCCTACCTCATAAGTTACCTTAGCCAGTATATGACGCTGGAAGCTGGCGATGTAATTTGTACTGGTACGCCAGAAGGTGTCATCCTCGGTAAACAGCACGCAGACAGAGTCTGGCTGAAAGCTGGCGATGAAGTTACGATTGAAGTTGAGGGCCTGGGCCGACTGACAAACGTCTTATGCTGACTCAGCTCTCCCTGCATTTCTGAGGGGATGATGCTCAAAATATTCCTTGTTCCTGCGCAAGCTCGAAGAGCACATTGGCAACCTGACGTTGTGAGACCCCCACCAGTAGCTCAAGCTTGTCGTTGATCTCGCGTTGCAACGCAGCTGCTGCATCAGTCAATAGCGTCACAGGATCTTGCAAGCACGAGTCATCTCCATCCTCTTGCCTTTCTTTGCCAGTTCTGCTATCATAACAGTGTCCTCGCAGATCACCACAAGTGCCAATGACCTTGTTGAGTCTGGTGAAAAGGCAGACGGGTGCGGCATAAAGTAGTTCCCAAAAGAGAGCGAGAAGATTATCTCACTCTCGAGATATCTTGTAGAGGCAGCGACAGAACAAGTAAGCAGCGATCCTCGTTACAGAGAGTCTGGGATTGGTGTAACCCGGATACAAGGCGCGAGCAGAAAATCACTCTAGAGCCACGAGCCGAAACGATCAAGTAGGCCACGTCGGTACCTTCCCGTTACCATGAAGGCTTGTAATCCAATCGCGCTATGCACTATCGCAGCTTTCAACAGACCGAATTTAGCAGATTTTGGATTACAGACGAAAAAGTGAGCCAGTGCATCCTTTTGCGTACGCATTGAGCTAACTGTGGGTGGTACCACGGGAGTTCCTCTCGTCCCCAGGGGGGCGAGAGTTTTTTATTGTTAAGGAGAATGCGAAACACAATGAAAACCAAGCTCCTTTACCATACAAACAGCTACATGTACGAGTGTACAGCAAAAGTCGTTGCCGTTGAAGGCGATGATATAGCACTAGACGCCACCATATTCTATCCAGGCGGCGGTGGTCAAATGGCAGATCATGGTGTCATTTCGTGGGAAAACCAGATCTATCAAGCTACTGTGGTGGCAATGAGCAAGCGCGACGGTATTGTCTGGCATACGCTCGACTGTCCTCCGCCCCATGTGGGGAGCGAAGTCGTTGGCACCATTGACTGGGATTTCCGTTATCAGATGATGCGCACTCATACTGCACTCCATATTCTCTGCGGTATCATTTGGAAAGAGTTCGGAGTCCAGGTCACTGGCGGACAGATCCATCCGGATAGAGCACGAATGGACTTTGCGATGGAGAACCTGGATAAGCAGCGCATCGAGTACATTGAAGATAGAGTAAATGAAGCAATTGACGCAGATTATCCGATACGTGTCTACACATTACCACGCGAGAAGGCCCTTGCCACACCAGATCTGGTACATACCAAAATCAACTTGCTACCAGCAAACACGGAAGAGATCCGCATCGTCGAAATTGTCGGCCTTGACCTGCAAGCCGATGGTGGAACGCATGTCAACCATACCAAAGAGGTTGGTGGCATTCGGATTACCAGAACAGAGAATAAGGGTAGAATTAACAAGCGTTTAGAGATCGAGCTTAACGACTTTTAGATATATTTAAAATTTAAAAGTAGATTTCTTCCGTTATTATGGATTCCTAGACGCAGAGGAGGCCAGTGTGTCTGTGAAATCAAGTGTATTCAAACCAGTTGTCGCAGCGGACCGTGTTGATTATCCCGCATTAGAACATACCATCCAGCAATGGTGGGATGACAGCAATGTGCGTCAGATGTATCTGCGACGCAACGAGCATAGCGACAAACAATACTCGTTTATGGATGGTCCAATTACTGCCAATAACCCGATGGGCGTCCACCATGCCTGGGGACGCACCTATAAGGACCTGTACCAACGCCTCAAGACCATGCAGGGTTATAAACAGCGTTATCAAAACGGTTTTGATTGTCAGGGACTCTGGGTCGAGGTTAACGTTGAACAGGACCTAGGATTGAAAACCAAACGCGATATCGAAGCGTACGGTATCGCGGAGTTCGTCGAGCGCTGCAAAGAGCGCGTCTTCACGTTCGCTAAGCGACAAACCGAGCAATCTATCCGCCTGGGTTACTGGATGGACTGGGGCAACGACTATTATACGCTCTCTGACGAGAATAACTACACTATCTGGTCATTTCTCAAAAAATGTAAAGCGCGCGGTCTGATCTATAAAGGGCGCGACGTGATGCCATGGTGTCCTCGCTGTGCTACAGGTATCTCCAACATGGAGATGGAGACCGAAGGGTACAAGGAAACATCTCACCTGAGCCTTTACGTCCGCTTTCCACTGACAGATCGCCCAGGGGAGTACTTGCTGGTATGGACAACTACGCCCTGGACGCTGGCCGCAAATGTCGCTGCAGCCGTTAACCCCGAACTTTCTTATGTCAAGGTTGAGCAGGATGGAGAGTTCTATTATCTGGCCGAACAGCTCCTCCCTATCCTGAAAGCTCTCAAGGGACGCGACAAGGGTGATTACCGCGTAGTTGAGACACTCAAGGGCAATGACATGCTTGGCTGGAGCTATCAAGGACCTTTCGATGAGTTGCCAGCGGCACAGGGTGTGGCCCATACAGTGATACCCTGGAAAGATGTCAGCGCAACCGAAGGTACAGGTATCGTCCATATCGCTCCTGGCTGTGGTCGTGAAGACTTTGCTCTAGGGAAAGAGTTCAATCTGGCCGCCCTCGCCCCGGTCGACGAATTCGGTGTTTACACAGAGGGATACGACTGGCTTACAGGCCAAAATGCTGCCGCCGTTGGACAACAGGTCGCAGAGAATCTGGCACAGAAAGGTCTGCTTTACCGCCCACAGAACTACCGTCACCGCTATCCAACCTGCTGGCGTTGTAAGACTGAATTGATCTTCCGCCTAGTTGACGAGTGGTTCATCTCAATGGATAAACTGCGCTACGAGATCATGGATGTGGTACGCCAGATCACATGGATTCCGTCTTTCGGTTACGATCGTGAGATGGACTGGCTGCGGAACATGGATGACTGGATGATCTCCAAGAAACGCTATTGGGGCTTGGCGTTGCCCATCTTCGACTGTCACCAGTGTGGTAATTTCGAGGTCATCGGCAGTAGAGAAGAGCTGGAAGAGCGAGCTGTCGCAGGTTGGGAACAATTCGACGGTCACACGCCTCACCGTCCATGGGTTGATGCCGTGAAGATCCACTGTTCGCAATGTGGTGCCGAAGTCTCGCGTATCAAAGATGTGGGTAATCCCTGGCTCGATGCCGGTATCGTCCCCTACTCCACGCTGCATTATCAGACTGACCCTGACTACTGGAAGCAATGGTTCCCAGCAGATTTCGTCACTGAGTCGTTTCCAGGACAATTCCGTAACTGGTTCTATTCAATGCTGGTGATGAGCACAGTCCTGCAGAATAAGCCGCCATTTCAGACGCTCTTCGGTTATGCTACGTTGATGGCGGAAGATGGTACGCCGATGCACAAGTCCAAAGGGAACATGGTCGTTTTCGATCAGGCAGCAGAGCGAGTGGGCGCGGATACAATGCGCTGGCTCTATGCCAATCACGTGCCTGAGCAAAATCTCAACTTCCCACGTATCCCCACAGAAGAGGATATGGAGAAAGCCGCTCAGACGGGCATGCCTGTACGTTTGAGCGAGAAATGGATGCTGACACGCAGGACTTTAGATAAGATCTGGAACATCTACTGGTTCTTTGTGACCTATGCCAACATCGACCAGTTCGATCCAACCCAGCATCAGTTACCAGTTGCACACCGAACCGACCTCGATCGCTGGATCATTTCCGAGTTGCACCAGACCATTCGCGAAGTAACCAATAGCTTGGAGCAATACGACACGGTAAAACCGACTGAAGTCTTGCAGGCATTCCTGGAGGACCTCTCCAACTGGTACTTGCGACGCAGCCGCGAACGCATCTGGAAACCGGAACTCGACGACGACAAACTGGCAGCGTATCTGACACTTTATGAATGCTTGACCACCTTGCTCACCTTGCTAGCACCATTTATGCCCTTCCTGACAGAAGAGCTATATCAGAATTTGGTACGTAGCGTCAACCAGAATGCGCCGTTCAGTGTCCACCTCCGTGACTGGCCCGAGGTACAGGAGGAACTGATTGATGAGAAGCTCACCAACGAGACGCATCTGGTGATGCGCATCGTTGGTCTTGGCCGTGCAGCTCGCGAAAAAGCACAGATCCGTGTACGCCTGCCGCTCAATGCACTGCATGTCCATGTGCCAACAACAACCGAAGAAGAAGCGCTACAACGCCTGAGCGGTCAGGTGCTTGAAGAACTCAATATCAAGCACTTGGAACTGATGAGCGACGATAGCGATATGATCGCCTATACTCTCCGCCCTAACGCCAAAGTTCTTGGCCCCAAGTATGGCCGACTGGTACAGCAAATTCTGTTGTACTTCAAGCATCTCAATACACATCTGGCACAGGTAGCAGCCAGCAAGCTGAACACAACCAGGAAGCTAGAAATTATCGTTGATGAGCAGCAGGTGACTTTGACGACAGAAGAGGTTGAGGTCATCGCTACGGCACGTCCGGGCTTTGTCACAGCAGAAGAACGGGGCTATATCGTGGCGCTGGAGACTACCATCACTCCACAGCTGCGCGAGGAGGGATTGGTCCGCGATCTGACCCATTTTATACAGGATATGCGTAAGAAGGCTGGCCTGAATATCGAGAACCATATTGGCTTGGCACTCTATACTGGGACAGAGCTGGCTCTCATTCTGCAAACCCATGGAGATGAGATCATATCTGAGACCCTGGCTGATAATCTGCTCGTCTCTATCAACCAGGAGCAAGATAAACCCTCATTTGAGGAGATTTACCGCGAACGCATCTCACCAACTTCTCAGAAGAAACTGGAGGGCTACAGCATCGAAGTTGTACTGGGGAAGATATAGTGCACCTCTTAGTCCAGAGTGCACTGTGCGATTTGAGAAGAGACAGCTGTTTGGTACCCTACGAGCTAAAGTAATAGTATTCAGATCTTTCTGAGACAGGCCAAGGTAACTCTGATAATCCGAGCTACCTTGGTGTCACCTATATTTGCATGTTCCTGAAACCCCAACCAAATCTGGGGTCAATTAGCTACCCCAGCCTACTAACCGGCAATGCCTGTTTGCTGCACAACATTACTGCCACGCCCAGCAATGCCTGTTTGTTGCACGACATTTCCACCTCCAGGTCCTACAATTCCTGTCGGCTGCACAACATTACTGCCACGCCCAGCAATGCCTGTTTGTTGCACGACATTTCCACCTCCAGGTCCTACAATTCCTGTCGGCTGCACAACATTTCCACCTCTAGGTCCTACAATTCCTGTCGGTTGCACAACATTTCCACCTCCAGGCCCTACAATTCCTGTCGGCTGCACAACATTTCCACCCCCAGGTCCTACAATTCCTGTCGGTTGCACAACGTTTCCACCTCCAGGTCCTACAATTCCTGTCGGTTGCACAACGTTTCCACCTCCAGGTCCTACAATTCCTGTCGGTTGCACAAC
>Ga0207416_1002187_pt1 | contig 22400 bp, 21 predicted proteins | sample PaiPotPPM11metaG_FD_184107 | JGI IMG/M metagenome (GOLD analysis project Ga0207416, IMG submission 184107) | Iron sulfur acid spring bacterial and archeal communities from Banff, Canada, to study Microbial Dark Matter (Phase II) - Paint Pots PPM... ...
AGCCATTCTTCTTTCCATCGCACTCGACCAGGAAAAGCGTTTGTACGCCATCGAGAAGGTTCTTCAGAACGCAGGGGTGCTTTGTGAAATTGCAAGGATGGATTCTAGACCTCTACCCGAACCAGCAGGGAGTGACGCTTTGGCTGATCGACAGGAATCAGAAGCACTGCCGTTTGACTGACACGTTCGCCCCCGCTTTCTATGTGTCCGGGAGTGCTGAAAAGCTTGCCCGGCTTCAGGATGCTGCGCAGAAGCAAAGCACCGATCTTCGGACTCAACTGACCGAAAGGATTGATCTGTGGCTGAATGCCACTCGACCAGTTCTCAAAGTATCCGTTCATTGTCCGCTTGACTTTGTCGGCTGGGGACGGTGGGTCCATCGTTTCGACTCACGCCTACAGCTTTACAACAGCGACCTCATGGTTGCTTCGCTTTATTGCTGGGAGAAGAGACTTTTTCCACTCGCCTATGTCGAAGTCGAAGCGGACAACAAAGGAAGAATCCTGGCCATTGACTGCCGCGACGATGAATGGACGCTCGACTACGAGATGCCTCCACTCAAGATCATGCAGATTCGCCTTGCTGGTTTGTCGCGCATTGACCCGACACATGGACGCAGAGCTGCTCTCGAAATAGAAGTGGATGGGACTTGCTGGGAACTCGACGAAACTGGCGAGCCGCCGGCATTCGGTTTCGCTCGATTGCTCAAACGCGAGGACCCCGACGTAATTCTTTCCGAGTGGGGAGACTCAACTATTCTGCCTCTGCTGGGCCAGCAAGCAGAGCGATTGAAGTTTGCCTTAAACCTGAACCGAGACTTAGGAGTTGCCATTCAGCAGTCAAAACCGCGGAGCTACACGAGCTATGGCCGGATACTTTTCAAAGCGAGCGCGATAACTCTCTTCGGTCGCGTTCATGTGGACAAGCAGAATTCGTTTATCTCAGAAAAGTGTGATTTCGCGGGACTCTGGGAATTGGCCCGCGTCACCAAACTGCCGATTCAATACGCGGCCCGAACAACGACGGGCACGGGCATTTCGTACATGCAAATGGAACTGGCACACCGCGATGGAGTGTTGATACCGGAGCAGAAGGCCGAGCCGGAAGACCCAAAACAACCAGATGAACTACTGGCCGCAGATCGGGGCGGTTTAGTTTTTGTGCCCAAGCTAGGCTTCACAGCGAATGTCGCAGAGCTGGATTTTGTCAGCCAGTTTCCGAGCATCATGTCTCATTTCAATATCTCTCCCGAAACGGTCAATTGTCGGTGCTGCCCAGATGCACCTCGTATACCGGAGTTGGGATATCGCATCTGCCAGAAGAGACGAGGTATCACGAGCCGAGTGGTCGAACGCCTGATTGCCAAGCGCACGCAATTGAAAAAACTTCAAAAGGCGTCTGAACCAACTATCGCAGCACGATTCAAGTTGCAACGTGACTCGCTGAAATGGCTCCTCGTCTGTTGTTTCGGATACACGGGCTATAAGAATGCACGGTTTGGGAAGATCGAGGCCCACGAAGCCATCAACGCTGTGGCGAGGGAAACTCTCCTTGTTGCCAAAGAAATCGCCGAGAGTCGCGGCTTCGATTTAGTGCATGCAATCGTTGATTCCGTCTATGTGTGGAGAGAAGGCGCAACACACGAAGACTTCGAGCAACTTGCCAAGGAAATCGAAGAGCGAACGCACCTTCCTTTGGCAATAGAGTCTGTCTACCGATACGTTGTCTTCCTTCCATCGAAGCAGCATCAGGATGTTCCAGTCCCGAATCGCTTCTTCGCGGTCGGGGAGGACGGTGAGGTCAAAGTCAGGGGACTCGAATGCCGTCGCCACGACACGCCTCCCTTGTTAAACCAAATGCAGCGAGAGGTTCTTTTGATATTGGCGGAAGCCTACGACCATGAGTCATATCTTCAAAAACTAGCGATCGCACGCATCGTCTTGGCTCGCTATGAAGAACGGCTATCTAGCGGAGATGTCGAAATCAAGGACCTCGTCATTAGTAAGCGGATTACAAAGGAGCCGCGTGACTATCAGAAGGCTGGTGTCACTGCGATTGCCGCACAGCAGCTTTTTGGAAGTGGCGTGAAATTGCGTCCCGGCCAGACCATCGAATACGTCATTACGGACAGCGAATCCGCTGTTCCAAATGATCGAGTCCGCGCCTTTGCATTGTGGGAAGGATGGCACGGCTACGACCGAAAGAAATATGCAGCCATGTTGCGAGAAGCGTTTCAGCCTTTCGAACTGTCGCATCCCGAACCCACGCTAGATCCTCCTTCTAGTGTCTTTCTGCCTGGCGAAGATTGGGCCAGCTCTCCTCTTTTCGCCGCTTTGAGATTGCCGCGTCCCGGCGAGTAAGCCCTCGCCTTCGGTCTCCACTAGCACGTTTCGCGCCACCAGAAACCTGTGTCACTCAAACGTGCGACCCGTTCCGACCTAAACGCACCAATCTCTCAGCTCCCGTTCTCTGTTTCAGGACCTTGCCCCCTCGCTGTCTGGTGAAGGGGGCACGAAGCTCCCGAAACAGGAGAACAATCATGAAAGTCGAGCAAGCCAAGCAAATCATTAGCACAGCAATTGAGCAATTGAGTCAGGCTCTGGAAAGGGGCCACAGTGAGACGCTGAGAAACTACCTTGCGGCGATTGGCAGATTCCATCGGTACAGTCTGAGAAACGTAATGCTTATCGCATCGCAGAACCCAACAGCTACGCACGTCGCTGGTTTCCACACATGGCACAAACTTGGACGCTTCGTGAAGAAGGGCGAGAAAGGCATTTTGATTCTCGCTCCAATTGTTCGAGCGAAGAGCCAAAGCGTGGAACAAACCGAAACCGATGAATCATCAACCGCTGTTGGGTTCCGGGCCGCCTACGTGTTCGACATCAGCCAGACGGACGGTCAAGAACTTCCTGAAATCGGCAACGTCAAAGGCGATCCCCGCGAATACCGTGACCGGCTCAGTAAATTCGTAACCGATCAAGGCATTGTTCTTGAATACTCGCAGGACATCGCCCCTGCTCGCGGCACTTCCGCAGGCGGCAAGATCACGTTGTTGCCGGAACAGACTCCCGCCGAAGAATTCTCAACACTCGCGCACGAGGTCGCACACGAATTGATGCACCGCGACGAGCGCCGCGCCAGCACTTCAAAGCGCAGCCGCGAAACCGAAGCCGAGGCCGTAGCATTCGTCGTGTGCCAAGCAATCGGCCTTGAAACCGGTTCGGCAGCGCAAGACTATATCCAACTTTATGAAGGTGATGCAAAGCTCCTGTCGGAAAGCTTGCAGCACATCCAGCAAACGGCCACCGGCATTCTCGATGCCATTACGGCCAGCGATTAGTGGGAGCAACAAGGGAGGTTCCGCTCGGAGGAACCTCCCTGTTTCACTCTTCAAGAATACCGGGGAGTGCGGACGTATCTCGCCTTACATATAGATGAACGGCACGCCATCTTGTCTGAGACGTTCGAGTTCCGACCCAATAAAGGCTACGCGCAACAGCCCTGCGTCCATGCGCCATCGCTGGTCAAAAGGTCCCACAAATAGTTCTGTCGGCAAGGGTATCCTCGCATAAGGGTTCTCGATGGCTATGACTCGTATTGTTCCCTCGTATGAAAACCTAGCGGGGCTCTTTTCTGAGAATTGCTGGAGAAGGTCAAACTGATCCCGTACATCGATCGCTTCACCCCGTTTCTGTCTAGCATCTAGTTCGCGCCAAACATCGAGCCATAGATGGTTCAAGCGGTACGGAGTCAGGATAGCGATGGCGCTGATCGTCGTATTGTGAGTAGGTGTCAATTCAGCGCTGCCGATGAATTGATAGCTCTGAGGTTCTGAGCGGAGATTCGCCGTCGCAAGGCGATCCATCAGAATAAACTCTCCAAAGGCAGCAGAGGCAACTGCATCCGGTAAGGCGCTTCGATAAACGCTCTTGCTATTCCAGAGCACCAGAACGCAACAATGACCTCGATATCGTTTGAACTGCTTTCTGGCTTGAGTGATTTTCTCGCGTATCGCGGGACAGGGGCTAAAGCCTCCAGTCGGTTTTGTGAGCGGAGCGTCGAACTCCTTTATCTCGAATAGACAGATGTTCCCCGTGCAATCGACACTGTAGTCTGGATGCTTCCAGTCCACGCTCTCGACTCGGGCCCACTGAAGCTTCTGGTTTTCCAAATAATGTTGAAATATCGCCTCCGACTCGGTTGTTGAAGTCTCACGCACGGGCTTTCGCTCCCGACATTCTGGTCTCACCTAAAGCATACGATATGCTAGCGCGCAATTCATGAATGTTTACCCGAGACCTTTTTTATTTGGAAGATCGGCCTCCAGTTAGAGTATCTTGAACTTAATTCGCGAGTAGATCGCACGCGAAAGCGCGGCGGGTGCTCGCAGAATACTAGCCCAAGGCCATTGCCGATTGTGACCGGAGGAAGCCATGAAAAACAATGTGCTGTGCGTCATGGTTCTTGGATCTCTCCTTCTGGTGGGTTGTGGAAGCAAAAACGACGCGAACGAGAAGAATTTGTCCGACGCCGCGAATGCTTACTTAGTTAAGAAAGGCCAGCTATGTCTTGGCTTAGCCACGAAGTGGCCGGTAGACCTCCAGGACAGTGACCGAGGTCCAGGCATCGTCAGAGGATCGCAAATGGCCGCTCTAGAGAAAGTGGGCTTAGTGCGGTCCCACGAGACGGAGACCGAAGTCACGCCCTTATCAGGCACAGCCCCGGTCAAGGTCAAGGTTCTTCGGTACGAGTTGACCGACGACGGCAAGAAGTTTTACCAGGAGAAGGAAGCCGTCGGTTTGGTCGGCCAGAAGGAGAGTCGAGGCGACATCTGCTTTGGACAGCAAGCGCTGGACTCGGTTACCAAGACCGAGGGGCCTATTGCTGTCGGCGATAAAAAAGAAATAACGCTGTACTACACATATAAAATCGAGAATCTTGCTGATTGGGCAAAGGACCCGGATATCCAAAGAGCCTTCCCCGGAATCGTCCCCACGATCAACGGAGTAGGAAAGGCAACGCTTAATCAAAACTTGACTCTTACAGACCAAGGATGGGTAGCCCAGTAAGAGGCCGCGCTGTTCCCGATGTTCGCTTTATGTTTCCTGGCGTAGAGCGTACTGCCACTGTTCTCTAGTACAGTAATCACTAAGTGCACGTAATATAAACATTCCCGCCATTCCTCACACCCAGGCTTAAAACTAGTTAGCGACGGGTAACAGTGGGGAACCCATGCACCCACATCGAAAAACGACGCCAAGTCTCCCGTTTTTACTGAATTCAGTTGACCACCTAGGGAGAACAATCGATCCTTCTGTATTGTCCGTGGCCCAAGAAATCGGTCCCGGTGCCGTCCGCTATGCTGAAAAAGTCCTGGGTGACCCCGCCTTGGCCATTAGCCTGTTTGAAGAAACGGCGGCCACTGTCTCTAAAACCCGTCAGGAGAAAGCGGCTAGAGGCAAACCAGATGTGACAGACATTCGTGGGTACCTCTTCCTCGCGTACATGCGACGTGTTAGAAGGCAGAAGCGGATGGAAGCCGTCCTCAACGACCCGACCAGTCTTTCCTTGGCGCGCCAGGCGCAATATGCAGACGTACAAGATATGGAGCGAAGCCTCTTCCTATCAGAGGCCCTTGCTAGCTGTGATAAAGTCACGCAAAATATCGTCCTCCGTCGGCTAGAAGGCTATTCGTGGAAGGAAGTTGAGCGGCGCTGCGGTGTTTCGAGTGGTGCAGCACGGGAACGATTCAGCTCGACCGTCCAACGTCTTCGAAAGGCACTTCAACAACCGCGACGAGTCACATGAGGAGGTTTTCCTGTCTTGCCCGCCGTGAGACGAAAGCAAAAGAGAAAAGCGCGAGAGTCGTATTCTGAGAAGACGCTCCTCAAATTCGTTAAGGAGCATCTCTCCAAAGAGTATCCCAACCCCCGAAGAGAGGGTTGTCCCTCCCAAGCAATGCTGAAACGCTTGGCCCATGATCCCCAGCAAGTCGATGCTTCCATCGTCTACCACGTTTTTCACTGCTCCCCGTGCTACAAGACCTGTAGCGGTTTGCTTGCCCGCTTGAAAGCGAGCCGGTGACAAGCACTGTTGCCCGAGAGCCGTCGAGGGTTCCAGAAGCTAGAACCGAAAAAAACGTTATTTCCTCCCTGACATTTCTCGCTTTTTTTGCCTCTTTATAATTGAGGGGAGTTCTCGCAGGATTCTCCCCCGCGAGCTTGGCGGACCCAACCCGCCGCTGTAAGCCGACAAGCCTCGCGGACGGCCACCCGACGACTGGCTAGGACGCGAAGGTAAAAACCCCTGGATGGAGCTTGTGCTCCGTGTGTGCCTTGACTTCGGACACAGCCTCTTAGCCAGTAGAACGGTCTTTCCTTCTTGCCTCAGCTTTTACTGCGGGAGCCACGGGTTACGCGAGAAATCTCACTAGCAGGCGCTAAGAAGCGCAAGAAAGAAGGAGAACCGCATGAGCATACTTTGGCGAAAAGCAATTCAATTCAGGACAATCTCTAGACAGATCGCGGCAGTCGGACTGGGCTTGATCCTCGCCGCACCTGCCTTCGCGCAAGCAAACTCACCCTGGGAGAACGCCGTAAACGTTCTGCAAACGGCGTTCACCAGCACCATCGCTCGCGGACTCTCTCTGGTCGCCATTGTGGTTTCCGGCTTGACGTTCGCTTTTGGGGAGGGAGGCTCGAAGCGAGTCCTTGCGGGTGTGCTTTTCGGTGTAGGCATGGCAATCGCGGCGGTGAACTTCCTCGCCTGGCTCTTTCCCGGATAACTACCCCCGACGGAGGGAGAATGCCATGGCTGAAAACAAACGAATCAACTTGGTCCATCGGTCCCTATCTCGGCCTCTGACGATCCTAGGAGCCGAGAGAAAGCTTTTCTTCTTCGCGATGTGTATCGGTGCGGGAACGTTCAATCTGCTTGGCAGCCTTCTGGGGGGCCTATTGATGTTTCTGCTGCTCTACTTCGCGGCACGCTGGGCTACCGGGACCGACCCGCAGATTCTCCGATGTCTACTCACATCACCCAAACTTCGCAGCCAATACGATCCATCAAAACTCAGCCCGGTGTCGATTCGCAGGATCACCAATGCTTAAGCTTCAGCGCATCTTCAAGAATTACCAAGAAACGGGCTCGTTCAATGAGCAAGTGAACCTCTACGGGTTCATCGACTCCAATGTTTTCTTGACCAAGACCGGAGACATGGGCGTAGTCCTCGAAGTTCATGGAGTGGATTACGAATGCCTGGACGGCAATGCGCTCGACGGCATCACCAAGCGTCTTGAATCGGCACTGAAGCCATTCGATGACAAATATCGCATCTACCAGTATCTCTTCAAACGCAACAACGAGACGATTCCCTACAAACTCTACGGCAAGCCAATCGTAGATGCCGCCATCAAGAATCGTGTCGCGTACTTTGCTGGCAAATCAGATACGCTTTTCTCGCTCTCGATTTACTACGTGATTCTGTTCGAGGGCTTCCGGTACACGCGAACGCTCAGCAGAGCGCTCTCGGAGTTTCCGAAACATCCGTCCAAAGCACTCGGTGAACTGCGGGCTCACTTCTCTGGGACAAAACAGGTTGTATTGCTCGACCGCGAACTCAGCAAGGGTCAAGCGACTCTGCGACAGAAAGTCGAGAGCTTCATCCTACAGGTAAGCGATTTTCTGCCCATGCGGTTGCTCGACAAGCAGGAAGCATTCCGCGTCCTCAAGCAAACTCTCAATTTCGACCCACAAAAGATTGCGCTCGCACGCCTGAAATACGACACCTTTCTGGACTATTACCTCTGCGAATCCCATCTCGAATGCCATCGCGGATTCCTTCGCCTCGACAATTATTACGTGAAAGTGTTGACGCTCAAGGAACCCTCCGCGCAAAGCTTCCCATTGATCTTTGAGCGACTGCTCGAAGTCCAGGCAAACTTCCATGTCGTGACCGAGTGGAAAAAGGAAGACTCGGGAACAATGAGGAGAACCATCCAGGCCAAGCGCCGCCATTTCCATAACACGAAACACTCATTCGTCAGTCAGGTGAACCTCAACGACGCCCCCGCACACGATGTGCTCGTGGACGACTCGAAGGAATCGCAGGTACGAGAACTCGGGGACAGCATCAAGGAAATCGAACTTAAGGGGAATTACTTCGGCAACTTCTCGTTGACTGTGGTTATTTACGACCTCGACTTAGCAAAAGTGGAACGGGCATGCGCCGAATTCTACAAGGTGTTCAGCGTTCACGACGCACAACTTTACGACGAGAAATACAACCTTCTGAATTCATTCCTTGCTACCGTTCCCGGCAACCACGTGTTCAACCTCCGTTATGTGTATCTGCTCAACTCAAATTATGCGGATTATTCTTTTCTGTTCACGCTGCACTGTGGCGAACACCAGAACCACCATCTCCGTCAGGAATATCTCGCGGTTCTCGAAACCAACCATCACACGCCGTATTTCCTAAACCTCCATCACCGGGACGTGGCCCACACCATGATTCTCGGACGAACTGGAGCCGGAAAATCGTTCCTTCTGAACTTTCTTATCACCAATCTCCAGAAATACGATCCGTGGACCTTCATTTTTGACCTTGGAGGCAGTTTCGAAAGCCTAACGCAGCTTTTCGGCGGTTCGTACGTGAAGATAGGAATCAACTCCTCTGACTTCAGAATTAATCCGTTCTCTCTTCCACCGAAGAAGGAGAATCTCGACTTTCTTGCCCTGTTTGTGAAGGTTTTGCTGCAAGGCTCGTCTCCAATCGACTTGGAACCCGGCGAGGAACGAGATCTCTACCAGCAGATCGAGAATCTGTATTCGGTTGACCCACAACTCCGAACGCTTGGAGTGTTGGCAAACACGCTGGGCCATCGGATTGCCGACAGGCTCGCGAAGTGGACACGCGGCGGCCAGTTCGGATTCCTCTTCGACAATTCGGAAGACACGATTTCCTTTTCCCGTTTCCAGTGTTTCGACTTCCAGAAAATGAGCCAATACCCCGAAATTCTTGAACCGCTCCTGTTCTATATCCTGCATCGCGCGAACTCCGTCATTAGCGACCGGGAGATCAGTACCGTATTCAAGGCGTTTTTCATAGATGAGGCATGGGTGTTTTTGAAGAATCCGAGCATTCAGCGGTACATCGTCGAGGCACTCAAGACGTGGAGAAAAGCCAACGCCGCAATGATTCTCTCTACCCAATCCCTCGACGAGCTGCGCCGGTCGGAAGTCTTGGATGTAATTATCGAAAGCTGTCCGACCAAAATCTTCCTGGCCAATCCCGATATGGATCGGGACCTCTATCGGAGGCAGTTCCATCTGAATGAGAACGAAGTTGATTTAATTTCGTCACTGATCCCCAAGCAGCAGTTTCTGATTAAGACCCCGGAACTCGCGAAGGTCGCGAACCTCACGGTTGACCGGAAGAGCTACTGGCTCTACACAAACGACCCATTCGACAACCGCAAACGGAAAGAAGCGTTCGAGGCCTATGGATTCGAAAAGGGGCTCGACGTATTGGCGGGGATGGCCGAATGAAAACCTTACGCATGCCCAGGTTTGTCAAAGGAGAAGACAAATGAAGATTCCTCTGATGCTCCGTAAAAGCAGATTCTCACTCGCGATTCTGTGGTTCGTTGTCAGCATTGCATTACCTATCTTTGCGCAATCTGGTGTTGCTCGAACGGTGAAATACTCGCAACAGGACGTTATCTCAGTTCGCGCGAAACTCCGATATTCCACGCTTATTGTGTTGCCGCAGGACGAAGACATTCTGGACTTTGCGACCGGCGACAAGGACTTCTGGATCATCAATGGGGCGCACAACCTGTGCTACATCCATCCGGCGCAGGCTGGGATTCGGAGTGACCTCCACCTAATTACCGCATCAGGCCACGTCTACTCGTTCCTACTGACGGAAATAAGCAACGAGCCGACCGTCGAACCGGACCTCAAGCTCTTCGTCGAGCCAAAGGAGGAATCGAGCATCGGCGGCAACAATCTCTTGCAGGGCTACGTTCGTGCGGGCGAGGTGGAAGCATACAAGAAGGAATTAGACGCCCTTCACGCCCAGACAGACGACCGGATTCACGCAGCCGAAGCGCGCGCAACAGAGCAAGTCGACAAGTTCAAAACCGACTATTCAACGAAGCTCCAGTTCGATTACGCACTGGACAAGAAAGGTTCGCAGGAACCATTCCTCGTGTCGGCGATTTACCACGACGACTCATTCACCTATATCAAGTGCGCCGCCCGCGAGAAACCAGCCCTCTACGAAATGAAGGACGGCAAGCCGAACCTCATCAACTTTCAGCTTGAGAACGGCGTCTACATCATCCCGAAGGTGATCGACTCGGGCTACCTTGCCATTGGCAAAAAGAAAATCACATTTACGCGGCGAGGATAGTGGGAACCCCGAAAGCCCGCGAGAAGGAGAGAACCATGAACGAACCAATTCAAGAAAAGACGACTACACCCCCCGGTCTTCTGCCAAAGCACGTTCAATCGTGGCTCATCCTGAGTCTCGCAGTTCTCATGGTTGTCATCATGTGGCTCACGGGTGGGAAAAAGCAGGCGAGTCTCCCAAAAGCAAATGCCTCCACGATCCAAACTCCGCTTCCGCTTGAAGTAAACGAAACGAAGATTACGGATTTACAAAACCGAATTCAGGAACTTCAGAGAGAGCAACTCGCAGCCCAGAGTGCTCTTGTGCAACAAAATCGTCTGCTCGGTGCTGCCCCGGACCCACAGCAGACGCAGGCTAACAGCGCATCAGGAAATCCGAGTAGTACTGAAGACCCAATTCAAACGGAGCGCAAAAGGCGACAATACGTTTCACTATTCTCTTCAAATATCGCGCTGAGCTACCGAAAGACCGATCCGGGAACCCAGTCCCCCCTCTCCGAACCGTCATCACAAAACCCGAACGCAGGCCCTTCCAGTCCTCCGTCCACTGGCCCTGACCTAACTCAATTGGCCCAAGTGGCCCAAATCCTAAAGGACGCTCAACCCAACGTCGCAACCCAAGCTCCGGTGACAGCCCAGCCGAATTCTATGCCCTCTGCGCAAGCGGGCAGTTCTTCCGCACCAACAGGTCCAGCCGATGTCAAAAATGAAAGCAAGGAGGCGACAAGCCCCGCCGCCACGATCCAAAAGTCGTCGGACGCTGCGGCGGGGAAAACTTACATTCTCTTCGAAGGAACAATTCTCGAATCTGTTCTTATCAACCGTCTCGACGGACAGTTCGTTGGACCAGTCGAATGCCTCCTATCAAACGACGTGTACTCCCACGACCGCCAGCACCTTCTCATTCCCGCAGGAACGAAGATTCTTGGTGAGACAAGACGAGTTGAGGCGTTCGGTCAAACCCGACTTGCCGTCGCCTTCCACCGTCTCATCATGCCGGACGGATATTCCCTGAATCTCGACCAGTTCAAGGGTCTCAATCAGATCGGCGATGCCGGTTTGCGAGATCAAGTAAACAACCACTATCTGCGCATTTTCGGCACTTCACTCGCTATCGGTGCGCTCGGGGCCGTAGCGGAGGCCGGAACCGGCGGCACATTTAACGCTTCCGGTGCCGACCTGATGCGCCAGGGCTTCGCTCAGAGCATGGCGCAGTCTTCCGAACAGATTCTCGACAAGTTTCTCAACATTCTGCCAACCGTAACGATCCGGGAAGGACATCGCGTAAAGGTCTATCTTTCGGGCGACCTCGCGATGCCCGACTACAACAATCACAAAATGCCGCCCGACCTGTGAAGGCCGAGTGCAAACAGCAACAACGCTAAAACTCGGAAAGGAGAATACGAAATGAAAAGAAAGGCTCTGGCACTCTTGCTCATTATGGGGTTGTGCGTTGGGGCTGCCTCGGCGCAATTCGGATTCGGGATTGTTTACGACCCCACAAATTACGCGAACGCGTTGCTCCGCTATGCCGAACTTCAACAACAACTCGTTCAATTGAAGAATAGCTATACCCAACTCATTACTCAGTACAACCTAGCTTTGCAAATGTCCCGCAACCTCCAAAACATGCCTGCTCGTTATCAGGCCCAGTTCTCGCAATGGAGGAACACTCTCGCGGGGAATACGTACCAAAATACTGGAACTTGGGTGACCGGGATCAACTCTGGCCTGTTTCCCACCGTAACCACCGGATACCAGCAAGCCACAACCCAACTACTCCAATACAGCCCCGACCATATCTCCGGAATGACCGACGATGAACAGGCACGAGTCAAATCCCAGTATGCGTCCGTTGAACTCGCTGACGGCGCAAACACCACCGCCATGGCCGCTATCGGATCAATCCGTGGGAACGCCCAGAATGTCCAAACGCAGATTGCGAACCTTGAACAGGATTCGTTGTCTGCGGACCCAAATCTGAACACCGAAGTCTCCGTCCTGAACAAGATCAATGCGGCTGGGGTCTTGACCCTCCGCACGCTTCAGGACTCAAACAAGCTCCTCGCGTCGCTTCTTGAACAGCAAACCATTATCGCGAAGCAGCAACGCGAGGCCACGACCAATGCCATCAACACCGACATCTCGCGACGTGCCAACCTTGCCGGAAATATGGCTCAAGTGAACGGCACGTTGACAGAGTCTCTACAGAACTTTCGGATGCCTTAGAAGGAATTGCTCATACCCGACGCGTCGAAGGAGCCACTACGATGGACTACCTCCAATTCATCTTTCAGGCCATCAACAATCTGCTCACGCAGAACCTTGGCTTCTTCGACGCAATGGGCCAGAACCTATTCCGATCCTTTGCCACAATCCTGGTGGTTTGGTATGGCGTGAAATCGGCACTCTCCGCCGCTGGCGGGCGGCACATGTTTAACTTCGACAATTTCGCAAGCCTGCTCCTGACCATTGCCTTTGGTTTTGCAATGGTGAATTACTACAGCACCCCGATTCCGGGCATGGGCGCAAGCTTTCATAACCTCATTACCGACGAATCGCAGTTTCTCGCAAATAAAATCAATCAGACCGAACTCCAAACTGTCGAAGAGAGAATCGCCGATTACGAGACACGCATGGATTCGCCGGGCATCACGGACATCCTGGGAACAATAATTTATGTCGTCATCATTATTTTGCTCGCTGCCGCCCAGGCCATCGCAATTGTCGTAATCGCGTTCGGATTCATCGCCACTGCCGTGTGCGTGCTCGTAGGGCCTATATTCATACCCTTCTTTATCGTCCCTAAATTGGAGTGGTTGTTTTGGGGGTGGTTCAAATGCTTCATCCAATATGCTTTTTACCAGGTCATCGCAGCGGCGGTTGTCTATGTAATTGCGAACCTCATCTTGGGCATCTTCGATCTTCAGCCCACAGGCACTATCTCGACCGTCCAGCTCATTGAGGCGTTTCCGGTTCTCTTCATCACTTTTCTCGCGTCAATCTATACGCTTCTGAAAATTCCGGCGCTTACCAACCACATCTTTAGCGGAACGGCAGGAGGATCTTCTGCCGGAATCCTGGAAAGGGTTTTTGGATGAACAACGACGCGACCTTTCAAAATGCGAAACGACTCTATCTCGAACAGTATGGCGATCCGATGGTGACCAACACCTATCTGAAAATCGCGCTGGTCCTCGTCTCCCTTGTAGCCATCGGACTCGCCCTTGTGGACCTGAGAACGATTCGCACCTTTCAGAACTTCCGTCCCCTCGTCATTCGAATTGACGACTTGGGCCGGGCTGAAGCCATCAATTACCACAATTTCGAGTACAAGCCGCAGGACGCTGAGGCCAAGTATTTCCTTTCACAATTCTGCGCGCTCTATTACCGCCGCAACCGCTACACGATCCAGGATGACTTTTCGAAGTCTCTCTATTTCCTGGATGGCAAGCTTGCGGACGGCATCATCGACGCCTACCACAAGGACGATGTCATTAAGAAGTTCATCACGAATACCTCCGTTTCCGAAATCGACATTGATGTGAAGAAAGTCGCGCTCGAAGACATGCAGTCCCCGCCCTACAAGGCACGTGTGGACTTTTACATGGTCTATTACTCACCCTCGGATCACAGCGAGATCAAGCGTGACCTCTATACGGCGAATTTCGTGTTTGTTTTTAAGAGCAACGTTCCGAACGAGCTTATTCCGATAAATCCGTTGGGCCTTGCGATCACGTATTTCCGCGAGGACCAAGCCTTCAAGTGAGCACCTATGGTTGCGAACGCACTCATGCTGACCATCGCCATCGTTCTGGGACTTGGCTTCTGGTGTATGCAAACGCTGACCTACTTCATTTCCTATAAGAGCGTCTTGTTCCGGTTCTATGGCACGCCAATCTTGATCTACTGTGCGGTTCTCTTTATCAATGTCTTCGCGCTCGCCTTCGCATTGAATCGGAAATTCTTCCTCAAAGACACCGGCAGAAAACTCTCGCATCTCGACAAGCAGTTACATGTCGGGCAGACGGAAGTGACCGCTCCATCCCTCGAAGAGGAGGTGGACTAGCGTGTCTCGCGATTACGCGCCTGATTCTGTCGAACCCAGAGACGCCGGACCCGAGCCGGTTTCCGGTACCCGCCAAACGGGTCGTTCCGACTCCTCGCGGGTACAGGGACCTGGCAGTGACGCACAGGATGATGCTCGACTGGCACCCGAACGCGGACCCAAAGCGGAGATGGAGCGCGCAGTCGAACCGCGCAAGGCGTACGAATTTCGCGGCAGAACGTACACCGTCAGGTCCTCTGAAATTGGGACTCTCGTTGAGCTTGGTAAATTCCGAGCCGTTGCAACGGAGGATCTCGAAGAGTTCCGTTACGACGGAGAAAGGGACCGCATGAGACCGGACGTAGCAAACCTCATCCGGCAGGGCCTCGTCACAGAGAAGACCATCCCGCACTCCGACACCGATCCCCGCCGATTGCTGACTTTAACCAAAAAGGGCCATCAATTCCTCCGCTCAACCGGAACGGTCTCTAGAAATCAAGCGACCCATTACGGCTTCACGAAACCCCGCGAAGCCCACCACGACGCCGACCTCTATCGCCTCTATCACAAGGCCGCCGAAGACATTGAGCGGCAGGGCGGCAAGAATCCCCGCGTTGTTCTCGACTATGAATTAAAGAAGCGCCTTTTTCACGACTTGGCAAAGCTCGACCCAGAAAAACATTCCGCCGAGAGCAAGAGAGAGATAGCGGAGAAACACGGCTTGCAGCTTGTTCGCGGGAAGATTCCGCTCCCCGACCTTCGGATCGAATACGAAGACCGTGAAGGGAACATGGCTCGCGTGGACCTTGAGCTTGCTACCGAGCACTACCGGGGGAGCAATCTAGCAGAAAAGGTGCGCGCCGGATTCTCTCTTTACGCGCGTGCACAAGATGCCCCCGGCCTCCGGCGTGTCCTAGACCAGAAGGAGCTCACAGCGGAGATTCTGTCGCTATGAACATCCAGACTAACCAAATCGAGCGAATCAAAGAACTCGGCTACACCGAAGCAGAGGCTCGCTTCATTTATATAGTCGCGATCCACTCAGGCTACTTCACGCTGCGGCAGTTCCTCAATTTCACGCAGGCTAGGCGCGGCAAGCGGTCGAATGTCTTTGCCCAGAAACTCCTGAAGCACGGGCATGCCACCATGCGCGACTATATGGGCGCAGGATCTGTCTTTCATCTATTTTCCAGGACCATTTACGGCCAGATCGAGAAAGACAACCTCCGCAACCGCCGCCAACATTCCTTTGATTTCATCCGTACTCGCCTCGTCCTCTTAGACTTCATCCTGAACAATCAGGACCTCGCGTATTTTGAAACCGAGCAAGACAAGGTGAGCTTTTTCTGCGAGAAACTAGAGGTTTCCAAAGATCTCCTTCCGGCCAAGGTTTACGAAGGCGCTTCAGGCAGCCGTCCTACGATTCGTTATTTTGTGGATAAATTTCCTCTCTTCCTTGCCCCGCCTCTCCCAGGGGCTCCCGCTGTGGTCACGCTGAGCTTTGTGGATTCGGGGTTCGAAACGCCTTCCAGCTTCACAGGTCACGTCAACGCCTATCAGGGGTTGTTCCGGCAGCTAAAAACTTTTCGCTTTCTATACATCGCACCAAAGGACGCCCATTTCCGAACGGCTGAAGACCGCTTTCGTGCTTTGGTAAAAAGGCCGCTTGAATCGGACGTTTCGAGTGAGGTCCTCCGCTACTTCCAGGTTCGGAGGAAGTGGGACAACCGCGAGTATGTGGTGCCCGTAACCGAGGATTTTGAATTCCTGAACGATGCGCGGCGGCGGTTTCACGGAAGCCGGTTTGAAAACCTGTACGAAGCGTGGCGCACCGAAGAACTAAAAGAGCTTGATCTGCGGAGGGAATTCTCCCAACTGACTCCAGATAGAACGGTGTTCTTCGATACCTTTTTGGTGAACGGCCATTGGTCTCCCGTTTCTGAGGACCGCACTGACGGTGAACGGTGCAGGAAAGACACAGATCACCAGGCCGTTCACCGTTCCGTTCACCCGGATGGTGAACGGAAGTTAGTGGGAGCGTAGAGGTTGCGCATGGCGCGGCAGTCACTTCTGGACGCGGGCAAAATACCGAGTTGGGCTGGAGCGACCCCACTTTTGGGAGCCTTCGGCTGCCCAAAGAATCATGGGGGTCGCTCCAGCCCAGGGAACGGACTGCGCGTTCCCTTTACAACGTGTTTTGCCCGCGTCCAGGGAAGCAGATAACTCATAAGGAGGAAGGATATGTCGATCATTAACAAGCGACCGGAACTCGTTAAGAGGGAGTACGAGCTGGAGGATATCGTCGTCTCGACCGTCGAAAAGTACGCAACGTTCATCGAAAGCACGCCGGATCATGTCGTGAATTCGGCGCTGAAAATCCTGTTATTCAAGGACAAGCAGTTCTTGAACTGGAGAAAGCAGCAACAGACGGCTGGGAAGAAGGATGGAAACCCGATTCCGAGAGCGGCAGCAAAATGATGCAGAAAATCCTTAACTCGAAGAACTTCGTCGCCTGTTTGCTGGCGGCGGCTACGGGTATGACCCTATATTTTCGGGTGCCGTTCCCCGAAGAAAATGTCTTCCTGAAGGTCATGGCTCTGCGGTCGCCGTCCATCTTCTACTTCGTCAAATACTCTTATACGCTCTTCCTCTTCTCGACCCCCTACATCGGCTATTCCATTGCGCTCTCGGGCGTATACATTTTTACTCTTAAAGCAGGCCGCCGAATTCGAGCGGGCCGGTTATCGCTATTTCCTGACCCTCGCAAGAGGGACAAGCTCTTCCTCGTGCTCGGGGAGATTCACAATCCGCGAAAGCAGGTACCCGCAGAAAACCCGCAGTGGCTCGTCATCCCGGAAAGAGGTCTTTTCACCGGCATAGCAATCCTCGGCGCAATCGGCACCGGAAAGACAAGCTGCTGCATGTACCCATACGCAGATCAGATTCTTGGGTACCGGGCAGGAGAAAAAGACAAGAGGATCGGAGGCCTCGTTCTCGAAGTGAAGGGCGATTTCTGCCACAGGGTTAGAGAAATCCTAGAGCGCCACGGAAGGGCTGAAGACTATATCGAAATCAGCCTCAATTCTGAATATCGCTATAACCCTCTTCACAACGACCTCGACGCATATGCTTTGGCATACAACATCGCGTCGCTGCTAAACAACCTCTTCGGGAGGGGTAAGGAACCCTTCTGGCAGCAGGCATACACAAATCTAGTCAAGTTCATCATCCTTCTCCATAAGGTAGCGTTCGACTACGTAACCTTGTTCGATGTCTACGAATGCGCGATTGACCCGGCGACGCTCGAAAAGAAAATCAACGAAGCAGAGCGCAGACTCACCGAGACCGATTCAGTGCTGGTTTCGGAGGAGGAATATCTCAAGCATCCCCGCGAGCTTGAGCCGTTCAAATTCCGGCTGGACGAAGAATCGAAGAGCTATGTATCAACTCTCACGCCCGGCCTCGCGGCTGTATTGAAAGACAAGGCGATTCAATGGGAAGCGGAGAATGTCGGAGGACGCAAGCCGGTTTCACCAGAAAAGAAAGAGCAGCTCGAAGCAGTTAAGCGTTGGTTCAATCACGATTGGCGACGGATTGAGCCAAAGTTGCGCACATCAATCGTCGAGGGCATTTCGGTATTTCTTTCGCTGTTCGACGACAACCCCTCCGTGAAGCGGACGTTCTGCCCACCGGCACAGTGCTACGACCCACAGGCAAATGCCGACTTCAAATACGGCAAGCCACTGCCTTCATTCAGATGGCTCATCGAGAACGGCAAAGTCTGTGCCCTGAACTTTCCGATTGGGATGAACGCAGGGCTGGCAAAGGCTATCGGCGTAATGATGAAACTCGACTTCGAACGAGCAGTCCTGAACCGTGTCCCGGAAATGGAAGCAAACCGCGACCGCCATTTCCGTGAGGTTCTATTCATGTGTGACGAGTACCAGCATTTTGCAACCGTTGGTGAGAGCGAGCCGACCGGCGATGAAAAGTTCTTTAGCCTCTCCCGACAGCCGAAGTGCATTCCAATTGTCGCTACTCAAAGCATCAGTTCCCTTAAGTCGGCTTTGCCAGGTGAAACTTGGCGCACCCTTTTGCAGACATTCCGCACGAAGATATTCCTCGCACTCTCCGATGATTTCTCCGCCAGGACAGCGAGCGAACTGTGCGGACGAGAAGATAAGCTAAAGGTCAGTTACAACCTCTCTGAGAGCGGACATGACGCCCGAGTCAGCTTGCTCACAGGAAAAGCGCTCTCGCACAAGTCCAATATTACGGCCTCGAAGAGCTACAACACGCAGGTTGATTTTCGGTTCGACATGAAGACCTTCACGGAGCTGCGAAACGCGCAATCCGTGACCATCGCGTATGACGGCACGAATCCTATGCCGCCGATGTTCTGTTATTTGAAGCCGTACTTTAACGACACAAACAAATCCTACTTTCGGCAACTTGCAGACGGAGAACTCTGATGAACGGATTCGAGACAATCCTTCCATTTCTGAAGCCCATCGAGCACTTGATCCTGGATGACTCAATCAGCGAAGTCATGGTGAACGGCGCAGACCGCGTGTTCGTCGAGAAGGCCGGTTTCGTCGAAGAAGTCCACGGACTCTCGATTGGGGAAAAGTCCCTGATGGTCGCGGTAAAAAATATCGCTCGTCGCTTGGGCGACGATATTTCGGAGGCCAAGCCGATTCTCGACTCACGCCTGCCTGACGGCAGCCGAGTCGCGGCTGTAATTCCTCCGTGCAGCTTGAACGGTGTAACACTCACCATTCGCAAATTCAATTCCCGCCACTTTGGGATTGAGGACCTAATTAAAGTTGGCACGATTGAAAGACCACTCGCGAACCAGCTTGAGAACTTTGTCCTGGGCCGCAAGAATATTCTCATTACGGGCGGGACCGGCACGGGTAAAACGACCCTCGTAAATATCCTCGGAAAATTCATTCCCCCTGACGAGAGAATACTTCTAATCGAAGACACCTCCGAAATTCAGATGGATCAGGACAATCTCGTCCGTTTTGAGGCGCGCCAGCCACAGAACGGCCTTCCGGCAGTGAGCATCCGCGACCTGCTGAAGGCAGCCCTCCGCCACCGCCCGGACCGGATCATCCTTGGGGAGATACGTGGCGGCGAGGCTTTTGATCTCTTGCAGCTTCTCAATACAGGTCACTCAGGGAGTCTCTCGACAGTTCATGCAACGTCTGCCAGGCAAGGTCTCGCTCGGTTTACGAGTTGCGTTCTCCAGAGTGGAGTCGAACTCCCGTATCGGGCCATCAAGAGCAATATCGGTGATTCTCTCAACATCGTGGTGCATCTCGAACGGCGGCCCGGTAGGCGCTTCATTTCGGAGGTACTCGAAATCCATCGGTATGATCCCGACGCCGACGAATACGAATTCAGCGCGATATACCAGAAGCACGAGGAACTTCGATGACTGAAACTGACAATCCAAAACGATCCGCTCAAGCAGCGTCGGAGTATATCAGCGACAATTTCAAGCCTTCAGATCGCATTGCAGTGCTGGTTCTGAATCGCAGTCTAGGCGAAACCACGCAACGCATCACGACGGCACAGAAGGCGGCCAGCCCTGAATTTCAGGCGTGGCTCCGTTACAAGAACGCAAACGGGGCTGACATCTATGTTGGCATGAATCCGCTGAAGCAGGACGCTTCGACTCGAACCAAAGACGACATAGATACAATCCGCCATCTTTACCTTGACCTAGATCACTGCGGGTCCGCCGCTCTTGAAGGAATTAAGAACTCCGATCTGGTTCCCCAACCGAACTACGTCCTGAACACATCACCAGACAAATTCCAAGTGGTTTGGAAGGTCGAGGGAATCACACTCGAAGAGGCAGAACCCTTGCAGCGTGCCATGGTTAGAGAGTTCGCGGGCGATCCGGCAGCAACAGATTCCACACGCGTCCTGCGATTGCCCGGCTTTGCTAACAAAAAATATGACCGAGATTTCTACGTCCAGGCCCGTTTGGAATCGACGCAGACATACCAGCTTAGGGATTTCAAGGTTCCGACTGATTCACAGGATGCCCCCCGACACCTCAACGAAGAAATTGCGCACAGGGACCGCGCTTCTGGTACTGCGCCCAGCCAATCGGAGCATGACTGGGCTTATGCCAAACGTGCCCTCGCTCGCGGTGACGATCCCGACCTCGTCACCCAGCGAATTGCCGGCTATCGCTCTGACGACAAACCCGATCCGAATTACTACGCACGGCATACCGTCATCAAGGCTCAAGCTGAACTCGTGAGACAGAGCGGCGTCGAGAAGCCCACAGAAGGTGATCGAACACAAGGCAAGAAAATCGACTTTGACCATTGAGGGTCGCCCAAACTCCTCGCAGAGATACTTGAACTCCGGCAGCACAGAGGCGGGTCCTATGACAAAGCTGTTGACGACCGATGAGGTAGCTGAGATGACAGGACTCTCTCCAGAGACGCTTGCCCAATGGCGTTGGCTCAAGAAGGAAATTCCCTTCGTCCGGCTGGGCAAGAAATGTGTTCGCTACCGACAAAGCGATATTGACGCCTGGCTTGCGAAGAGGCTAGTGTCGGTTAGGTCAGGGGAAAACCCCTGACAAAAGGAGGTAACTTTGGCTGTCTTCAAGTGCGGTAGATTTTTCTATTATGACTTTGAATTCGGCGGTCGCCGATACCACAAGTCAACCCGCATGACCAACCAAAGGGCAGCAGAACAGGTTGAATCAGTTCTGAAAGGAGAGCTGGTCCAAGGAAGGAATGGCCTGCGGCCCTACAAGCAACCACCACTGTTTGGGGAATATGTGAAAACGTTCCTCAAACGAATCGAGAAACCCCTGGCCCAAAACACGGTCGATCTGCACAACAACAGCCTCAAATCTCTTTTGAAGTTGTTCAGAAACAGATTCCTCGATCAAATCTCAAGCAGCATGATTGAGGACTTCAAAGCCGGTCGAGCCAAGGAACTGAAGAAGGGAAGCAAAACACAGCTCGTTTCGCCTGCCACAGTCAATCGGGAGCTTGGTACTCTGAAAAAGATCCTGAACATGGCCGTCGATGACGAACTCATCACCATCAACCCTGCTAGGAAAGTGAAACCTTTCCCGGAGGAAATTCCAGACGTCCACATCCTGTCGTTCAAAGAGGAACTCGACTATTTGGCATGTGCCTCCGAGCCCCTCAAGAGCGTCGCCATAATCATGCTCGGCCAAGGAATGCGGCCGGATGAAGTCTTTCGAATGACCTATTCGAACCTGGACTTCTTCAACCGAACGGTCCTAATCGAGCGTGGGAAAACCAAAAACGCCAAACGTACTCTGTCGATGTGTCAGGAAGTTTTCGAACTCCTGAAGGAACGCCGACAGAAGCGACCCAACGACTACTGGGTTTTTCCGAGTTCTCGGAAACCCGGTACCCATCTTGGTTCCGTCCGCAAGGCCCATGATCGCGTCTGCGACGACTTGGGATTGCGCGGGGCCATGGACCTCTACAATCTGCGTCACACATTTGCCACCCGATCCATTCTGTCCGGGACCGATGTCACGATTTTGCAGAAGATCCTCGGGCATTCGGAAATCGGGATGACGATGCGTTACGTGAAAATCGCGGAGCATTACAAAGTGGAAGCAGTAGTAAGGCTAGAGAAGTATCGAGCAGTGAAGATGCAGGAAGCGGTAGTGAAAATGCAGGAAGAACAGCAAGAAGCGGAAAAGATGGGGATGGTGCAGTAGGGTCCCCTGGATTTCCCCCATAGTGAGGGGAAGGACTTTTTAGAGATGCCTGCAAGTCGCAGAAAAGATTGGTCGGGGCGTCCGGATTTGAACCGGAGGCCTCCTGCGCCCAAGGCAGGCGCGCTACCAGGCTGCGCTACGCCCCGACATGCAATGCTCTACTCATTCTAAAGCACTTTCCAACCCTACTCCTAA
>Ga0207416_1002188_pt1 | contig 22400 bp, 18 predicted proteins | sample PaiPotPPM11metaG_FD_184107 | JGI IMG/M metagenome (GOLD analysis project Ga0207416, IMG submission 184107) | Iron sulfur acid spring bacterial and archeal communities from Banff, Canada, to study Microbial Dark Matter (Phase II) - Paint Pots PPM... ...
TCAGCCGCGCGGGCGAGCGGGGCGCGATCGAGGCGGGCGCGCTGCCGATCGTCCTGCCCGGCGGCCGGATGGTCGCCGACGCGAGCGCGCGGGCCGAGGTCGCGCGGGCCTGGGGCGTGGCGTCGCTGCCCGCCGATCCCGGCCGGGACACCGGCCAGATCCTGGCCGCCGCGGCGGCGGGGGACATCGGGGCTCTGGTCATCGGGGGCGTCGACCTCGACGACCTGCCCGAACCGCAGGTGGCGTTCGACGCTCTGGAAGTCGCGCCCTTCGTGGTCAGCCTGGAGCTGCGGGCCAGTGCGGTCACCGACCGCGCGGATGTGGTGCTGCCGGTCGCTTCCGTCGCCGAGAAGGCGGGAACGTTCGTGAACTGGGAAGGTAGGCCCGGCTCGTTCGGCCCGGCACTGGCCGTGCCCGAGGTCCGGAGCGACCTGCACGTGCTCGCCTCGCTGGCCGACGAGATGGACGTGCACCTCGGCCTGCCCGACATCGCCACCGCCCGCCGCGAACTCGACGCGCTGGTGTCAGCGGTGGCCGGCGAGGAGGCGGTCGCCGAGGGCTCATCCCCGGCGGGAGCCAGCCTGACCGCCAGCGCGGGTTCCGCCGCGCCCAGCGCGCTCACCCCGAGCCCCGGGCAGGCCTGGCTGGCCACCTGGCATAGCCTGCTCGACGCCGGCCGGATGCTGGACGGCGAGCCGAACCTGGCGGGTACCGCGCGGCCGGCCGTGGCGAGGATGTCCGCGGCGACCGCCGCCGAGGTCGGCGTGGGCGAGGGCGGTAAGGTCACTGTGGCCACCGAGCGCGGGGCCATCACCGTGCCCGCCGAGATCGCGGACATGCCGGACCGGGTGGTCTGGCTACCCACGAACTCGGCCGGCTGCGCGGTCCGGTCCGGGCTCGGCGCCGGCTACGGAAGCCTGGTCACCCTGAGGAGCGCCGAATGACAGCCCTGGCGAGTGCGCTGTCAGCACCAGCGGTCGCCGCTGGTGAGCCCACGCTGTCCGACTTCGGCCACGACCCGTGGTGGCTGATCGTCATCAAGGTCCTGTTCCTGTTCTTGTTCCTGCTGCTCGGCACGCTGATCGCGATCTGGGCCGAGCGCCGGATCCTCGGCTACATGCAGAACCGCCCCGGCCCGAACCGGGCCGGGCCGTTCGGCCTGCTCCAGTCCCTGATGGACGGGATCAAGCTGGCGCTGATGGAGGACATCGTCCCGCGCGGCGTGGACCGGGTGCTGTTCTGGGTGGCTCCCGCGATCTCGGTCATCCCCGCGTTCGTCAGCATCGCGATCATCCCGTTCGGCCCGGTGGTGTCGATCTTCGGCGTGCACACCCCGCTGCAGCTCACCGACCTGCCCGTGGCCGTGCTGCTCGTGCTCGCGATGAGCTCGATGGGGGTCTACGGGATCGTGCTGGCCGGCTGGTCCGCGGGCTCGCCCTACGCGCTGCTCGGCGGGCTCCGGTCCTCCGCCCAGGTGATCAGCTACGAGATCGCGATGGGGCTGGCGTTCGTCCCGGTCTTCCTCTACTCCGGGTCGCTGTCGACCACCGCGATCGTGGCCGCGCAGGCGCACGGCAACAAGTTCGGCCCCGGGCTGCACTACCCGTCCTGGTACTGCGTGCTGCTGCTGCCGTCGTTCCTGATCTACCTGATCACGATGGTCGGCGAGACCAACCGGCTGCCGTTCGACCTGCCCGAGGGCGAGGGGGAGCTGGTGGGTGGCTACCACACCGAGTACTCCTCGCTGAAGTTCGCCATGCTCCAGCTGGCCGAGTACTGCAGCGTGATCACCGTGTCCGCCCTGGCCACCACGCTGTTCCTGGGCGGCTGGGCGGCGCCCTGGCCGATCTCGCAGTGGTCGGGCGCGAACGCGGGCTGGTGGCCCCTGCTGTGGATGGTCATCAAGATCACGCTGTTCGTGTTCGGGTTCTTCTGGCTGCGGGCCGCGCTGCCCCGGATCCGCTACGACCAGCTCATGCGGCTGGGCTGGAAGGTCCTGATCCCGGGCGCGCTCGCGTGGACCCTGATGATCGCCACCATCCGCGTGTGGCGCCGCCAGGGCGGCAGCCCGGGCATCTACATCGTGGCCGGCCTCATCGTCGCGACGCTGATGCTGCTCGCGTGGGGCTGGGACGCCGCCGAGGCCAGCCGGGCCCGGCGGGCGGCCGAGATCGAGGCCGAGGACGCCGCGGCCGAACAGGACGCGCGGGCGTTCCCCATCCCGCCGCTGGACCTGCCGCACTACCACGGGGTCGGGCTGCTCACGGAGGAATCCGAGGCGCCCGCCCCGGCCATCGTCGATAGCACAGGGAAGGAGGTCACTGGTGCCTGACTTCCTCAGCCCGATCAAGGGTTTCGGCGTCACCTTCAAGACATTGTTCAAGAAGGTCGACACCGTGCAGTACCCGGAGGAGAAGAAGCCGACCGCTCCCCGGTTCCACGGCCGCCACCAGCTCAACCGGTGGCCGGACGGCCTGGAGAAGTGCATCGGGTGTGAGCTCTGCGCCTGGGCCTGCCCAGCCGACGCCATCTACGTGGAAGGTGGCGACAACACCGAGGAGGAGCGCTACTCCCCCGGTGAGCGCTACGGGCGCGTCTACCAGATCAACTACCTGCGGTGCATCCTGTGCGGGCTGTGCATCGAGGCGTGCCCGACCCGCGCGCTGACCATGACCAACGAGTACGAGCTCGCCGACGACAGCCGCGAGAGCCTGATCTGGACCAAGGAGCAGCTCGTCGCGCCGCTGCAGCCGGGCATGGAGGCCCCGCCGCACCCGATGCGCCTCGGGAAGACCGAGCGCGACTACTACGACCTGGGTGCTTCGGGGATCGCCGGCGCGAACAACCCGCGCCGCGAAACCAGTGCTAGCCCTAGGGGGGACGACCCCCCTTCAACCCCCCGCAGCTCCGCGAATGAGCCCGAGGCGGACCGGTGAATCACCACACGGTCCTCGCCCTCGGGATGGCGGCCGAGACCCAGAACCTCACGTTCTGGGTCCTCGCGGTGATCTCGGTGGCCGCGGCCCTGGGCATGGTGCTGGCCCAGCGGGCGGTGCACTGCGCGATCCTGCTGGCCGTCGTGATGCTGTCGCTGGCCGTGCTCTATGCCGAGCTGGGCGCGCCGTTCCTGGCCTTCGTACAGGTGATCGTCTACACCGGCGCGGTGCTGATGCTGTTCCTGTTCGTGCTCATGATCGTCGGCGTGAAGTCCAAGGACTCGCTGGTGGAGACGATCCGGGGCCAGCGGCTGGCCGCGGCTCTGGTCGGGATCGGGCTGCTGGTCCTGCTCTCGCTGGTCATCGGGCACGCGGCGATCGGCCCGGCCGCGCCGTCCGGGCCGGCCTACTCCTCGTCGAACCTGCAGGGCATCGCCACGCTGATCTTCACCACCTACGTGTTCCCGTTCGAGGTGACCAGCGCGCTGCTGATCACCGCGGCGCTGGGCGCCATGGTGCTCGCTCACCGCGAGCGGCTGGGCCGCAAGCCGACCCAGCGCGAGCTGGCCCGGCTGCGGGTGGCCAGCGGCCGGCCGGCCCCGCTGCCCGGCCCGGGCACCTACGCGCAGCACAACGCGGTCGACATGCCCGCGCTGCTGCCGGACGGCTCGCCGTCGGAGTTGTCGGTCAGCCCGGTGATCTCGATGCGGACCGAACTCGACCCGCGCGAGCTCGGCGCCAGGGCCCTGGATGCCCCGCGCGCGCCCGGCGGCGCTCCGCGCCCTCCCGGCGAAGTTGAGCCCGCCGAGAGCGATAGTGATGATCACGAGGGGGCGAGATGGTAAGCCCGGCTCACTTCATCGCCCTGTCGGTGATCCTGTTCGTCATCGGCGGCGTGGGCGTCCTGGTCCGCAGGAACGCGATCGTCATCTTCATGTGCGTGGAGTTGATGCTGAACGCGGTCAACCTCGCCTTCGTCGCGTTCTCCCGGATGCATAACAACCTCGACGGCCAGGTCATCGCGTTCTTCGTGATGGTCGTGGCCGCCGCCGAGGTGGTCGTCGGCCTGGCCATCCTGACCGCGATCTTCCGGGCGCGCAGGTCCGCGTCGGTGGACGACGCGAACCTGCTGAAGTACTAAACCAACACAGAAGGGTTGGTAGCCAGTGACGGGCTCTGTTGCCGGCGCGCCGTCGGCTGCGGTCATGAACACGGTGACCGCGGTCGGCGCCCAGCGCGCCGCGTGGCTGCTCCTGGCCTTCCCGGTGGCCGGCGCGCTGATCCTGCTGCTCGGCGGGAAGCGCACCAATAGCTGGGGACACGTGCTCGGCGTGGCCCTGCCCGTGGCCAGCTTCGTGTACGCGCTCACCGCCTACATCACGATGCTCGGCTACCCGGCCCGCCAGCGCAGCCGGGACGTGCACCTGTACTCCTGGATCCCGGCCGGAGGCCTGAAGGTCAGCATCGGGCTGCTGATCGACCCGCTGTCGATCTGCTTCGCACTGCTGATCACCGGGGTCGGCTCGCTGATCCTCATCTTCGCGGTCGGCTACATGGCGAACGACCCCGAGCGGCGCCGGTTCTTCGGGTACATGAACCTGTTCCTGGCCGCGATGCTCCTGCTCGTGCTGTCCGACAACTACCTCGGGCTGTACGCGGGCTGGGAGGGCGTCGGCCTGGCCTCCTACCTGCTCATCGGGTTCTGGCAGTTCAAGCCCGCCGCCGCGACCGCGGCCAAGAAGGCGTTCATCGCCAACCGGGTCGGTGACGCCGGGCTGTCGCTGGCCATCATGCTGATGTTCGCGCAGTTCGGGACCGTCACGTTCACCGGGGTGTTCCACTCGGTGGGCCACGCCAGCAGCGGGGTGACCACCGCGCTCGGCCTGCTGTTGCTGCTCGGCGCCTGCGGCAAGTCGGCCCAGCTTCCGCTGCAGTCCTGGCTGCTGGACGCGATGGAGGGTCCGACCCCGGTGTCGGCCCTGATCCACGCGGCGACGATGGTGACCGCGGGCGTCTACCTGATCGTCCGGTCCAACCCGATCTTCAACCTGACACCCACCGCCCAGCTCGCCGTCACCGTCGTCGGCGCGGTCACGCTGCTGTTCGGCGCGATCATCGGTTGCGCCAAGGACGACATCAAGAAGGCGCTGGCCGGGTCCACCATGAGCCAGATCGGCTACATGATGCTCGCGGCCGGGCTCGGCCCGCCCGGGTACGCGCTGGCCATCGCCCACCTGCTGGCCCACGGCTTCTTCAAGGCCGGGCTGTTCCTCGGGGCGGGCTCGGTGAAGCACGAGATGGACGACGAGGTGGACATGCGCCGCTTCGGCGGCCTGCGCAAGGTCATGCCGATCACGTACGTCACGTTCGGGCTCGGCTACCTCGCGATCATCGGCGTCCCGCCGCTGTCCGGCTTCTGGACCAAGGACTCGATCATCGACGCCGCGTTCCAGAAGGGCGGCACGTCCGGGGCCATCCTCGGCACGGCCGCGCTGATCGGCGCGGGCATCACCGCGTTCTACATGACCCGGGTCATGCTGATGACGTTCTTCGGCGACCGCCGCTGGGATGACAAGGTCCATCCGCACGAGGCGCCGTCGGTGATGACCTCGCCGATGGTCGTGCTCTCGCTGGGCTCCATCGGCGCCGGGGCGTTCCTGATCGTCGGCGACCGGCTGGTCAACTTCCTGGCCCCGGTGGTCGGCAAGCCGGCCGTGTCGCGCGGGATCTTCACTCTGGCCGGCGGCGGCGCGCTGGTGCTGCTGGTGATCGGGGTGACGATCGCCTTCATGATGTACAGCCGCCGCGAGGTCCCGGTCACCGCACCGGCGGGCAGCCCGCTCACCGTGGCGGCGCGCAAGGACCTCTACGGCGACGCGTTCAACGAGTCGGTGCTCATGCGGCCGGGGCAGTGGCTGACCCGGCTCTCGGTGTACTTCGACAACCGGGGCGTGGACGGCCTGGTGAACACGCTGGCCGCCGCGATGGGCGGCACATCCGGGCGGGTGCGCCGGATCGAGAACGGGTTCGTCCGTTCCTACGCGTTGCTGATGTTCTTCGGCGCGGCGCTGCTGGTCGGCACGCTTCTCCTGGTGAGGCTGTGACATGAGCACATTCCCGTGGCTGACCGTGGCGGGCGCGATCCCGCTGGCCGGGGCCATCGCCGTCGGGCTGATGCCGGGCCAGTCCGCGCCGGGCGGCGAGGCTGACCGCCGCGCGCGCGCCCGGCTCATCAAGCAGACCACGCTGGTCTTCACGCTGGCCACCCTGGTGGTCACGATCATCATGGCGCTGCGCTTCAAGACCGGCGCGGGCGCGCCCACGTTCCAGTTCGCCCAGACCTATCAGTGGATCCCGCAGTTCGGCGTGCACTACGCGGTCGGCGTGGACGGGATCGCCCTGGTGCTGATCCTGATGACCACGGTCTTGATGCCGGTGGTCGTGCTGGCCTCGTGGAACGACGTCGAGGGCGAGTCGAACCCGGCGGGCGAGCCGCCGGCCAAGCGCAGCGTGAAGACCTACTTCATGCTGATGCTCGTGCTCGAGACCATGATGATCGGGGTCTTCGCCGCCACCGACGTGTTCCTGTTCTACGTGTTCTTCGAGGCCATGCTGATCCCGATGTATTTCATGATCGGGAGCTACGGCGTCGGCCAGCGGCAGTACGCGGCGGTCAAGTTCCTGCTCTACAGCCTGCTCGGCGGGCTGCTGATGCTGGTCGCCGTGATCGCGCTCTACGTCTACTCGATTCATGCCGGGCACCCCGGGACGTTCCTGTTCAGCCAGCTCGTGCACGTCTCGCTCAGCCCGACCACGCAGAAGTGGCTGTTCCTCGGCTTCTTCGTGGCGTTCGCGATCAAGGCACCGCTGTGGCCGTTCCATACCTGGCTGCCGGACGCGGCCGCCGCCGCGCAGCCCGGCGCCGCGGTGCTGCTCGTCGGCGTGCTCGACAAGGTCGGGACGTTCGGCCTGATCCGCTACTGCCTGGAGCTGTTCCCGGCCGGGGCGCACTACTTCACGCCGCTGGTCCTCGTGCTCGCGGTGATCGGGGTGCTGTACGCGGCGATCGTGGCCATCGGCCAGCGGGACCTGAAGCGGCTGATCGCCTACACCTCGGTGTCCCACATGGGCCTGATCACGCTGGGCATTTTCGCGATGACGAGCGAGGGCCAGGCGGGCGGCGTGCTCTACATGGTGAACCACGGGTTCGCCACCGGGGCGCTGTTCCTGATCGCCGGGTTCATGATCGCGCGGCGGCGCTCGCAGCTCATCGCCGACTACGGCGGCGTGCAGAAGGTCGCGCCGGTCCTGGCCGGGCTGTTCCTGATCGCCGGCCTGGCCGGCCTGGCCCTGCCCGGCCTGTCCACGTTCGTGAGCGAGTTCCTCGTTCTGATCGGCACGTTCACCCGGTACGAGGTGGCCGCGATCCTGGCCACGGTCGGGATCATCCTGGCCGCGATCTACATCCTGTGGATGTACCAGCGCACGATGACCGGTCCGGTCCGCGAGGAGGTCGCGACGATGCCGGACCTGAAGCCGCGCGAGCTGTGGGCGGTCGGCCCGCTGATCGCGCTGGTCGTCGTGCTCGGGGTCTACCCCAAGCCGCTGCTCGACCTCATCAACCCCGCGGTCCACCAGACCCTCGTCCAGGTGCACTCGCCCGACCCGGTCCCGTCGCATCCCGGCACGCAGTCCACGACGACCCAGGCGGCCGTGCACGCCCGGGCCGCGCGGACCCCCTCCCATCTAGCGTTGAGCCTGTGCTTGCCTCGGGGGGGCGACCCCCCCAGACCCCCCCGTAATTGCGTGCTCGACCAAAGGAGTTCCCCGTGACCGGGAGCCTGGCCGCGGTCGCCCCGTCCATCCCCGCGCCGCACATCGAGTACAGCCAGCTCGCGCCGATGCTGGTGGTGTTCGGCGCGGCCCTGGCCGGCGTGCTGATCGAGGCGTTCGCCCCGCGGGCGCAGCGGCGGCCCATGCATGTGGTGGTCGCGCTGGGCAGCCTGGCCGCCGCGTTCGTGTGGACGGTCGTCATCGCCGCGACGAACTCCACGTTCGCGGGCGGCAGCCCGGGCCATGTCGCCGCCGAGGGCGCGGTGGCCGTAGACCGGCCCACTCTGTTTATCCAGGGAACGATTCTCGTGCTGGCGTTCATCAGCGTGCTGCTGATCGCCGAGTCCTCGCACGAGGTGAGCCCGTTCGCGGCCCAGGCCGCGGCCGTGCCGGGCAGCGCGGAAGAGCGCGAGGGCCTGGAGGCGGGCCTGGCGCACACCGAGGTGTACCCGCTCGCCCTGTTCGCGATCGGCGGCATGCTGCTGTTCCCCGCGGCCAACGACCTGCTGACCATGTTCGTCGCGCTCGAGGTGCTCTCGCTCCCGCTGTACCTGCTCTGCGGGCTGGCCCGGCGGCGCCGCCTCTTGTCTCAAGAGGCCGCGATGAAGTACTTCCTGCTGGGCGCGTTCTCCTCGGCGTTCTTCCTGTTCGGCGTCGCGATGCTGTACGGCTTCGCCGGCTCGGTGCGGCTGTCGGCCATCGCGTCCGCCGCGGCGTCCAACACCAGCAGCTACGCGCTGCTCTACGCCGGGATCGCGCTGCTCGGCATCGGCCTGTTCTTCAAGATCGGCGCCGTGCCGTTCCAGAGCTGGAAGCCGGACGTCTACCAGGGCTCGCCCACGCCGGTGACCGCGCTGATGGCCTCGTGCACGCTGGTGTCGGCGTTCGGGGCCCTGCTGCGGGTGTTCTACGTGGCGTTCGGCCAGCTCACCTGGACCTGGCGGCCCGCCATGTGGGGCGTCGCCATCCTGACCATGCTGGCCGGGTCGATCGTCGCGATCACGCAGACCGACGTGAAGCGGCTGCTCGCCTACTCCTCGATCGCCCAGGCCGGCTACGTCCTGACCGGGGTGGTCGCCGCGACCACGGCCGGCCTGTCCAGCAGCCTGTTCTACCTGGCCGCGTACGGCGCGTCGGTCATCGGCGCGTTCGCCGTGGTCACCCTGGTCCGCGACCAGGGCGGGGAGGCGCTGCACCTGTCCCGCTGGGCCGGGCTCGGCAAGCGGTCGCCGCTGGTCGCCGGGGTCTTCGCCTTCTTCCTGATCGCCTTCGCCGGCATCCCGCTGACCAGCGGTTTCTCCGGAAAGTTCGCGGTCTTCCAGGCTGCCATCGGCGGCGGGGCGCTGCCGCTGGTGATCGTGGGCGCGATCAGCAGCGCGCTGCTGGCCTTCCCCTACGTCCGGGTGATCGTGCTCATGTTCTTCAGCGAGCCCGTGCCGAACGGGCCGGTGGTCGTCCGGCCCAGCCTGTTCACCTCCTCCGCCGTGGCCATCGGGGCGATCGTTACCCTGTTCCTGGGCATCCTGCCGCAGCCGCTGCTCAGCCTGGCCAACCACGCGGCAAACCAGCTCTTTGTCCGCTGACCCGGCCCATCGGTGTCCGAACCGCCCGTGAGCGGTGTTCACCCCCAGCACGGGGGGCATACCTCGGATTACCCTGCCTTGGACATATCGTGGAGGGGCGCTGGCACGATCCCCGCTGACGGCTGGTGCGGGGGCGGGGCGGGCCACCACTGAGGGAGCCTTTGTGAGCGGTGGAGTAAGCACGGCAGTCACCGTGGAACTGCCGGACGGTGCGCTGGCGGCCGAGGTCATGGACGGCCTGGCCCGCGTCGAGGACGGCCTGCGCGAGGCCGCGCGGGCCCAGCACCCGATGCTGGCCGAGGCGTCGGGCCACTTGATCGGCGGGGGCAAGCGGTTTCGCGCCACGCTGGTGCTGCTGGCCGCCCAGTTCGGCAACCCGCGCGACGAGCGGGTCGTCCCGGCCGCGGTGGCCATCGAACTGACCCACCTGGCCACCCTCTACCACGACGACGTGATGGACGAGGCCGCCGTCCGCCACGGCCTGCCCAGCGCCAACTCGCGCTGGGACAACACGGTCGCGATCCTGACCGGGGACTTCCTGTTCGCCCGCGCCTCCCAGATCCTGGCCGACCTGGGCCCGGATGCGGTCCGGATTCAGGCCGAGACGTTCCTGCGCCTGGTCAACGGCCAGCTCGCGGAAACCGTCGGCCCCCAGCCGGGCGAGGACCCGCTGAGTCACTACCTGAGCGTGGTGACCGACAAGACGGCGGCGCTGATCGCGACCTCGGGCCGGTTCGGCGCCATGCTCTCCGGCGCGCCGGCCTGGGTGGTAGAACGGATCACCCCGGCCTGCGAGGCGCTCGGCATCGCCTACCAGCTCTGCGACGACATCCTCGACGTGGCCAGCGAGTCCGCCCAGTCGGGCAAGACCCCCGGGACCGACCTGCGGGAGGGCGTGCTGACCCTGCCGATGCTGCACGCGCTGCGCTCGGCGGGCCCCGGTGACGCGCGGCTGGTCGAACTGCTCCGCCGCGGCGAACTGACCGACCCGGCCCTGCACGCCGAGGCGCTCGCGCTGCTGCGGGCCCATCCGGCCATGGAGACGGCCCGCGCGGACACGCGGCGGCGGGCCGAGACGGCCCGCCGCGAGATCCTGGCCCTGCCGGAAGGGCCCGCGCGGGCCGCGTTCGAAGCTCTCTGCGAGTTCGTGGTGGAGCGCACGGGGTAAACCCTTGGCGGGGGGTAACACCATGCCATCGGGGACTGTACGACGGCTGCCCTGGGCCGGGGCCGGGCTGACCGCGCTCCTGGCCGGGGCGATGCTGCTGGCCGGGTGCGGTAGTTCGGCGTCTTCCACGCCGACCCGCAGCCCGACCGATACCGTGTCGCAGATGAAGTCGGCGGTGAAGGCCGCGCGCAGCGTGCACCTGAACGGGACGGTGCACGCCAGCGGGCAGGCCATCGGCCTGAACCTCGGCCTGATCCGGTCCGGCGGCCTGTCCGGCACGATCACCGAGAACGGGGTGCCGCTGTCGCTCACCGAGACCGGCGGGAACGTCTACATCAAGGCCACGTCCGCCGTGCTGCGCCAGTTCGCGCCCTCGTCTTCGGCGTGCTCGCTGGTGTGCGGGAAGTACATCAAGATGACCGCGGCCCAGGCCGGCGCGCTGGCCGGGAGCCTGAACATGGACCGGCTGCTGGCCTCGCTGACCGGCCCGCTGCCCAAGTTCAGCAACGGCGGGACCACGACCGTCCGCGGCCAGCAGGCCCAGGTCCTGCGGGCCCAGGACGGCTCCACGCTGGACGTCGCCGCGAGCGGGACGGCCTACCCGCTGCGCGCGGTCGGGAAGAGCAGCTCCGGCCAGCTCGACTTCACGCAGTGGAACAGCGTGAAGCAGCCGGCCGCCCCGCCCGCGAACCAGGTCGTCAATCTGTCCCGGCTGGGCCGCTGACGCCTCCGGGCGGCGGCCGCGCCGGCGGCGCGCCGCCCGGTCCGGGCACGCTAGCATGCAGGTCAATGAGTGGGCGCATAGCGAACGAACCGGCGGTGCCCGAGCCGCGCACGCCGCCGGGCCGGGCGGTTTCCGGTCCCGCTCCCGGCCCGGGCCAGGACGGCAACGTCGCCGCCCGCAACAGCGACTTCGTGCAGTCCCTGGACCGGGGCCTGGCCGTGATCCGGGCGTTCGGCCCGGACCGGGAACGCCTCAGCCTGAGCGAGGTGGCCCGGGCGACCGGGCTCACCCGCGCGGCTGCGCGGCGGTTCCTGCTGACCCTGGTCAAACTGGGCTACGTCCGCAACGACGGCCGGGAGTTCTCGCTCCGGCCGCGGGTGCTCGAACTCGGCTACGCCTACCTGTCCGGGCTGGCCCTGCCCGAAGTGGCCGCGCCGCACCTGGAGGAACTCGTGGCCCGGCTGCACGAGTCCTCATCGATCTCGATCCTCGACGGTCAGCAGATCGTATACGTGGCCCGCGTGCCCACCAAGCGGATCATGACGGTGGCGATCTCGGTCGGGACCCGGTTCCCCGCCTACGCCACGTCGATGGGCCGGGTGCTGCTCGCGGCGCTGTCGGAGCCCGACCTCGACCGCTACCTGGCCGAGGCGGCGTTTGAGCCGCTCACCGCGCACACCATCACCAGCCCGGCCCGGCTGCGGGAGATCGTGGGCGACGTGGCCCGCCAGGGCTACGCGATCGTCGACCAAGAACTCGAGGAGGGCCTGCGCGCGGTGGCCGCGCCGATCCGCGGGGCGGCCGACGTCGGGACCGCGGCCATCAACGTGTCGGCCCACGCCAGCCGGGTCAGCATGGCCGCACTGCGGACCCAGATCCTGCCGGAACTCCTGGAGACGGCCCGGGAGATCGAAGCCGACCTCCAGGCCCAGTCGACCCCCTGACACCATCCATAGCCCCGCCGCCCGTTCGCGGCCGGATCGGCACGGCCCGGACTGGTCACTGGAGGTTGGGGTCGGGGTTCGTGGTCCGCAGCCAGTAGCCGACGGGGAACAGCCGGACGTGCAGGTGCTCGTCGACCAGCCCCCACAGCCCGCGCCGGGCGAACAGGGCCACGGCGATCGCGACGAGGCCCAGGATGATCAGGTACCACGCGTTGTAGGAGGCCAGCGTCTGCTGCAGCACCATGTACACCACGGTGCCTATGATCGGCCCCTCGATCGTGCCCAGCCCGCCGATGATGGTCGCGAACGCCATCTCCGCGGTCCACTGCACGTTGAACACCGCGCTCGGCTGGACCTGAAGCTGGCTGATGGCCAGCACCGCGCCCGCGGCGCCGCAGCCGATGCCCGCCACCACATAAACCAGCAGCCGGGCCAGGCCGACCCGGGCCCCGGAGCTGCGCGCGGCCACCTCGTCGTCGCGGACGGCGGTGAGCACCAGGCCGAGCCGGCCGCGCAGCAGCAGGTAGATGCCGGCCAGCGCCAGCACCGTGACGGCCAGGCCGGCCCAGTAGGTGTACGCGGTGATCAGTGTCGGGTCCATCCCGGCGAACCCGGGCAGCGGCATGCCACTGCCGCCGCCGATCGAGGTGAACTTCTCGATGATGAGCATGATGGTCGCCGCGAGCACCCAGGTGGCGATCGCGAAGTACCCGCTGCGCAGCCGGGAGACCAGCCACCACAGCGGGAGCGCCGCGACGCCGCTGCCGATCGCGGCCACGGGCAGCGCGGCGAACGGCGAGAAGCCGTGCAGGGCGAGGATTAGCACGAAGTAGGCCCCGAGCCCGACGAACGCCTGCTGCCCGACCGATACGAGACCCGCGTAGCCCGCTAGCAGGTTCCACATGCTGGCCAGCGTGAGCACGATGAACCCCTGCACCATGATCGCGGTGGTGCCCGAGTACACGATGTAGGGGAACAGCGCGAGGACCACCACGAGGATCAGCGCCCCGGCCCCGGTCCACGCGACGTTTCTGCGTGATCGCGTCACGCGGAATCGTTCCGGGGAACGAATTGTGGGTTCTGTGGCCAGGCTCATGATGACGCCCTCCGGGTGATCAGCCCCTGCGGGCGCAGCACGAGCACGACGATGAACACGATGTACCCGGCGAGGAGCTCATCGGAGATGTTGATCTGGGCGCCGATCTGCTGGGCCACGCCGAGCACCACGCCGCCGAGCAGCGTGCCCCACAGCGAGCCGAGCCCGCCGATGACCACGGCCGCGAATGCGAACAGCAGGATCGTGTCGGTGCCGGTCGTGGGGTCGAGGTTGGAGTACATGCCGTAGGCGATGCCGCCGAGCGCCACGGTGGCGAACGCGACCGCGGCCGCGATGCCGAACACGTGCCGGTAGTCGGCCCCGCAGAGCTGCGCCGCCTCCTTGTCGTCGGCCACGGCGCGGATCAGGCGGCCGTACTTGGACCTGGACAGGAAGTACTGCAGCCCGAGCAGGACCACCACCGCGACGGCGAAGATGAGCAGCAGCAGGTAGGCGATGGAGATCTGGGAGCCGATGGTGAAGGCGCCGGTCACCAGGGCCAGCCCGGTGCCGATCCCGCGGCTGTTCGCGGTGAAGAACTGGAGCAGGCCGTTCTCGATCACCACCGACAGGCCGAACGTGACGATCAGCGTGGTGAGCACGCTGCGGTCGAGCGCGCTCTGGATCAGCGTGCGCTGCAGCGCGTAGCCGAGCGCCGCCATCACCGGCACCACGATGATGAACGACCAGAGCACCGGGATGTGGGTGACCGCGATGACGCCGATCGCCACGTACCCGGCGACCACCGCGAGGTCGCCGTGCGCGAGGTTGACGACCTTCATCACCCCGAACATCAGCGAGAGCCCGCAGGCGAACAGCGCGTAGAGGCCGCCGGTCAGCACGCCCTGGATGATGGCGTTCACCCACGCCATTACCGCTCACTCCGTTCGCCGGGCGGGCCGGCCCCCGGCGGGGAGACCGCCGGGCCGGGGCCGGGCCCGGCGCCCGCCAGGCCGAAGTACGCGGCCTCGACCTGGTCCGCGGTGACGTCGGCGGGCCTGCCTTCGAGGGTGGTCCGCCCCTCCAGCAGGCAGTGGATGTGCGAGGCCACGCGCAGGGCCTGGCTCACGTCCTGCTCGACCAGCAGCACGGTGAGGCCGGTCTCCAGGATCTGCGGCAGCATGCCGTAGATCCGCTGGACGACCACGGGCGCCAGGCCCAGCGACAGTTCGTCGAGCAGCAGCACGCGGGGGTTGGCGAGCAGGGCCCGGCCGATGGCCACCGCCTGCTGCTCGCCGCCGGAAAGCTGGGCCGTGGGCTGGTTGCGGCGCTCTCGCATCCAGTCGAACATCTCATGGACCTGCTCGATATGCCACGGGCCCGGGCGCGCGTACGTCGCGCCGACCTTCAGGTTCTCCTCCACGGTCAGCGACCCGAACAGCCGCCTGCCTTCCGGGACCAGCACGATCCCCTGCTTGGCCCGGCGCTCGGGCCGCATCCGGGTCACGTCCCGGCCGTCGAACAGGACCGAGCCCTCGGTGGGCTGATGCAGGCCCACGATCGTGCGCAGCAGCGTCGACTTGCCCGCGCCGTTCGCGCCGATGATCGCGTAGACCTCGCCCGGGAGCACGCGCAGCGAGATCGAGTCCAGGGCGCGGAGCTGCCCGTGGTGCACCACCAGGTCGCGCGCTTCCAGCAGCGGCTGCTCGTTCTCGCTCCGGCCGGTCATCGCTCGTCTCGCTCACCCTCGCCGGGTGCCTCCATCATCCGGGGGGACGACCCCCCCAAACTCCCCCGCGGATCCAGCGCGCCGCCGGCGAGGGCCGCGGTGACCTCGGTGCCCAGGAACACCTCGCGGACCGCGGGGTCGGCCAGCACCGTGCCCGGGTCGCCGTCACCCACAAACTTGCCGCCGGCCAGGCAGATCAGCCGGCGCACCACGGGGGTGAGCGCGCGCACCACGTGCTCGATCCAGATCACCGCGATGCCCTCGGCGTTGACGCCGCGTACGATCGTGACCAGCTGGGCGACCTCGGGATCGGTGAGGCCGCCGGCCACCTCGTCGAGCAGCAGCAGCGTGGGCTGGGTGGCCAGGGCGCGGGCGAGTTCCAGCCGCTTGCGCTGGAGCAGGCCGAGGCGGTCGGCCGGCACGTTCGCCTGGCCGGCCATGCCGGTCCGCTCCAGCGCCTCCACCGCGGCGGTGTAGCTGGCCCGCCGTCGCAGCCCCGCGCCCTGCTGCGCGGCGACGAGCAGGTTCTCGAACACGGTCATGTCCCCGAACGGCCGCGGCACCTGGTAGGTGCGGCCGACGCCCAGCCTGCATCGCGCGGCCGCGTCCAGCCTCGTCACCTCGCGCCCGGCCAAGCTGATCCGGCCCGCGTCGGGGGCAAGATCGCCGGAGATGAGCCCGAACAGGCTGGTCTTGCCGGCGCCGTTCGGACCGACGATCCCGACGACGTCCCCGGGGGCGACGGCGAACGAGAGGTTCTCCGCGATGACGACCCGGCCGAACCGTTTCGCCACGTGGTCGAGTTCGAGCAGTGCCTCGCTCATCCGGTTACGGGTTGGTCGCGTTGAGGTCCGCGGTGATCTTCGCCTGCGGCTGCAGCGTGTTGTCGACGGTCTGCATCTCCAGCGGGTACTTGGTCCCCTTCTGCCACTGCACGCCGACCGGCGGGGTGATCGCCACGCCCGGCGCGGGGCCGCCGGAGGCGAAGTTCAGCGGCCCGGCCAGGGCGTGGATGTTCACCTTGTGGATGGCGTCCGCGACCTCGGCCTTGTCGTGCGGGTCGCTCACCATCGCGAGCGCCGCATGGGCGGCCTCGAACAGGCTGTAGTTGCTGATGTTGGAGTTCCACTGCCCGCCCGTGGTCGCCTCGAACTCGCCCGCCATCTGCGGGCACGTCTCGCCGGTGAACGAGGAGGTCCACGGCAGGGTCGGCGTCCACCAGGCGTCGGTGGCCACGTTGTAGGCCAGGGGCCCGAGCGCGTACGCGTCGGTCGGGAACAGCAGCACCTTGGCCACGGTGGCCAGGGTCGGCTTGAAGCCCTGCTGCGCCGACTGCTTCCACATGGCGGCGAAGTCGGGCGGCAGCGGCACGTTCGTGAAGAAGTCGGCCTTCTCGCCCTTGAACTGGGTGATCATGGAGGTGTAGTTCGTGGTCCCGTCCGGGTAGGCCGACGACATGTCGAACGTGTAACCCGCCCCCTTGGCGATCGGCGGGAACACCATGCGGAACGCGTTGCCGTCCGGGTCGTTCGGGAACGCGGCGGCGACCACCTTGTCGGTGTGGTACTGGCTGTGGATCCGGTTCCACATCGGGATGAAGCACTTGACCAGGTGCTCGGCGCCGAGGAAGTACATCACCACGTACTTGGGCTTGAGCGTGGGCTTCGCCGGGTTGCCCCCGAGGTTGATGTACCAGGACTCCCACGGGATGTTCGAGCAGATCAGCGGAGTGCCCAGCGACTCGGCCTGGCTCGCCACCGCGTTGACGGTCTCGGGCGTGGACGAGGCCAGCAGCAGGTCGACGCCGTCGCTCAGGATGGCCGTCCGGGCCAGGTCCCCGGCCCGGGACACGCTGGACTGGCTGTCGTAGGACTTGATCGTGACCGAGTAGGTCTTGCCGCCGACCTTGAAGCCCTTCTTGTACGGGCTGGTCTGCTTGATCTTGGAGATCACCCAGTTGTCCGGCGCCCCGAACCCGGCCAGGTCGCCGGTCAGCGGGTGGATCCAGCCGATCGTGATGGCCTTGGTGCTGCCCGACCCGGAGCTGGCGCCCTTGATGCCGGAACTGCACGCCTCGAGCAGGCCGCCGGCCCCTACGACGGCCATGCCGGCCGCGCCGGCCCCCGCCGCGCGCAGCAGGCCCCGCCGGCTGATGCTGCCGAGCGGGCTAGTGCTGTCCGATCGGGGAGTCTGGTCACTCATCGGTCATCGATCTCCTTATGAGGTCGCGTCGCAGAGCGCGGGGACCGCCCCAGGGACGCCGTGGCCTCCCTGGCCTAGGCCTAGATACTCGGCGTCGCGGGGCTAAACATCACCTGAATTCCGGCGCGGCAGCACTTGTCGCATCGTATGACAATCGTTTGCAATTGTTGAGACCTACTTGTTGAGCATGCTGAGCACGACGGCAAGCGCGCCGGGCGCGACCGTGCGCCGACGCAAGATCCCGGGCTCCGGAGGTCCCGGGTCCCGGGTCCGGGGTCCCGGGTCCGGGGTCCCGGGTCCGGGATCCCGGGTCCCGGGTCCCGGGGGGTTCCGAGGGTCCAGTCCTCCGGTCTGGGCGCCGACGGCCAGAGGCGTTGTACGCTATGCGCACGAGCGTGCATAACTTGAACAGCATGCCACCATGCCGCCCACGCGTAGTCAACGGCCGTTATGTAACTGTTGCCGCCGACCCGGGCCGGGCCGCCTGCCGGACGCCCACCGGGTGGCTGCCGGGCGCCCCGAGCGGGGGAAATACCCGCCGGGGCGCGGCTGTTGCACACTGTGCAAGCAGTCGGCCCGTGAACGTGCGACAGCGGGTCAGGCCGGCTCGCACGCCCGGCCGGGACCGCCCGGCGGGCGGCCCCCGGGGTTCACGGGGGTTCACAGAGGAGGCAGTCGTGGGACTGTTCGGCTTCCACAAGTCACGTATGATCACCGCCGATGAGGCGCTACCAGGCCGTTCGACGCCGATGTCCGTGCCCGCCACGCACGAGGTGCTCGGCACCTCCCTGCGCCCGCCGTACCCGCAGGGCACGCAGATCGCCGAGTTCGCGCTCGGCTGCTTCTGGGGCGCCGAGCGCATCTTCTGGAAGACGCCCGGCGTAGTGTCCACCTCGGTCGGCTACGAGGGCGGTTTCACGCCCAACCCGACGTACGAGGAGGTCTGCAGCGGGCGGACCGGCCACGCCGAGGCCGTCCGGGTGGTCTTCGACCCGGACAAGGTCACCTACACCGACCTGCTCCGGGTGTTCTGGGAGTCACACGACCCCACCCAGGGCATGCGCCAGGGCAACGACGTCGGCAGCCAGTACCGTTCGGCGATCTTCTACCACTCGCCCGAGCAGGAGGCGGAGGCGCGCGAGTCGCTCGCCGCGTACCAGAAGAAGCTGAACGACGCCGGGTTCGGCGAGATCACCACGGAGATCGTCCCGGCCACGGAGTTCTACTTCGCCGAGGACTACCACCAGCAGTACCTGTCGGAGAACAAGAACCCCTACGGCTACTGCGGCCTAGGCGGCACCGGCGTGTCCTGCCCGGTAGGGGTCGCGCGCGCCGACGGCTGAGGCTGTCGGCTGCTGACTGTGGCGGGCGGGCAGAGCGGACTTCTCCCCGCGGAACTGTCCGGAAGTACGACTCGCCCGATCTCAGGCCAGTTAACGCGGCCTTGATCTCGGCCAGCGAGACGGAGCTCTCCAGTTCGGCCACGCTCCGCACGTCGGCGGCGAAGAAGCCGATGCCGTCAGCCCAGCCGGCCTCCCGTCGCACCCCAGAGACATGAGCGCTTACACGTGCCCCAGGGCAGAATGTTTAAATCAAGACGTTGTTAATGGCAACGCTTGCGGAATCTGAGCTTAACAGCCACCGTAATACGGCGATCAGGCGATGGCTGCTCCTGATGAAATTCCGAAAGTTCTACAAAAACCCCTTGAACGACGGGACCCGAGCATGGCACGATAACGGGCGATAAGGGGGGAATGAACCGATCGGAGAATTACTCATGAGTATGCACCCAATCGTCCGACGGCGTTCGAGTGTCAGGATGGTCATGACGCTGGCGGCCAGTGCCGCCGTCGTGGCTACCGGCACACTCGGACTCGCCGTGACGGGTGCTTCGGCGTCGACGAGCGGCAGCCCACCGGTCGGCGTGGCCTCGGGCAGCGTGGGATCGGGCACGACGGGCTCAGGCACGACGGGCTCGAACAGTTGCAGCCCGTCGTCATCGGACGTTCAGGCGGTCCTCAGGGGCACGCGCGGCAACTGGGCCGCCATTTGCGGCGGGCCGTTCCTGCTCAAGATCCCTAGCGACACCTGGCCGTTTACGACGCTGACCATCTACGTAACCAACCGTGTCTGGCTGCACCAGACCTACCCGGCAAAGGGGTGGTCTGATTGCTACGAGGTCGGCAACCCGGCAAAGACGTTCTCCCTCAGCGGGCGCGATCAGAGGCCGGGAGACATGCAGGTGTCTAGCACCACGAGTGCCTGCCCGAGGAAGTAAGCGATCCGGTCGCCCGCGTGACGCGCCCAAGAAGGCCTGGGGTTTTGCCACCCCAGGCCTTTTTGGCGCTCAGGCGAAGCCGCGGCCAGGCCATGACCCGCCGGTGATCGGATTAGCGTGGACGCTTTTCGGTCGTATTTGCGGAAGAGTGTCTACGCTAATGATGCGCTGCGACTCGATGGGAGTCGATGCGGTCAGCTTTTGGTGAGCACGGCGTAGGCGTCGCTCGCGCCGACGGCTGTGGTCGGCATCTGGCGGGCTGTCAGAGTCCCAATCGGCTCTGCGGCCGCCGTTGCGGGAAATGGCAGAAGCTGTAGTTCTAGCGTGGCAAGCGAGCCACTTCTGCCACGCCAGCCCCACCTGCCCCGGCGCGCCGCCGACCACCCTCCCGCGCCTGACCCTAATAGTTTCCGGCCAAACCTCCACCTGACTTAAAGTCGCGCCTAAATTTGACACTTCATGATCGTGGTTGATTGATGGCGAATAATGCCACGAATCAACCACGATCATGAGTCCCTGACGGAATGTCCGGTTGGAGGCGCGCTCTTGGCGGGTCGACGCCGGTGTGGGCTAGGCCGTCGCGTTCGGGAACGGGCCGGTTTGTCAGCAAATCGGGGACTCAGGCGTGTATGGAGGTGGAACTGGACCGGCGCGACTTCACGGAGAGATGTCGCGTATGCCGGGCCGGCATAAGGAGGGACTGTGATCAAGTTCGGCGTAGGAGCTGTCTCGGCAGGGGCGCTGGCGTTGGCCGCGGCTGGTTCGGCCAGCGCGGCAAGTTCGGCTCAGGCAACGGGGAGCACACACCGGGCGGTCCGGGCCGCGACGGGTTCGGCGCCCGTGGCCTGGGTGACGAACCAGAGTGCGACCAAGGGGTCGGTGACCCCGATCAACACCGCCACTAACAAAGTGATCAAGAACATCCCGGTATCGGGAACCGCGATTGCGGTGGCCATCACGCCTGATGAAAAGACCGCCTACGTGGCCCTCGATGCCCCGTGCCCGGGTTGCCGGGGCTCAGTGGTCCCGGTCAGCACCAGCACCTACCAGGTGGGCAAGCAGGTCAAGGTGGGCATGCTGCCTGCCACCATGCTGATCACGCCGGACGGGAAGACCGTCTACGTCGGCGACTGGAACTCCGGCACGGTCACCCCCGTCCACACCGCGACCAACACCGCAGGCAAGCCGATCAAAGCGGGTCCCATCTCGGGGGTTGTGATGTCTATGGCGGTCACACCCAACGGCAAGACCCTGTATGCCGTGAACGAGAACCCGCCCGGGTTCACCCCGATCCATACGGCGGCCAACGCCACGGGCACAGTGACCCCGATCAACACCGCGACCGACACCGCGGGCCCGAACATCAAGGTCGGGGTCACCCCGGGTGCCATCGTGGTCACGCCGAACGGCAAGGCTGCCTACGTTCTTAACCTGGCGGACGGAGAACCGGGGAAGGGCACCGTCACGCCGATCAACACCGCGACCAACACCACGGGCAAGCCCATAGCGATCAAGGGCGCGCAGTTCCCCGACACGCTCAACCTGCTGCTGATCAGCCCTAGCGGCAAGATCATCTACGCCGTGGGCAACACCACGCTGACCCCGATCGACACCGGCACCGATAAGGCGCTTCCGGCCATCCGGGTAGCCCCGCGCGGAGCCGGGGACATGTCCGCCGCGATCACGCCTGACGGCAAGACCGTCTACATCGACGGCAACCTCGGCTCCACTAACGGGTTCGTCGTCCCGGTCAGCACCGCCACCGGGGCGGTTGGCAAGGCCATCATCGTCCACGGTCTCCCGGACCTCATGGCGGTGACACCGAACGGGAAGACTCTCTACGTCGTGTGCAGCGGAGGCACCGGCCCGCAGGACATAGTCCCGGTGAACACCGCCACCAATACCGCGGGTCACGCCATCAACACCGGGATGCAACCCACCGCAATCGCCATCACCACCGGCCATTAGGCGCTAGCCGTCAGGCGCGCTGGCGATTCAGCCGGAAGCCGCGGCCCAGCCGTGACTCGCCCATGATCGGATTAGCGCGGACGCTTTTCGGTCAATACGACCGAAAAGCGTCCGGGCTGGCTGGTCCATCGGCGAGTACGTGGAACATGGCCGCCCTCATGCGTACCGTGTTCGTCGCCCGACCGGCCTAGAGTCGCCCAGTCGGCCTAGAGGTTCGTCGCGCCACCCGCCTCAAGCCGCCCGGGCCCGCGCTCGCCGGTTACGCGGAAGCGCCGCCCGGGTGGCGGCGCTTCATCCTGGGCACGCTGATGGCGACGTTGTTCGCGGTCGCGGAGATCGCGTTGGCCCCGGTGGCGACCAGGACCGGGGCCGAGACCGTGGTCTTGAGCCCGTCGCCGACCTGCCCGACGTGGCTGACCCCCCACGCGTAGACCTGCCCGGTGGTGGTGATGGCGTACGAGGTCGCTGACCCCGTGGCCAGGCTCTGATAGGTGACGCCAGCCGGGGCCTGGAACCGCACCGGGCGCGGCCGGATTCCCCGGGTGCCGTCGCCGATCTGGGTGGCCCAGTCGTTGCCCCAGCCCCACAGCGAGCCGTCGGACAGCATGACCAGGGTCTGCCCGTTGTTCCAGATCGACCCGCCCTGGGCGACCTGCGTCACCGGATCAGGCAGGCGCACCCGCACCGGGATGTCGGACGACCGGTGCACGTGCCCGTCCCCGAGTTGCCCGTTGCCGTCGTAGCCCCAGTCGTAGTACCTCCCGTCGGCCAGCAGCGCGCCGGAGTTGGCGAACGACGCCACCAGCTCGGTCACGGCCGCCCCGTCGAGCCCGACCACCGGGACCGGTGTCCGGGAACCGGTGCGGCTGCCGTCGCCGAGGTCACCCTCGACGTTCTGCCCGCAGGCGTAGACCGTGCCGTCGGAGTCGTACAGCGCGTGGTTGCTCGCCCCGGCCAGCGCGGTCACGTGCGGCAGCGGGAGCCGGACGGGCGTGACGT
>Ga0207416_1002190_pt1 | contig 22393 bp, 26 predicted proteins | sample PaiPotPPM11metaG_FD_184107 | JGI IMG/M metagenome (GOLD analysis project Ga0207416, IMG submission 184107) | Iron sulfur acid spring bacterial and archeal communities from Banff, Canada, to study Microbial Dark Matter (Phase II) - Paint Pots PPM... ...
GCTTCCTGCGGCGACAGCGCGCGCGGTGGTTCCCAGACCGGCGGCTGCATGGTGGACCTCCTCCCCGCGTGGGGCTTCAGCCCACCATGCCACCACCGGTTCGTCAACTACTTGACCGGTGCTCTAGAGCGTGTCTGAAAAATGTTCGAACCATCGTTCCGTGGCTGGTCGTGAGGCCTCTTCTCACCCTCGCCACGCGTGGGAGGGGCCGCCGAAACCGGCAATCCAATGCGGGCTACGGCCGCCCGTCGATTATTCAGACACGCCCTAGCGCCCCTGCTGCCGCCGGCCAAACCGCGCACTGGGCGCCCCAATCTCGACCATCGCCACATCCTCGACGGGATCCTCTGGCGGCTGACGACCGGTGCCCCCTGGCGCGACCTTCCCGCCGCATCCGGCCCCTGGCAGACCCTGTACAGCCGCTTCCGCCGCTGGCAACGCGCCGGTATCTGGGATCGCATCCTGTCGGCGCTGCACGCCACGGCCGACGCGGCAGGGGAGTTCGACTGGACCTTGCACTGCGTCGACGGCAGCGTCATCCGCGCCCATCAGCATGCTGCGGGGGCGCGAAAAAAGGGGGCCTCGATCAAGCGCTCGGCTGGAGTCGTGGCGGCTTCAGCACCAAGCTCCATGTCCGCGCTGAGCGTGGCGGCAAGCCCGTCGTGCTGATCGTCACGGGCGGTGAGCGCAACGAGCAACTCTCCCTGCCGGCGTTGCTGGAACGGGGGACGGTCCGCTGTCCGGGGCGGGGCCGGCCGCGGCTGCGGCCCGACCGGGTTGCGGGCGACAAGGGCTATAGCAGTCGCACGGTGCGGCGCTATCTGCGCAAGCGTGGCATCGGCGCGGTGATCCCACGGCGGAGCAACGAGCCCCAGCAGCGGCAGTTCGACAAAGCCGCGTACCGGGAGCGCAACCTGGTGGAGCGGCTGCTCAACCGCCTCAAGCAGCACCGCGCCGTGGCCACGCGCTATGACAAGCTCGCTGCCCGTTACCATGCCATGGTCACCATTGCAGCCATCCTGCTCTGGCTCTAGCCTTTGCAAACACGCCCTAAGCAGGTAGCCCAGGTTAAGGTGCACCTTTTCTGATGTCCGGTCAGCGACCCACATCCACGCCTGTGAGCCTTATGGACCACGGCCTCGAAAAGTGCACTTCAACTGAGGCCACCTTCTTAGCGAGCCGGGCTAGTTACCAGGAGTATGGACCGTGTATTCGCTCATCGGGTAGCAGACATACAGGGTATTGCTAGCACAGTGCGCAGTTCCATCGGGCGAGCCAGACGGATGGATTGAAGCCTGTGGGTCGAACGTGGCATGATCCAGTTCATGGCTCATAGTGGCGTACGGGTTCCCAGCGTAGTAGAGGTTCACGTACACATCATCCCCGCCACTGGAGGGGAAGTGGCATCCCTGGAACATTCCAGAGAGGCATTCCGAGCTGCCATTCGGAGAACTTTGAAAGCTCACGATGAAGATATACGACGTGTTGTTGAGCCCAGTGTCTGTATAGCGGTCTCCGATGGCATTTAGCGCTGACTGAACGGAGCTGGAAGTCGGCGAGAGATCCTGCTGTACATGGTACCAGACGGTTACTCCATTGGATGAGGTGCCAGCATAGCAGCTAACAGTCTCACCGAAGGTAGGATCCGTGACATCGTTACCAATGCAGTTCCCGACGTGGCCGGCACTTGCCGAGATCGTCATGAACGTCGCGCCGGACCACTGCGAGCACCCGCTCGCGTCACAGGCGTACCCACCCCAATAGACGCCGCCGTTCTGCTGTGCCGCTGGGGTGGTAAAGAGACCGTAAGCGTTTGAGTCGCCGGCAAAGACCCATCCCTGACTGGGGACATAGAAGTACGTATACTGATACGTCGAAATACAGTCAGCGGTGATGCTTACGAAGGTGGATTCGCCTGACGGCACAGGATTCGTCGTGAAGTACGTCTGTGCAGGTATGCCACTGCATGCCGTCGACGCCGTGGCGGGAAGAGCCCGGAGACCCACCATGCTTGCAAGGATGGTAAATACAAGAACCGCTATGAGGCCACAGAAATATATAAGTCTATTTCTCATTGTGTTTCTCTCCGTCGCAGGGAGTGAGAAAATTGACATGATAACTCACTTGTTTGCTATGATATGAGTCCACATCAGTCATTTCAAATGAAGTTCCTTCGAGTACTCTCGGCAGGGCGGATGTAAGATGGTAGCTGGAATCTCTGGTCTGAGATCAGTAGCTGCCATGTGATTGTGCAGGCGCCGAACTTGCCGTATGATGATAGAGCTCGCCGCAGCAATGAATGCTATAGGCGGTGAGCGAATATGACATGCTATTGGAGCACGCGACCAGATCAGTATCATGGCTTTGCCTTGAGGTGCTGTATCAGCGCGAGGAAGAGATCCTCGCCGGCTGTTTTATGGCGGGCGGTCACTCAGAAGGCGCAGCGCCCGTGCCTGGTAGCCCAACTGCAGCCGCGTTTGGGTGCGGGTTTTCAGCAGCAGGTTCTGGACGTGACTTTGGACCGTGCTGACACTGGTATGGAACTGTCGTGCGATCTCCTGGTCCGTTGCGCCGTCCGCAAGCAGCGTGAGCACCTCGCGCTGGCGCGGTGTGAGACGCGGAATCACGCCGGGAACCGCGGCCTCCCGCTGCTGGGTGAGGAAGGCCTGGGCCACCGCCGGGCTTGAGACCAGCAGACCCGCAGCGAGCGTCGCCAGAAAGCCCGACAGGCTCTGCGGCGTCAGATCGTGCCAGAGCAAGCAACCGCTCACATCGCTCGCCGCGAGCCGGCGGAGGTCGAGGTCCTCAACCCGCTCCGCGATCACCGCCACGCGGCTCGCCGGCGCGACCGTGCGCAGTTGTGGCAGCAGGTCGGCGATCGACTCCCGGCCAATGTGATCGGCAGCGAGGATGAGGCCGGGACGGGTGCGCCGGACGCCGATGATCCCTGCCAGTATGGTCGCCGCCTCGCCCACCACGTGGCAGTCCGCCGCCTCGGCCAGCGCGGCTCGCAGCCCGCTCCACACGAGTGTTTCGGAGCGCAGGAGGAAGACGGTGTACACCGGCATGGCGGCCTCGGTAGCTCATGTGCAGAGCGACGCGATCAGAGCGGCAGACAGAGGGCGTCTATCCTACCCGACGCAACCGCGTCCCGGTCGCCGTTAATCGACCGGCAAGCACCTGCCGAGCCGGTTTCGCCGGGGAGCCGGGCGGCGCCGGCGTATGCGGCGGCACGCGGCAGCAGTCCGGAACGTTCACCACCAGCCGCGCGAAGCGGGCGTTCAGCGGCAGGATGCAGAGCGTATGGTCGTTGTCCGTGAATGCGTCCGCCGTCACCAGATAGGGCGCATGCTCCCAGCCGTTCGGATAGGCGGCGGTCAGCAGTCCTTGGGCGCTCGCCTCGGCGACAGGCACCGTCGCCAGCGGAGGGCCACCGGCCTGGCGCATCGTCTCAGCCAATGCGCTGCACGTCTCACAAGCCGGGTCGTAGATCAGGAACCGTTCCATCGTGCTCTCCTCCTGCCCTTCCCGCACCGCGTCCCGTACGCGGTCCCGGCATCTGCAGCATCGGCGCCGATCTCGCGACCGCCCATCGCGACAGCGCCACTGCACCGTAGCGGAGGCTCGAGGGCGCGGATGGCGGGATCTCCAGTCGCTGCTCGCTGCCATCGCGCACCTCGTGCTGCAACTCGCCCCAGGTGGACGCCTCGCGGTGAACGCGGCGCACCGGTTTGTCTTGCCGCCAGACCGCGCCTGGCATGTCTTGTAAGGTCGATGTGTGAGCGCCCGCTGGAATCGCAGGTGTTACCAACTCTTCACTTTCAACCGCGTATGTGCGGTACTGGAAACAGTAGGATGCTCGGAGCGGGCCGTTCCGACCCGTTCGCCCAGACGTTCTTTAGGAGAAGGCCGATGCCGGAACCGACGAAAAAGGCGAACGCGCCGTGTCTGCCGCGGCTCGGCGATTCGATCCGAGCTTTCAGCGAGCGCTTCGGCTCGCCGGTGAAACGGATCACGCCCCTCGCCGGCCGGCGCGTCTTCTGCTTCAGGCATAGCAGCGGGCACGTGTATGTTCTCGCGGCCAACAGGCAGGCTGTAGCTATTCGCTTCATCCCGGCAGCGGGCGGCGACACCTCACCTGATTCCGCCGGGCGCCCGCCGGCGCTCCAACCCGCGGCAATGCGAGCGTCTGCGATCAACCCGGCGGCGGGTGAGCACCTTGCCCTGATCAGCGGCGACGGCAGTTGGACTCTCACATTGCGAAGCTGTCCGCCGGAGGACCTGGCGCTGCTGATCGATGCGACGCTGCCATGACCCTCCACCGGACACAGAACCGCGGCACGACGGCGTCGCCCGCCCTCGGCCGAATCGCGGGGCGCGCCGCGCCGCCGATCACGGAAACGACCGCAACATGTGGAGCATTCGCCGGCGCGACGCTGCAGTCAGGTGCTCTCTGGCTACGGTGTACGAGCGCTGGAGCAGTTTAGCAGGCTGCGCTGGCAAAAGAATGTCAGAAATACAATGTGTATACGTCTATGGCGGCGTGGCCTGTGCGGTCAGGCGTGAGAGCCGCCGGCCGCTCCACGCTGTGGCAACGCTTGGCCGGGATCATGAACGCGGATTCGCACAGCAGCGTTAGTGTCGGGTGCCCGTTGCGGCCAGCACGCCGGCGACGAAGTTTGGCACCACGGCGCTCGCCTCGCTGAGGTCGATAGCGCGCAGATCCGCGATCGTAGCCGGCACATCCAATCCGGCTGCCGTCAGTTCCTCGGCATCGTGCTCCGCGATCGCGGCCAGCACGGCGCCGCTGATCTCGGGGTGGAACTGCACCCCGATCGCGCTGCCGTGCGCGAAGGCCTGCACGCCGTACGGGCTTTCGGCCAGCAGCGTGGCGCCGGGCGGCAGTTCGCTCACCACGTCGTAGTGTCCTTGCGCCCCGCGGAAGACGGCCGGCAGGCCGGCGAAGAGCGTTGGATGGGCGCGGCCGGCGGCCGTAAGGCGCACGTCGCAGAAGCCGAACTCGCGGCCGAGCGGGTTGCGCACCACCGTGCCGCCCAGCGCCGAGGCGAGGATCTGGTGCCTGAAGCAGATACCCAACGTTGGAAACGCGGCGGCGTGCAGCTCGCGCAGATACGCCTCCAGCCGCAGCATCCACGCCGCCCGCTCGTACACCGCCGAGACGGAGCCGGGCACGATCGCCGCGGCGAATGTCGACGTGGACGGCAGCGGCGTATGGCCGTCGTGCGCGGGCACAGCCACGAGTTCGCAGTCGGGCAGCAGGCGCCGCAGCCAGCCAGTGCCGCTGGAATCGGGGCCGAGCCAACCGACAGGCGGCAGCGTCTCAAGCACGAGGATGCGCGGGCGGCCGGGCTTCGCGTCGCCTGCGCTCTGGTCACGTTCTGGCGCTGCCGGTGCGGTCATCGGTTGCGGTCCTCGCCTCGGATGATGGTGCTGGCGATTCCTCCACGCCTGCGGGGGCGTCAGTCGTCCGGCTCGATCGTGCTGGTCAGGCCGAAGTGTTCGAGCCGTTCGCGGTAAAACTCGGCGCGCTCTTTCGGCGTGACGATCACGAGCGCCACGCCTTCGGAATGCGCCTCCCACATGATCGCCGCGGCTTCTTCGGGCGTCAGGCTCTGCACCGTCAGCAGCAGCGCGTAGATCACGTGCTCCATCGAGTTGTGGTCGTCGTTGTGCAGCAGCACACGCCACGGCGGCAGCAGCACCGTCGTGGTATTTGTGCGTTCTTCGATATCCGGCGTGCTCACCGCCGCGGGCCGCACCATCGCGTACTCTCCGAAGCGCCTCCGGCGACCGCTGGAGGCAGCCGCGAAACCAGGCTCAGCTACCGCCAGTGTACGGCGGCGCGAGGAAACGCGCAGCGACGCGTGCAAGCAGCGGGCGCACGCTGCTACACTCCGGCCTGAGGCCGCCGGCCGCTCGGCCGCCGCACAATGCCATCCGGAAACGAACGAAAGAGGCCACGCCATGCCAACCGCCCGTCCGATCCATTTCGGCGTCTCGCTGCCGCAGATCAGCCGCAGCTGGGAGGAGACGCGCCGCGCCGCGGAAACGTTCGAGCGGCAGGGCTACGACTCGGTCTGGCTGAACGACCATCTCTACGGCGTGCCGCGCCCAGAGATCCCGATATTGGAATGCTGGACCACGCTGACGGCCGTCGGCGCGATCACCGAGCGCGTGCAGCTCGGCACGATCGTTTCGCCGCCGGGCTTCCGCAACCCGGCGCTGATGGCGAAGATCGTCGCCACGCTCGACCAGATCACGGGCGGGCGTGTGATCCCGGGCATGGGCGCCGGCTGGTTTGCGCAGGAGTTCCGCGGATACGGCTTCGAGTTCCCAGAAACGAAAGCGCGGCTGGAACAGCTCGCCGAGGCGGCGGAGATCAGCAAGCGCGCCTGGACGGAGCCTAGGCTGACCTTCCAGGGCAAGCACTTCCAGACCGAGAATCTGATCCTCGCGCCGGCGCCCGTGCACCAGCCGCACCCGCCCCTGCTGATCGGCGGCGGCGGTGAGAAGGTGCTGCTGCGCATCGCGGCGCGCTGGGCGGACATCTGGAACAACCCGGCGGCGCAACAGACGCGGCTGGAGCAGAAGATCGGCATTCTGAAGCAGCACTGCGCCGCGGTCGGCCGCGACCCGTCCGAAATCACCGTGTCGCAGCAGTGCCTGGTGCTGATCGCGCGCAACGAAGAGGAAGCCGGCCCGATGATCGAGCGGGCGACGAAACTGTTCGGCGGGCATATGGGCGACGTGCACGGCCCGCTGGCGATCGCCGGCACGCCCGAGACGGTGGCCGAGCGCATCCAGCGCCACATCGACCTGGGCTGCACGATGTTCGTGATGGAGTTCTTCGGCCGCGATACGCGCGAGCCGGCGCAGCTATTCGCGGAAACCGTTATGCCGCGCTTCCGTGCCGCCGGCAGCCGTCAGCCCGCGGCTGTTTAGGGTCCGCGCCAAGCATGTGTGCGGCACATGCCTTGCGCGCAGCCCCTGCTGCGTGGTCGCCGTCACGCGAGGCGCGAACGCTCACGCCGTCTTGCGCCGGGCAATGCTGTACGATCGCTTTGGGCGGGCCGCGCGAAGGCTGGTCCGCGGAGACGTTTTGTGTTCCTGTTCGGACAGGTCGGCCGCCTGCTGGATCTCGGCACGGCGGCCTTTCGCATCTTCCTCGGCTACATGGCATTGCGCTGGCGCTGGCGCTGCCTGCACCAAACGATCTCCTCCGAACGCTGGTCGAAGCAGCACGCGGCTGCCGCAGCGCAGCTCTACGGCGCGGCCGTGCGCCGGCAGGGGCTGCTGATCAAGCTCGGCCAGCTCATCGCGGCACGACCCGACATCTTTCCCAACGAATATGTGCGCGAGCTGTCGCGCCTGCACGATCGCGTGCCGCCGCGCAGCTACGCCGAGATCGCGCCGGTGCTGCGGCGTGGCCTGGGCAAAGCGCCGCAACGGGTGTTCAAGACGTTCGACCGCACGCCGCTGGCCGCCGCCTCGCTGGCGCAGGTGCATCGAGCCGTCTTGCACGACGGCCAGGAGGTCGCGGTCAAGATCCAGTATCCAGGCATCGAGACTGTCGTTCAGGCGGACCTCTTCGGCCTGAACGCGGTCAAATGGGCGCTGGCGCGACTGCTGCCGGAGCTGAACATCGGCGAGATCATCGACGATCTGCGCGCCTCGATCCCGCAGGAGCTGGACTTCGTGCATGAGGGCCGCAACGCCGAGCGCGTCGCCCGTGACTTCAGCGGCAAGCCCGGCGTGATCGTACCGCGCATCGTCTGGGAGCACAGCTCTCGGCGTGTGCTGGTGATGGAGTTCATCCACGGCATCAAGATTACGGACACGGAGCGGCTGCGCGCCTCGGGGATCGATCTGAAGGCGCTGTGCCGGCTCTTTCTCAGCATCTACTTCGACCAGATCATGGTGCACGGCTTCTTTAACGCCGACCCGCACCCGGGCAACCTGCTGGTTGTGCCCCGCGCGCACGGCGAGGCCGACATCGCGCTGCTCGACTTCGGCCTGGTTAAGGAGCTGACGCCGCGGTTCCGCGTTGGCTCGGCGTATCTCTGCCGCGCGATCCTGACCTTCGACCCGATCGCCACGCGCGAGGCCTATCACCGCATGGGCGTGCGCACGCGGGACGACTCACTGCAAACCTACATCACGCTGGGCACGCTCTTTCTCGGCCTGCCGGAGCATATCCGCGGCGAAAAGAGCCTGTTCGATCAGCAGTCGTGGGAGCAGAGCGGCATCGACCTGCGGGCGATGTATCGGGCGGACCCGGTCACCAGCCTGCCGCCGGAGCTGCTGCTCGTGGGCCGGGCGATCACGCTGATGGGCGGCGTGATGTTCGCCCTCGACATGTGGGCGGATATGTGGTCGTTGATTCTGGAGTACAGCAACCAGGTGATTGCGGAGTACGAGGCGCAACGTGTGGCCTGACTCGATCGGCGCTCGGGCAGCAGGGCGGGCTGGTAAGATCGGCGCATGTGGGAAAGTACAGGCCCGTACACGCCGGACGAGCTGCGCGCCATGCGCCGGCTGATCGTGGCTTCCGGCATCGGCATTCCCGAGTGGGTGCTGCGTACGCGGCGATCGGCCGAGTTCGTGCGATCGCTGAGCGCCGAGCAGGCCGACGTGATCACGGCAGAGGCGCTGGCAGTAGCGGCAGAGCCCGACGACCTGGGCAGCGCGGCCGAGATTGCCGAAGCCGTGGCGCTGTTCACGGACGTCGCGCGGGCCGAGCGGCAGAAGACGCTCTGGCGTATGCTGCTCGAGTTCCGGCATCGTCACTTTCCGCCGACCGCCTGATCGCGCCGTTTCGCGGCGGACCGGGAAGGAATCCTCGATGACAGACGATGTATCGGCTGAAACCGATGGCCGAGAGCCGCGCGGCATCTTGCCCTGGCAGCGCCGCCTCGGCGAGTTTCTGGCGGGGTTGAGCCTGGCCGAGACCGAGCGGCTGCACGCCGACGCCGTCAGCCGGCTCGACCGGGCGACGCGCGCCCGCCCGCTCACCCTCGCGGAAACGGCGACGCTGAGCGCACTCGCCGCCTATCTGGCGCCGCGCGTCGAGCGCCGCGGCGACGGCAAGCCGGCGATCGATGAAGCGGTGCTCTTCGGCCTCATGGCCGGCTATCAACTCGCCATCGGCGAACAGATGCCCCCCGAGGCGGACCCCTTCGCCGGCTGAGCCGCCTGCTGCCTTCCACGGAAAAAGACCGGTACGCCGAGTCGCGGCTGCCGCCGCGAAGGGCGCACGCCGTGCGCCCCTACAACAGGTCTGCTAACCCGACGCCCCGTCGAATCAGCACCGCCGGATCGCCCCTTCTCTCCATCCCAGATCGCGCTCCGCGCGATGTCAAAGATCGGGAGAGAAGGGGAAGGGGGTTATGAAGGCCGCTCCGCACGCCCCGTTACTGCAGCGAGGCGTGCAAATCGCCGCCGAGCACGGCCTGCCGCTGGCCGTTGTCTGGCAGCGGCTGCAGCACGATGCTGAGGTGATAGCCCTCGCCCACGTTCCAGCGCGACATGTCGATCACGCGGTAGGCCGAACCGGTGCTGTCCGGCGTGAGCGCGCCGCCATCCCATTTGTCGTCGCCGGACGAGAACCAGATGTGGTACTGCTGGCCGTCGCCCGGCGGCGCCAGCCGCTGCACCAACACCACGCACTGCTTCTTGTCCGGGTTCCAGATCACGCCCCCGGTCGCGGTCGCGCTCTGCGCCGGGTCGAGCTCGCTGGTGACGGTATGCTGCGAGGCCAGCAAGGTCAGCGCCGTCTGCGAGGCTGGCAGGAAGCCGGGCTGCGGATTCCGCGCCAGCGCTTGCTGGTGCTTCACAGCGGAGAGCTGGCTCTGCAACGACAGCGACCACGCCGCCAACCCGAACAGCGCCAGCACCATCACGGCCGCGGCCAGCGCCGGCACGCGTAACCCGCTGCCCGCCACCCGTCGCCAGGCGCTGATCGGCACAGGTTCCTCGCCGTGCTCTGCCGGCGCGAGCGAGTCCGCCTCCGGCAGCGGGAGCTGCGGCCGGGCGAACTCGCGCACATTGTTCGCCTCCGCGCTGACGGGGGCATGCACCGCGAGCCCGGCGGGGGGCGCCGCCGGCAGCTGGGCGAAGACCGCCGCCTCGGAGCCACCGGCTTCCGCGCCCACGGCCGCGAGCACCCGTTCGCGCAGGGCCGCGGGCGCACGCACGGCCGGGGTGCTCAGCGGCAGCCGCTCAGCTACGGCACGGGCAAGGCGCAGCTCCCGGGCGCAGGCGACGCAGCCGGCCGCATGCTGCTCGGTGGCGGCCGCCTCCTCTGGCGCGAGTGCGCCGAGCGCCAGCGCGTCGACGTTTTCCAGGAACTCCTCGCAGGTCATAGGACGCCTGTACTCTCTGTCTCCACCCCAAGTGCGAAGCGCAACTTGCGCATGCCCAGCCGCACGCGCGTCTTGATCGTTCCCAGCGGCGTGCGCAGCTGCTCCGCGATCTCCTGCTGCGTCAGGCCGCCGAAGTAGGCCAGCTCGATCGCCTCTCGCTGCTCGTCTGGCAGTTGCCGCAGCGCCGAGCGAATCTCGTGCCGCTCCGACGACAGCACGGCCAGCCGCGCCGGATCGACCGCGCCTTCGTCCACCGGGTCGTCCGCTCCCTCGGCCGGCGGTGATTCGTGCAGACGCCGCCGCCCGCGCGAGCGGACCTCGTCCACGGCGCGGTTACGGGCCACGCTCAGCAGCCAGGACATGAAGCGCCCCCGGCCGGCATCGAAGCTCGTCGGCACGCGCCAGTAGCGCAAGAAGACGTCCTGCACCACGTCCTGCGCGGCCGCTGGATCGGCAAGCACGCGCATCGCCACGCCGTAAACCAAGTCGGCATAGCGATCATAGACGATACGGAAGGCGATCTCATTGCGCGCGGCGATGAGCGCGGCCAGCTCCTCGTCCGTCCGCTCAAGCTCGGTCACACCTGCACCCGTTCTCTCCAAGATGGCCGCTTCGCGGCCATGTCAGAGCAGAACGCGGCGTCCTGCTGATCATACGTTGCAGAACGCCGCGCGGATTGGCCGCGCGTCTGGGGCGCGCGTGGCGATTGCCCAATTGTAGCAGCCGCGCCAATCTCGGTTTCACAGTCTTTTAGCAACGCATTAACCGCGAGCATGTAGGAGGGTTTTCCGCCGCGGCGTAGCGTTGAATGCAGAGAGATAGCCAGTCTGCCAGGCCCGCAGATTCTGAAGGAGCATGTCTGCCGTGAATCACGTACGCATCGCGACGCTCGCGCTGGCCGCCGTGGCCATCGCCGCGTCGGTCGGCTGCACCAGCAAGCAGAAACCGGCCGCGACCAACAGCAACCGTGCCCCATCGCCGGCGGCCGCCGCCAGTCCCGCCGCCACGGCTGCCGCTTCCAGCGGCCGTTCCGCAACTCCCACTTCGTCGGCTGGTAATGCCGCGCCTGCCGGCAGCCCCACCCTTACGACCGCGACGAGCCCCGTGGTGAGCAGCGGCTCGACCACCGACGTGGTCAACGCGCTGCGGCCCAGCGTCGTGCGCGTGCGCACGGAGGCGTCGCAGATCGGCCCCTTCGGTTCCGTCGGCAACGCCTCGGGCACGGGCACCGGCATGATTTTGGACACCGACGGCCACGTGCTCACCAATAACCACGTCGTCACGCTGGGCGGCACCTCGGCGGCGAACAAGATCATGGTCGATCTGGCCGACGGCGAGTCGGTGCAGGCGACACTCGTCGGCCGCGAGCCGACGGCGGACCTCGCGGTGCTGAAGATCAGCGCCAGGAACCTGACGCCGGTGAAGTTCGCCGATCCCAAGACGCTGCAAGTGGGACAGGACGTGATTGCGATCGGCTATGCGCTCGACCTCGGCTCGACGCCCTCGGTCACGAAAGGCGTGATCAGCGCACTCAACCGGCAGATCGATGAGACGTTACAGGGGAACAACAACAACCCCTTCGCCGGCAGCGGCACACCCAACATCGTCGGCGGCGCGATTCAGACCGACGCGGCGATCAACCCCGGCAACAGCGGCGGTCCGCTCGTCAACATGCAGGGCGAAGTGATCGGCGTGAACACGGCCGGGATCTTCCGCAGCCAGAGCGGTGAGCCGGTGTCCGGCATCAACTTCGCCGTCTCCGTCGATACCGTGCTGCCGGTGGCGAAGGCGCTGGTCAGCACCGGCAAGGTCGATCGCGGCTTCCTCGGCGTCAATCTGGTGCCGATCACCGCGAACGAGGCACAGGCCAACAACCTCGCTGTGAACGACGGCGCCGGCGTGGCCAGCGTGGTCAGCGGCTCACCCGCCGACCAGGCCGGCATCAAGGCCGGCGATGTGATCGTCAAGCTGGGCAGCCGCGACATCCACAGCGTGGGCGACATCCAGCAGGCGCTGATCGAGAACGGCCCCGGCACGAAGGTTACGGTGCAGCTCTACCGCGGCAAAGACAAGCAGAGCGTGGACGTGACGCTCGGCACGCGCCCGGCCGGCCAGAGCGGCTAACCCTCGCCAGCAATGGCGTGTTCAGGGGCGGACGGCGCGAAGCCGTCCGCCCCGCTGCTATACTGGCCGCGGAGACGGAGGCGCAGCATGACAACCGGACTGCGGTCCCAAGGGCCGGGGCACGACCAGCGCCGCTGCCGCTTCCTCTCGCCCAACCCGGCCTGCGACCGCGCCGGCATTCCCGAGGGCGTGGACCGCACGCGGCTGCCGCTCTTTCTTTGTGCGGCGAAAGGCGCCGAGCGGCCGCTGATCACGACGATGCGCAAGTGCAAGTTCTGCCGCGAGACCAACCTCTGGTATCAGCCGCGCGACGAGACGCCGGACGGCGGACCGTCCGGCGCAGCCGAGGGGCAGCGGTGATCGCCCGCGACGCGACGGGGGCCGAACTGCGCCTGAGCCGAGCCCCGCGCCGCATCGTCTCGCTCGTGCCGAGCCTGACCGAAGCCTTGTTTGCGCTGGGCGCCGGCGAGCGGGTGGCGGGCGTGACGCGCTTTTGCGAGGAGCCTGCCGCCGCCGTGGCAACGCTGCCGCAAGTTGGCGGCACCAAGACGCCGGATCTCGCGGCAATTCTGTCGCTGGCGCCGGACCTCGTCATTGCCAGCAGCGAGGAGAACCGCGAGGCAGATGTGGCCGCGTTGCGCGCAACCGGCCTCGCGGTGTTCGTCACGCACTACCCGACCGTGGCCGCGGCGCTGAACGGCATCGAACTGATCGCCCGGCTGCTGGGCGTGCAAGCGGACGGTGTTGGCTGGCTGGCCGAGGCACGCGGGGCTGCTGCTGCCTGCGCGGCCCGCCGTGGCGAGCCGGTGCCTTACTTCTGCCCGATCTGGCGCCGGCCGTACATGGTTGCCCGGCGCGACACGTACATGGCCGATCTGCTTGCGCTGGCCGGCGGCGTCAGCGCCTTTCCCGACGCCGGGCCGGCGCACTACTTCGCGGTCGATCTCGCCGATCTGCCCGCCGCCGCGCCCGAGGTCATGCTCCTGCCAGATGAGCCGTATCCGTTTGCAGCGCGCCACCTGGCGGACTTCGCGCCGTACGGCGGCGTGCCCGCCGTTGCGAACGGACGGATGCATCTCGTGGATGGCAAGGCGCTGACGTGGTACGGCCCGCGCATCGCGGCGGCCTTGCAGCTCTTCGCGGCGCTGCTTCGGGGCGACGTCGAAACCCCCGTTGCCGCCGGCGGTCTCGACAGAGAGGAACGCGCATGAAGACACCGCTGTTGCTGGCGGGCGCGGGCGTCGCGGCGCTGGCCGCGGGCGCCGTCGTCGCCGACCGGCTGGCCCAGCGCGCTCTGGACCGATTCGAGACGCTTGATCCCGAGACCGCCGAGCTTCCCGGCCAGCGTTTCTGGGTGCGCGGCGTCGCCTTGCATTACGTTGAGCAAGGGTCGGGCTTTCCGGTCGTGCTGATCCCCGGCTTTCTCAGCTCGACCTTTTCCTTCCGTTACACGATTCCGGCGCTGGCCGAGCGCTTCCGCGTACTGGCCATCGATCTGCCCGGCTTCGGCTTCTCGGAACGCGGCGAGCACGTCGAATATTCGGCGAGCAACTGGGTGAGCCTGCTGGCCGAGTTTTTGCGCCGGCAGGGCGTCGGCCGCGCGGTCGTGCTCGGCCATTCATTGGGCGGCGGCGTGGCGCAGCGGCTGGCGATCGAGGAGCCCGAACTGGTCGAGCGCTTGATCCTGGTCGGCTCGGTCTCCGCGGCCGCGCCGCCGCGCCTGCCACCGCCGGGCAGCGGCCGCTTCTACCGGCTCGGGCAGGCGTGCGTGATGCCGAGGCCCGCGGCGGTGCGTTGGTTCGCGCGGCGCTCGGCCTTCGACCCGGCGTTTATGACCGACGAAGTCGTCGAAGGTTACACGCGTCCCTCGCGGCTGCCTGGCTCGGCCGCGGTGGTGCGCAAGCTCGGCCGCGACATAGCGAAGGACGCGCGACTGGATCTCTCGCAGATCGCGGTGCCGACGCTGCTGATCTGGGGCGAAGGCGACCGCGTGGTGGACCTCAAAGTCGGCCGTCGCCTGGCCGAACAGATCCCGCAGGCGCGGCTCGAAGTCATCGAGCGGGCCGGACATCTGCCGCTGGAGGAGCAACCGGAGAGATGCAACCGGCTGTTGCTCGACTTTCTGCGCGATCTCGATCGTCCTCCCGTTGGAGCCGCGTCGCAGGTGAGCCGCGGCGCCCAGCGCAACGGCGCCTGACCGTGCGCCTCGATCGCTGCTCCAGCATCGCCTGCCTGCGCTTCCCGCTGCTCGAAGCCGTGCCGGGCGTGCGGCACGCCATCATCACGCGGCTTGGCGGCGTCAGCAGCGGACCGTATGCCTCGGCCAATCTCGGTCTTGCCGTGGGCGACGACCGCGAGGCGGTGCTGGCAAACCGGCGCCTGGCCGGGGCGCTCGTCTCGCTCGGAGCACATCCAGTGACGGTGAAGCAGGTGCACGGCGTGCAAGCGGTGCTGGCGGAAGCGCCGGGCGAGCCGGGCGTGCCGCTCGGCGAAGCCGACATGCTGGTCACGCGCACACCCGGCGTGCCGCTGCTGGTGCAGGTGGCGGACTGCGCGCCGATCATTCTCATCGATCCGGTGCAGAACGCGGCCGCCGTGGTCCACGCCGGCTGGCGCGGCACGGCAGCCGGTGCGGGGCGCGAGGCGGTCGCCTCGATGCAGCGACTGTTCGGCTCGTGTCCAGGGCACCTGCTGGCGGGCATCGGCCCGGCGATCGGCGTCTGCTGCTACGAGGTGGGCGAAGAAGTAGCCGATGCGGTTGTAGCTGCGAGCGGCGGCACCGGGGGCATCATCGATCGCACGCACGGCGAACGGCCGCACCTCTCGCTCGAAACCGCGCTGAGCGCACAGCTACGCGCCGCCGGTGTTCCGGAATCCGGCATCGAATGCGCCGCCCTCTGCACCGCCTGCCGCCTCGACCTCTTCTACTCGCACCGCCGCGAAGGCGTGTCCACCGGCCGCTTCGGTGCGCTGGTGGCGCTCATTGCCAGCCCGGCGGGCCTTCGCCCGCCGCGGTAGCTGCGAGACGTATACTGAACGTGCCCTTGTACCGCTCCTTCCCAGGATGAGAGTTATACCAATTCTTCATGAGGAGATCCCATTTTCGGTAGCTGGCTGCAGAGCTTCGGCCCTCAGGCCCAGCCGGCCAGCGCGGCCTAGCGGCGCCTTGCGACGGCACGCTGCACTTCTTGGAACACGTGCAGTTTTCCACGCCCGCATGAAGGGTGCGAGCGCTGCGCTCTGCATGCTCGCCGTCCACGCCCGGCGTTGCGCCGCCCGTTCGGCCGCCCCGGCCAGCCGCGCGACGGCCCGCGGGCTGCGCCCGCAGCGCATTAGCCGCAGCGCGTTCAGGCGCAGCGCCCGCCCGATCTGCCTGACCGATTATGGTGCACTCGCCGACCAGCCGACGTGTTTCAACAGGCTGTTGCCTTGCTGGACCCGGCGGGCTGCCATGTCGTGCTGCTCGTTCACGCTGTTCCGCATGTGCGCTGGCCACGCAGCGATAGACGTTTTGTCCGGCAGCCACGTGCAGGCCATCACTGGCAATGCGCCGGTGATGGATCTTGGTTCTGACCTTCGCATCCCCGCGAGACTATGCGCGGTGGCGCCTACGGCCGGGGGCGGCGCCGCTGAGTGAGGCGAAGGGGTCGATGCTGGTGACGACCTTGCGCGGACTGCAGCGCCGGCAGCAATAGCTGGTGCGGCGTCCCCGCGGCGTTGCCGCTGTCGCCCAGCACTCCCAGCGGCGTCGCGGGCGCGACCACCTGATCCGGCTTGAGGCTGCCTAACACCGCCTCGTTTTGCAGATGGCATATAGAAGACGAAGGCGCCGGCGCTGCACGGGCCGGTGCTCACAAGCCAGACGAAATTGCCGTACAAGGGGAGATCCGCGACGGTGTCGACGGCCTGGCTGTAATCCCAGGGCGGTGGGCCGTCGCGCTCACCTGGTAGCTGACGTTGGCCGTCACGCTGTTGCTGCTGCGCCGGCAGACGGCGGCGACGGTCGCGGTGAGCGGGGCGTAGACGGGGGCAGCGGCTGGCCGGCGAGCGGGAAGAGATCGACGCCGTCGTGTGCCCGCGTGCCCCGGCTCTCACGATGACTCCAGGGGGAGAGCTGCCCTTCGCGTGCCGCATGCCAGTTCTCCGTCAGTGGGGGCTGGTACGTGCCGCTGGCCAGGGGAAAGACGAGCGGAATGGCCCCGCTTGCAGGGATTGACCAGCGTGCTCCCCGCCTGCGCGACCCGCGGCAGCAGCAGACTGTCTCCGGTGGCGAGGCTGGCCTGGAGCAGGCGGCGCCGGGTCAGCGGCACGCGGCTGACCACCGACATCGGCCTCCGGGTGCCCATTAGAAGGCACCGGTCCCGTTCGGTGTGCCGTTCCCGGTCGGGCCGTCGTAGCCCGGCTCGCCATTACAGAGATAGAGCGCCGTGCGCCGGCCGCACCTGCCGTTGCTGCCCGTGGTGATGTCGTTCAGCGCACTCAGGTGGCTGTAGGGATAGCTCCCGGCCGTGACCGTGGCCGCGTTTCCCGCCAGCGCATAGACCGCCGCGATCAGCGGTGAGGCCACGCTGGTCCCGCCAAACACCGCCCAGCCCGAGCCCTGATAGGTGTCGTAGACCCAGACGCCGGTGTTAGGGTCGGCCACCGCCGCCACGTCGGCCACGGTGCGCCTGCTGCAACCGCCGTCATGCTGCCAGGCGGGCTTGGCCTCATAGGCACTGCAGCCGCTGCCCGCCCCGCTCCAGACTGTCTCGGTGGCGTTGCGCGTGCCCGTGTTCGTGGCCTGCTGCAGACTGGTGCCGCCCACCGCCGTCACATACGGGGAGGCGGCCGGGAACTCCACCCCGTAGCCGCCGTCGCCGGAGCTGACCGTCACGGCGATGCCGGGGTGGTGATAGGCCGCGTCCACACCGGTTTCGCCGCTCCACTCGCGCCCGCCGTAGCTGTTGCTGATCGCACTGGCCCCGCGCGTCGCCGCGGTGTTCACTGCCGTGCTCAGGTCGCTGAAGCTGCTGCTGGTGGCCTCCACCAGCAGAATGCGGCAGCTCGGGCAGACGGCGCTCACCATGTCGAGGTCGAGCGAAATCTCCTGTGCCCAGCCGCTGTCCGCGCTGGGGTACGGCCCTGCGCCCCCTGTCTGGTTGACCTTCGTAAAACAGCCGCTGGTCGCGCTGCAGGCGGGCAGGCCGAAGTAGCTGCGGTAGTAGGCGAGGTCGCTCTCGGCGTTCGGGTCGTCGTAGGCATCGACGATGGCGACCGTCTGGCCGGTGCCGCCGGTGCTGCTGCTGGCAGAGAGATTGTAGGCCGACTGCAGGAAGCTGGGATCGTAGGCGCCGTTATTGCCCAGCACATCGGGGCGGGCGCTCACCTGCCGGGCGGGACTGCCGACGGCATCGGTGCGCCGCTGGGCATGGCAGCGGGCGGAGCCCGGGGCGGCGGGGCCGGGGCAGACGGCGGCATGGGGATGATCAGGCGGCGGGTTCGGCGGCGCTGCGCTGATCGGCCGGGATATGGCAAACAGCAGGGGTACGACCCCGACGAGACTCAACAGGACTGCGCCGAAGCGGCGTCGCAACATAATTCACTCCCATGTCTATCGGACAGGGATAACCCGACACCAACCGATCGCCTAGACCGTTTCATTCTGACAGAGTTGCGACACGGTTGCAAGGCCGCGGGCAGCACGCTGCCGCCGTGGAATCGCGGCTACGGACTCGCGCGGACGCTCGCCTGCTACTGTTCCGAAGCGGCGGCCGTGGCATCGGCGAGCGGCGCCGCGGCCGGCATCATCGACCGTGCGCACGGCAAGCGCCCGTACCTCGCGCTCGAAGCCGCCCTCCAGACGCAGTTGCGAGCTGCCGGCCTGCCCGAAGCCGGCATCGAATGCGCCGCCCTCTGCACCGCCTGCCGCCTGGACCTGTTCTACTCGCACCGCCGCGAAGGCACCCCCACCGGCCGCTTCGGCGCGCTCGTGGCGCTGAGTCTCCCTTCATATACTTTGTGAATCGGTTCATGTGAATCGACGCAGAGGGTCATCGCTTCTCAATAGGTTGCGGAGCCGGCCGAAACAATTGGATCATCCTTGACGAGGTGTACTACCTCTGAGAGAATGGGTAGTACCATGCAAACAGTACGGACAACCGGTTCTTCATACTCGTCCACACTCACACGAAAGGGTCAGATCACTGTGCCGGTCGAAATCCGGCGTCAGCTCGGCCTCAAGCAGGGCGACAAGGTCGCCTTTGTCCAGGAAGGGGACGCCGTGACGCTCAAGCCGGCCCAGAGCATCGCCGAGCGCACGGCCGGTATCCTGGCCCAGTATCGACATGTTCCCGCACCCACGCCGCAAGCGGAGCGGGCGGCCTTTGAGCAGGCCGTCGCCGAGGAGGTCGTGGCGCGGATGGGAGGCTAAATGGCCGACCCAGCGTTCCTCGATACCAATCCGATTCTACGCCACGTACTCGACGACCATGCCGACCACTCGCCGCGTGCCCATGCCCTGTTCGCCAGGATCGAACGCGGGGAGGAGACCGCGCGCACCGCCGATACTGTGGTGTTCGAAACGGTCTTTACGCTCCAGCGGTTCTATCGGGTGCCGCGCCCGGCTATTCGGGACGCCGTCCTGCTGATCTTGGCGCTGCCGGGGGTGCTACTCCCCGGCAAGTCCCGCTTCCGCAGGGTGTTCGACCTGTACGTGGCCCACCCCGGCATCTCCTTCGCCGATTGCTATCACGCGGTTTTGGCTGCACGCCTACACCTCAGCGAGGTGCTGTCGTTCGACCATGACTTCGATCGGCTGCCGGATATCACCCGCCGTGAGCCCTGATGGTCACGTCCGAATCGGCCAATGACGAACCGCCCCGGCGTACGCTGGATGCCAGCCGCGCCTTGTGGTGTTGGAGACCAGCATGGACTTTGTCGATTGGTGTGGGTTTGTCTTACAACAGCTCGCAGACATCGTCCGGAGGTCACCACAGGCTGCACAGTATGGCGCGACGCAAGCTGACTTCCTCGTGCCGCTCTATGGTTCGACCGGCCTTCAGGACGCCCAGCGGAAACGCGCCGTCGACCAGGCCATCAGCCAGCTTGCAGCCCACGGTCTCGTAGAGAACAGCGGCAGCATCCTCATTCAAGTCAACAGAGCCGGCCGCGACCTCGCAGAGGATATGACCACTCTGTGGCACGGTATCTGCCTGCGTGAGCTCGGTAGCCGCGAACGAGCACTCTTACAGGCTGTGAACCGCCTGAGTCAGCGGAACGCCGATGAGTACGCATGGCTGGAGACCGTCTCACGGGAATCGCTGCTGGCCGAGATTGGCGAGATAGGGGAAGAAGACTGGATTGCTTTTACGCTGAATGAGTTGCATGCCATCGATCTTGTCGCCGTTCATACTGCATTCGGCGGATTCTTTGATGTGCAGGCGACATACGGTGGCCTCGTCTGGGAGAATCGCCGGGCATTCACCCTTGAGTCCCGCTTCATTGACGAGCTCGTGGGCGAGTGGGAAACGACCAGCGTCGATTTCAAGCGAGAGTTGCACACGGACACTGCCGACCAGAAGGCGGAGCTCGTGAAGGACCTCATCGGCCTTGCGAACACGCAGGCCAGCGGCCGGCGCTGGCTCATTATCGGATTCGATGACAAGACCCGAGCCTACCACGGACCACCCGGCCACAAACTGACCCAGAATCACCTTGAGCAGTTGGCGAACGAGTATACAGCACCCACTGTTTTGCTTCGTTACAAGGTAATCCACTACAGGTCGGGGCCGGTGGGGAAACTCGAAGTTCTCCGTGACGTCTGTCTCGTGCCGCACCGTGTCAAGCGGGCAGTCGGCGACCGAAAACGGATTCGAGAGGGCCAGGTATTCGTACGCCACGGCTCGCAGACGGCCGAACCGGACCCGGATGAGCTACAGGCAATCGGAGACGAAGCCGCCCGGGCGAAGCTTCGAGCAAGTAGATAACGTTCTCGATTATGCGCTGCTGTAGCCAGTGGTCCAGCACGAGCACCCGCCTGACCCTGCAGCGACCGATAGTGACATGGGGCTGCCATCACTTTGGGAGGTTCGACAGACTATCTATATACGTCTCACATCGGCCATTCTCGGACGTGAGACACGAGAACACGTACTCTCTCGATAACATTCGGTGACCGAAGGTCATAATACTGTCATGGAGTGCCTATGTTGAGCGGTGGACAAACGATAGCTTTGACGCTGGGTGCAGCCGGTTTAAGTGCAGCTGCAGCGCTCATCGGTGTATTCCTCAGCGGCTTCCTGCAAGCCGACCGGGAGAAGCGGACCTACTTGCGACAATTCGATGAGCGTAGAATGAAAGACCTTCGCGACGACTATGGCGTGCTGATGATAGCTGTAGAAGCATGGCAGCATGTCATACATCAACGAAGATTTCTTCTAGCAGGTGAAACGAAAGACGAAAGAGATAAGCGATTGACTGAAGACCTGAGTAGGGCTACCACTCCTTTAAAGGCAAGTCTCGTCAGGTTGCATTTCGAATCGGACGCACAATCCATCACGGAACTGTTTAACAAGTGTTATGATGAGTACATTAAATACTCTGTTGCTTGGTCTCAAGAGGCATCGTCAGAAATGGCTCAAATGAACCCGCAACTAGCCATCGACCGCGCAACTGAGGTGACACGTGCCGCTACAAGATTAAATGAGCTGGCGAGTTTGCTTAAAAGAGAGGTTCAGGACAAGATTGCAAGCCTTTTGGGAAATATCAGGTCTTAGTCAGGCAGTGCGTGGAGTCACTGGTAAACCTTGTCCATAATGCGGAGGAAGTCGGCGATCACGTCTGGCGCTTCCTCGAAACATGTAGTCGCCGAGTAGTGCCGGACGCAGCGGATACCGTGGCGCAGGAACAGTGCGTCCCGGCTGTGGTCTTGGGCAGCGGTTTGATGAAAAGCCTCCCCGTCCACTTCGAGGATGCCCCAGTGACCCTCCTTGCAGACGAGGAAGTCCGGCTCCCGCCGGACACGTTCGTCGGGGTTCGGCCCGTTCACGCGCCCCATGCGTTGGGGAAGAAGAGCACCCCGGCCGCGTCGAATGCTCGGGCAATACGCCGCTCGGGCTCTGAGCGAAAGCGGAGGCCGGCCCAGATGATAGGCTGCTCAGCGCTGATGGCCTGGTTGTGGATGGCCTTGCCGTGGACGAGTTCGAGCAGGTCGCCACGCGCCGTCGGGGCGGCGGTTACCACCTCGGCCCTGACTGCATACTCGGTAAGCGTGCAGTCATGCGGGAGTAGTGCTGCAATGGCTGCCTTCACTCGCTCGCCGGGATTTGGGACAGGCTCGGCAAACTCATCGAGGTCCATTGCGTTGATAAAATGCCCGAACTGATTGAGCAGGTCATAAGCCGCCCGCGGCCCGCGCAGCTCCAAGAACGCGTGGTAGCGGTCTACGCCGTAGTTGTCGCGATAGGCCCTCTCCGTGTAGAACGCCGTCACCGTGCATGAGAGCATCGCGGCTGCAAGCGTGTCATCGCCCCCTTCGATAAGGAACTTCGCGGCGCTGACGACGAGGTCGTTCGTGTCAGGCAGGATGGACATGTGGCGGAGCCTCCAGCGGGTGACTTTGCCGTATGAGAATAGCACTTCCCAAGTCAGGTGCCGCGTGGCTGCAGCGCGACAGAACGGGGCAGCTGAGCATCCGGTGCAGAACCGTGACCGTTAGCTCAAACCCGTCAGGCGCTGCGAAAGGAGAAGTCGCCCGGCCTGCGCTCACGAATGTCTACGACTAGAGCGTGTCTGAAAAATGTTCGAACCATCGTTCCGTGGCTGGTCGTGAGGCCTCTTCTCACCCTCGCCACGCGTGGGAGGGGCCGCCGAAACCGGCAATCCAATGCGGGCTACGGCCGCCCGTC
>Ga0207416_1002191_pt1 | contig 22391 bp, 21 predicted proteins | sample PaiPotPPM11metaG_FD_184107 | JGI IMG/M metagenome (GOLD analysis project Ga0207416, IMG submission 184107) | Iron sulfur acid spring bacterial and archeal communities from Banff, Canada, to study Microbial Dark Matter (Phase II) - Paint Pots PPM... ...
CAACTCAGTCCTCGGCCTGCTGGGCCAGGCGCTCCCGGCCACCATCGAGCTGACCATCGCGGCGATGTTCCTCGCGACGGTCATCGGCTCGATCACCGGGATCCTGGCCGCCTGGCGCAAGGACTCCGTGCTTGACGTGTTCATCCGGTCGGGCGCCACGGTGAGCTTCTCGCTGCCCTGGTTCGCGCTCGGCGTGCTCGGCATCGTGATCTTCGGTGTCCAGCTCAGGCTGCTACCCACCATCGGCCGGCTGCCGACCAGCCTGAACTACACGCCCACCACGGGCTTCGTGCTTATCGACGCCGTCTTGCAAGACCGTCCCGAGCTGCTCGGGCCATGGCTGCAGCACCTGATTCTCCCGGCGACGACGCTGGCGCTCTCCATGGCGGGCTACATCACCCGCACGGTGCGCGCCGCCGTCCTTGAGGTGCGGGGCGACGACTTCGTGCGCACGGCGCGGATGAAGGGGCTGACCGAGCGCGAGATCGTCGTCCGGCACGTGCTGCGCAACGCCTCGCTGCCGATCGTGACGGTGCTCGGCCTCCAGTTCGGGTCGCTGCTCGGCGGGGCGCTGATCACCGAGGTCGTCTTCTCCTACCCAGGCGTCGGTGACCTGCTGGTCAACGCGGTCCTTGAGCGCGACTACCCGGTCGTGCAGGGCGCGGCCCTCGCCATCGCCGCCCTCTACACGCTGGTCAACGTCGGTGTCGACCTTCTCTACCTCGTCCTCGATCCACGACTGCGAAAGGCCGTCGCATGACCAACCCCGCCGCCGTCCTCTTGGTGCACGGGGCCGGGGGCACGCCCAGCACCTGGTCAGGTGTCGAGCCGCTGCTCAACCAGCGCGGCCACCGGACCCTGCGCGTCGTCAACCCGCTGACCTCGCTGGCCGACGACATCGCCTGTACCACCTGCGCGCTCGACCAGCTCGACCAGCCTGGAGGCCGCGTGCTCGCCGTGGGCCACTCGTACGGCGGCGCCGTGATAACCAACGTCGGCCGCGATCCGCGGGTGGCCGGACTGGTCTACGTGGCCGCCTTCGCGCCCGACGAGAACGAAAGCGTCCAGCAGATCGTGAACCGCTACCCGCCGGCTGAGGTCTCGAAGTACATGCGCCGCGGTCCCAACGGCGAGTGGAAGTCGGTCCGCGACGCGGCGTACTGGGCGGAGATCGGCTGGGACGTGCGGCCGGAGCAGCGGGACGGGATCATGAGCGAGCACCGTGAGTCGGCCGACGCGATTTTCACCCAGGCCACCGGCGAGCCGGCCTGGCGGCACCGGCCGTCCTGGTACATCGTCGCGGCAGAGGACAAGACGCTGCCCCCAGACATCCAGCGCGACATGGCCGCCAGGGCCGGCGCTGACACCACGGTGCTGCCCGGCAGCCACTACACCCCGTGGACCCAGCCCGAACCGGTCGCCGCGGTCATCCTCGAAGCAGCCGCCCAGGTCGCCGGATGAGCGCGCCAAGCGCGCCCGACGAGATCATCCTCGACGTACGGGACCTGCGGGTTGGTTTCACGGTGGCCGCGGGCAGGCTCCCGGCGGTTGACGGCGTCGACCTGACCCTGCGCCGCGGCGAGACCCTCGCCCTGGTCGGCGAGTCGGGCTCGGGCAAATCCGCGCTCGCGATGGCGCTGATCGGGCTCAACCGCGGCCCGTGGACCGAGATCGCGGGCACCGTCGACTTTCTCGGCGAGAACCTGGTCGCCGCGCGTGAGTCCCGGTTGCGGAGCATCCGCGGTGCCCGGATCGCGGTCGTCTTCCAGGACGCGCTGGCGGCGCTTAACCCGCTGCAGCGGGCGGGCAGCCAGGTGGTCGAGATGATCCGCACCCACCATCCGTCCTCCCGCGCGGAGGCCTGGAACCAGACGGTGCGCCTGTTCGGCGACGTCGGCATCGCCAGCCCGGCGCGCAGTGCCCGCGCCTACCCGCACGAGTTGTCCGGTGGGATGCGCCAGCGGGTGATGATCGCCCTCGGCCTGGCCAACAGCCCCGAGATCCTCATCGCCGACGAGCCGACCACGGCGCTCGATGTCACTATCCAGGCCCAGGTGCTTCAGGTGCTCAGGGACATGCAGCGCGACCACGGCACCGCGGTCATCCTGATCACCCACGACCTCGGCGTCGTCTCCGACGTGGCGATGAGGATCGCGGTGATGTACGCAGGCCGCGTGGTCGAGACCGGCACGCGCGACCAGGTACTCGGCCGCCCGCGCCACCCCTACACCCGGGGGCTGCTCGCCGCCGTGCCCAGCCTGACCGGTCCGGTGACCGGGCGGCTCTCGGCCATCCGCGGCAACGCACTGACCGGGGTGGACCGCCCGGCCGGCTGTGCCTTCGCCCCGCGCTGCGACCAGGTGCGGGCCGCCTGCGCGGCCCCGGTCCAGCTGCTGCGGCGCGGTCAGGAAGACGGGCATCTCGACGCCTGCGTGGCGAATGACGTGGCGGGGGAGGAGCCGTGACCGAGACACCGGTGTTCCAGGTGACCGGGCTCCGCGTCGAATACGCGCATGGGGGGACCAGGGTCCGCGCCGTCCGTGATGTCGACCTGGAGATCTACCAGGGTGAGACGCTCGCCCTGGTCGGCGAGTCCGGGTGCGGCAAGTCCAGCCTCGGACGGGCGCTGCTGCGGATCGAGCCGGCCGCGTCCGGCGAGCTGCGTTTCTTTGGCCGCGACATCGGCCGGCTGCACAGCGCCGAGCTGAGGCGCGTCCGGGCGGACATGCAGATGGTCTTCCAGGACCCGTTCTCCTCGCTCAACCCGCGGCGCACGGTCGCCGGCATCGTCGCCGACCCGCTGCGGCACGCCCGCGGGCTTGGCCGTGGCCCCGCTCGTGAGCGCGCGCTGGCCTTGCTCGACCGGGTCGGGCTCGGCGCGGAAGCTGCGGACCGAAAGCCGGGCGAGTTCTCCGGCGGCCAGCGACAGCGGATCGGCATCGCCCGCGCCCTGGCGCCAAGGCCGCGTTTCGTGGTGGCCGACGAGCCCGTCTCGGCCCTCGACGTCTCGATCCAGGCGCAGGTGGTCAACATCCTCGCCGACCTGGCCGAGGAGGACGGCCTGACGGTGCTCTTCATCTCCCACGACCTCGGGGTGGTCCGCCACGTGGCCGACCGGGTGGCGCTGATGTACCTCGGCCAGATCATCGAGCTGGCGCCGCGCGACGGCTTCTTCGGCGGCCCCGCTCACCCGTACGGCGAGGCGCTGCTATCGGCGGTGCCGACGGTTGCCGACAGCCGGGGCAGGGAGCGGATCGTGCTCAGCGGTGACCCGCCCGACCCGGCCAACCCGCCCGGCGGGTGCCTGTTCCACCCGCGCTGCCGCGATGTCGTCGACCATTGCCGGAAAGTCGCCCCCGAGTTGCGCGAGATCGCGCCGGGCCGCACCGTCCGCTGTCACTTTCCGAAGGGATTTCAGTGATCATCGACGCGTACAACACCACTCAGAACGTGCGGGGGCGGTCCGACTACCTGACCGGCGTCCGCCCGGGGGAGGCACCGCCACCCCACGTGCCCTTCGATCCCGGCCGGATCCTCGGCCGGATGGATGCGGCCGGCGTCGACATGGCGATGGTCTGCTCCCTCGCCCAGCGCATCGAGAACGACTTCATCATCGAGCTTGTGCGCCGTCACCCCGACCGCTTCATCGGCTTCGGGCAGGTGATGCCCCAGGCCGACGACGCGCTGGCGGAGATCGGCCGGATCGCGGGCGAGGGCCTGGTCGGGCTCAAGCTCCACCCCAGCCTGCACGGTTACCACGTGGCCGACCACGGCCTGCTCGACCCGGTCTTCGACCGGTGCGCCGAGTTGGGCCTGCCGGTCCTGGTCAACGCGCTCGACGATCCGTTCTGCGCCCCCTTCGCGATCGAGGAGATCGCCCGGTCCCACCCGGAGGTGCCGACGATCATCGCGCACATGGGCGCGGTGTGGAACGTGCCCGAGGCGATCATCGTGGCCGAACGCAACCCCAACGTCTACCTGGAGACCTCCGCGACCCTTCTGAGCGACGTCCGCCGGGCCTACGCCAGGCTCGGGCCGGCCAAGATCCTGCTGGGCACCGAGTGGCCCGGTTCCGACTTCGACCTTGAGCGCATGAAGATCGCCAAGGCGATCCCCGACGAGGCCGACCGCGCCCTGATCGAGGGCGGGAACCTGGCCGCCCTGCTGGGCTCTGCTCGCCCGCCCCGCGGCTGATGGCCGCCATCCCGGTGCCGGCCGAGGTCGCCGCGCCCGCGGACATGCCGGCGCAGGACGTGGAGCTGCTGCGCGCGGCCGAGGCACTGCTCGCGGCGTGCTGGGTGCCAGGGCGGCACGAGGTAGCGACCGCCCTTCGCCTGCGCGACGGCTCGGTGCACCGCGGCGTCCACCTGGAGGGCTCCTGCCGGCGCAGTTCGGTCTGCGCCGAGGGCATCGCACTCGGCGCGGCCCGCGGCGCCAGGCCCGACGGCCCCCTGGACGTGGTGAGCGTCGTGTCGGTCCAGGTGAAGCCGGCCGGCCAGTTCCGCGTCATCGCGCCCTGCGGGGTGTGCCGCGAGCTGATCAGCGATTACGCGCCCGGCGCGCGGGTGTGGCTCACCGAGCCGGTCACCGACCTGGTGGTGGCCCGCGCCGCCCTTGACCTGCTGCCAGAGAAGACAAGAAGGAGCTGGTGATGACCCCAGAACCGACCGGAAGCCCCATCCGCTGGGCGGAGCTGACCTCGCCCGAGGCCGCCGACCTGGTCACCCGGGTCAACGCCGTGATGATCCCGGTGGGCGCGGTCGAGCAGCACGGCCCGCACCTGCCGCTGGCCGTCGACACGATCATCGCCGGCGCGGTCGCCGAGGCCGTCTCGGCCGAGACCGGCGTGCCGGTGACCCCGCCGCTGAGCTTCGGCGTCTCGGCCTCGCACGGCGACTTCGCGGGCACCCTGTCGGTGCAGCCAGAGACCATGATCGCGCTGGTCACCGATCTGTTCGAGTCCCTCTACGCGAGCGGGGTGCGGCAGTTCGTGACGATATCCGGGCACATATGGAACAGCGGTTCCCTCGATGTCGCCATCGAGAAGATGCGGGTGCGCCATGACGACGTCCGCGTGCGGGCCATCGGCTACGTGACGATGTACCCGGGTCCGGAGGTGGACGGCCACGTCACCTACGGCCGCGGCCTGATGCACGCCAACTTCTTCGAGACCTCGGTGCTGCTGTACCTGCACCCGGAACTGGTCCGCATGGACCGGGCAGTCTCGCACCGCGACCTGGACTCCTTCTGGGACTACCGGATGGATCAGGTTAGCGAGACCGGGGTCTGGGGACGTGACGTCGCCTCGGCCAGCGCCGGGCACGGCAAGGACGAGTTCGAACGCTGCGTGCGGACCACGGCCCAGGCGATCGCCGCCGCCGTCCGCGAACCGTGGCCCTCCGCCGCTCATCGTCCGGCCTGAAGTCACCGAAGGAGTCTGAGCGTTGAAGATCCACGACATCACCCTCCCGATTCACCCCGGCATGCTCCATTGGGGGCGCAAGCCAGAGGTCGAGGTGGTCGAGTCGATCGAGGCGGGCGACAGCTCGAACGTCACCCGCTGGCGGATCGGCACGCACACCGGCACCCATCTCGACGCCCCGGCCCACTTCGTCACCGGCGCGACCCCGGTTGACCAGATCGGTTTGGACGTCCTGGTCGGCCCCGCGCTGGTCGCCGACCTGACCCACGTCACCGGCGAGATCACCGCCGCCGACCTGGAAGCGGCGGGCGCCGAGGGTCGCGTTCGCGTCCTGCTCAAGACGACCAATTCGGCCGAGCTGATTCACTCCACGGACAAGGCGGCCGAGTGGGTCGGGCTCTCGCCCGAGGCCGCGGGGTGGGCGATCGGCCACGGGATCAAGCTAATCGGGATCGACTACCTCACGATCGAGTGCCACACCAGGACCGACACCTGGGACGCTCATCACGCCCTGCTGCCGGCCGGCGTCATCATCCTGGAGAACGCCGTGCTGAGCGACGTGCCGCCGGGTGAGTACGAGCTGATCTGCCTGCCGGCGAAGCTGGCCGGCGCCGACGGCGCGTTCGCCCGGACGATCCTGATCGAGCGTTAGGGGCTGCGGTGCTCAAGCATGCGGACAACGAGACGCTGACCAGGACCGGGCCGGGCACCCCGCTGGGCGGAGTGCTGCGGGCCTACTGGCAGCCCGCCGCCCTGGTGTCCGAACTGTCGGCCGAGCGCCCGGTCAAGGCCGTGCGGCTACTTGGCGAGGACCTGGTGCTGTTCAAGCGCCCCGACGGCGGCTGGGGGCTGGTCAGCCGGTTCTGCGCCCATCGCGGGGTCGACCTCTCCTTCGCCCGGCTTGAGGCGCGCGGGCTGCGCTGCCTCTACCATGGCTGGCTGTACGACGCGGCGGGCCAGTGCCTGGAACAGCCCGCGGAGCCGGAGCACAGCCGGTTCTTCGAGAAGGTGCGGATCTCGGGCTACCCGTGCGCGGAGCGGAACGGGATCGTGTTCGCCTACCTGGGCGCGGGCGATCCGCCGCCCTTCCCCGCCTACGACTGCTTCACCGCGCCGAAGGAGTACACCTTCGCCTTCAAGGGGCTGTGGGAGTGCAACTGGCTGCAGGGCCTGGAGGGCGGCATCGATCCGAGCCACGTCTCGTTCCTGCACCGTTTCCTCGACGCCGACCCGCGTGAGGCGTACGGCCAGCAGTTCAGCGAGGAGGTGGAGGGCACCGGCACCAAGCTGTCCCAGCTGGTCGGCGACCACTACCGGCCCGACATCGAGGTGGAAGCCGCACCGCACGGCCTGCGGGTCTACGCTGTCCGCCAGCTCACCGCGTCGGTCAAGCACGTCCGGGTGACCAACCTGCTGTTCCCGAACGCGTTCGTCGTCCCGTTCGGCAACGCCAAGGTCTTCACCCAGTGGCACGTGCCGGTCGATGACGAGCACCACTACTGGTACATGATCTACTACGACTTCGCCGAGCCGACGGATTCCGAGACCCTGCTGCGCCAGCGGCTCGCTGGAGTCTCCCTGCCCGACTACCAGCCGCTGCGCAACCGGGCCAACAACTGGGGTTTCGATCCCAGGGAACAGCACGAGCTCACCTACACGGGCATGGGCCTCGACATCAACGTCCACGACCAGTGGGCGGTGGAGAGCATGGGCCCCATCCAGGACCGCACGGCGGAGCGCCTGGGCGTCTCCGACCGCGCGGTGACGGCTAACCGCCGCCTGCTGCTGAGCGCCGCCGACGCTTATCAGACAGGAGGTAAGCTCCCGGCCCGGCCGCTCGACCAGGCGGCGGCGTCCGGCCTCACCGGTCCCCTGGCGGTCGACACCATCGCGCCCAGCGAGTCGTGGCGGCAGCACTGGCGCGACCGGGAAGCAGAGCGCCGCCGGTGCTCCCCGTGGTCAGGGAGCGAGTGGTCAGGGAGCCAGTGGTCAGGACACGCGCCCGGGCGGGGCACCGGTGCGTAGTACCGACGAACGGCCGTTTGCCGAGGGCGGCACCGGCGCGCGGGCCAGGCCGCTGTCGGCCGAGGACCGCGCGGGCTTCGTCGGCCGCCACGCCCTGTGGACGGACGCGCAGTACGCGGCGGCGGCCCAGTTGCGCCGGGTGCTCGACGAGACCGGCGTGGAGATGGTGCGGGTTGCCTTCGCTGACCAGCACGGCGTACTGCGCGGCAAGACCGTCACCCGGTCCTCGCTGGCCGCGGCGCTGCGCTCCGGGGTGACCGCGCCCAGCTCACTGCTGCTCAAGGACACCTCGGGCAAGTCGGTCTTCCCGGTGTTCTCTCCCGACGCCGCGTCCGGCTTTAGCGGCGCGGGCGACATCGTGCTCGTGCCGGATCCCGGCACGTTCCGTATCGTTCCCTGGGCCGAGCGGACCGGCTGGATGCTGTGCGACCTGCGCTTCCCAAACGGCTCGCCCGTCCCGTTCTGCAGCCGGGGAATCCTCCGCGGCCAGCTGGCCGCGCTCGCCGGGCGCGGCTACCGGATGGTCGTCGGGGCTGAGCTTGAGTTCCATGTCTTCCGCACGGACCCGTTCGGGGCGGAACGGGTCGGCAGGCCAGGAGCGCCGGGTGCGGCGCCCGTCGTCCGGCCGGTGACCCCGGGCTCCCAGCTGCTGCACGAGGAGACCCTGGACGGGCTCGATGAGCTGGTGCAGGCTCTGTACCAGGGGCTGACCGCGCTCGACCTCCCGCTGCGCTCGCTTGAGCTTGAGTTCGGGCCGAGCCAGCTGGAGCTGACGATGGAGGCCGCGGACGCCGCTGTGACGGCGGATGCGGTGCTGGTCTGCCGCACCGCCGTCCGCCAGATCGCCCGCAGGCTGGGCTACCAGGCCACCTTCATGTCGCGTCCACAGGAGGCGGAGACGGCGTCGACCGGCTGGCACCTGCACCAGTCACTGACCGAGATCGCCACCGGGCACCCGGCGTTCATGCCGGGTGAGGGTGAGCTGCGGGTCGGCGGTGGCTCAGCAGAAGGTACGGAACGGGTGGTGGTTGACTCCGGTCGGCCCGGCATTCTCTCCCCGGCGGGGCAGGCCTACCTGGAGGGGATACTGCGGCACGCGCCCGCGGCCACGGCATTCGCCGCGCCGACGGTCAACGGCTACAAGCGCTTCCAGCCGCATTCGCTGGCACCCGACCGGATCGCCTGGGGCATAGACAACAAGGGGGCGATGGTCCGGGTCGTGGGCGGTCAGGGAGACCCGGCCAGCAGGCTGGAGAACCGCTCAGGTGAGCCAGGCGCAAACCCGTACCTGTACATCGCATCCCAGCTTGCCTCCGGGATGGATGGCGTGACTAACGAGTTCTCCCTGCGCCCGCCCACCGAAAACCCGTACGGCGCCGAGGCGGCCCGGCTGCCGCGGTCCCTGGGCGAGGCGGTGGATGCGCTCGAGCGCGATCAGGCGCTGCGCGCGGCGCTGACCCCCGCGGTGATCGACTGGTACGCCGCGATCAAGCGGAGCGAATTCGACCGCTACCTGCGGCACGTCTCTGACTGGGAGCAGCGCGAGTATCTCGGGCTGCTGTGAGCTGTCGGCCCAAATCGAGCCCGGCCCAAATCGAGCCCGGCCAAATCGAGCCAGAAAGGAAGGTCATGGCAAACGGAATGGAGTCGCGGTACGTCGTCGTCGACGGTGGCACGAGCGGTGGGGCCGGACGTCTCCGGACTGGAAGACCATTCATCTTATTGAGTCGCTCCGGAATGCGAGATGCTGCAATGTCAGACCAAAATGATCTTTATAATACTTTTATGTCCCGCGATGACGGACCGGGCTCCGATAAAGCGCCACTCGTTGACGAGATCGCCCAGCGGATCCGCGAGCGAATCATGAGCGGGGAGTTCCCGATCGGCCAGCCGCTGCGGCAGGCCGCCTTGGCCGAGGAATTCGCCGTCAGCCGCATGCCTGTGCGGGAGGCGCTGCGCCAGTTGCAGCACGGCGGACTCATTGAGGTCCACCCCAATCGTGGCGCCATCGTCCGCGTTCCCGCGCCCTGGGAAGTCCGGCAGGCCTATGAGGTCCGGGCCGAACTGGAGGGACTGACCGCGTGGCGGGCGGCGACCCGCCTATCCCCGGCCGACATCAGCCGGCTGCGCCAGCAAAACGATGTGCTGCGACAGGCGGTAGGACAGCCGGGCACACCGGTGACCGCCGCGGCCAATGACGACTTTCACACCGGTATCTGCGCTGTCGCCGACAACGCCATGCTGACGCGGATGATCGACCAGATCAACGGCAGCTTCCCGAGGAACGTTTCCTCGACGGCGCTGGCGGACGCCGAGCGGCACCGCACGGAGAACGTCCGTGAGCACGACGCCATCATCGCCGCGCTCGCCGACGGAGACGGGGACGGCGCGAGGGAGGCCATGCGCGCCCACGTGATCAACGCAGGGGAGTACCTCACCGCGTGGTACGAGCATCGCTCGCGCACCGTGTTCGCCCCTGACCGGGTGGCGGCCGCCGCGCGTCGCTAAGCGCGGACCCGGTGCCAGGTCGGCGGACCCAGTGCCTGGCCGGCGCCAACTGGATCCAGGGCCTGTCAATCTCCCGACAGCACCCAGAAGTGGATCCAGAATAAGAAATATTGGATCCTATAGAGGATTGGAAAACCGTGGATCTCTCCGCCTATGCCGGCTCCTCCCGGCTAGACGACGCCCCCGGCCCGCTGACCGCGGCCGTCGACGTGGCGGTCGAGCGGGCCCGTACAGTCGGTGCCGCGAACTCGCACCACCTCAACTCCGCGGGCTCGGCGCTGCCCACGGCGGCCGTCGTGGACGCGGTCGTCGCCCACCTGCGGTACGAGGAGCGGGTGGGCGGCTACGAGGCGTCGGCGGCTCGGGACGCCGACATCGAGGCGGTCTACGCCGCGGCCGCCCGGGTCGTCGGTGCCGCGGTGGAGGAGATCGCCCTTGTCGACAGCGCGACCACCGGCCTGCGGGTCATCATCGACGCGATGCGCCTGGGCCCGTCCGCCCGGCTCCTGGTCAGCCGGTCGACCTACGTGAGCCATGCGCTCCACCTGCTCAGCATCGCCGCCGGGGTCGGCACCGAGCTCGTCATCGTGCCCAACGGCCAGGACGGCGCACTCGACCCGGCCCAGCTGGAAGAGCTGCTGACGGTCGGCGACGGCCACGACGACATCGTCTGCGTCGCCCACGTACCGACCTCCTCAGGCCTGGTCGAGCCGGTCGCCGCGATCGGCGCGCTGACCCGCGAGTACGGCGCGCGCTACGTGGTCGACGCCACGCAGTCGGTCGGACAGCTCCCGGTTGAAGTCGACGAGATCGGCTGCGACGCGCTGGTGACCACCGGGCGCAAGTTCCTCCGGGCCCCGCGCGGCACCGGTTTTGCCTACGTCCGCCGCTCCCTGCTCGACTCGCTCTCCCCGGTCGCGCCGGACGTGCGCGGCGCCGTGTGGCGCGGCGAGCGGGAATGGGACCTGGCCGGGACGGCCCGCCGGTTCGAGACCTGGGAATCCTCGGTCGCCGCACGGCTCGGCCTTGGCGTGGCCCTAGAGGAACTGCTCGCCCGAGGCGTCGAGGCTACGGCGGGCCACCTGGTCGCCGCCGCCACCGCGCTGCGGGCCGGCTTGGCCGCGATCGACGGCGTCATCATCCAAGACCCCGCGGCCTGCGCCTCGGGCATCGTGACCTTCACTGTCGACGGCGTGACGGCCGGTGACGTCAGCCGTCGGCTCGCCGAGTCGAACGTGCGGACGGTGTCGGTCCCGTCCAGCCATGGCCAGTGGGACCTCGGCTCCCGTGGAGTGCCGGCGGTGGTCCGGGCCTCGGTGCACGTCTATAACGACGCGAGCGACGCCCAAGCGCTGCTCGACGCGGTCGCGGTCATTGCCGGAGCGCGCGGATGACGGCCCTCGACACCGATGTCGCCCTAGTCGGCCTGGGCATCCACGGCTCGGCGGCGGCGTACGAGCTGGCCGCGCGGGGCGTGGGCGTCATCGCCGTCGACCAGTTCGCCGACGGGCACTGCCGAGGGTCCTCGCACGGCCGCACCAGGATGATCCGGCGGGCCTATCCCAGCCCGGCGTGGAACGACTTCGTCGCCCGGGCCTATGACGGCTGGGAACGCTGGTCCGCGGCGAGCGGCCAGGCCCTGCTGCACCGCACCGGCGGGCTCTACGCCCACCGGGGCGCGGCCCAGCTCCAGGGACCAGGCTGCGAGCCGGTCGAGCGCCCAGAGCGGATGCGCGAGGTAATGCCGTCACTGGCGGTTCCGGCGGGCTATCGCGCCGTGTACGACCCCGAGGCAGGCGTGCTCGATGCCGCCGGCGCCCTGACTGCCGCCCGTGCGGGCGCGCGGGCGGCCGGCGCCGAGCTGGTCTTCGGCGAGCGAATGCTCTCCTGGACGGCGACGGATCACGGTGTCTCCGTCGTGACCACCCACCGCACCATCAGGGCCGGCCGGCTGGTGCTGGCCGTCGGCGCGTGGGCCGGCCGGGTCCTGCCCCGGCTGGCCGGCCTGTTCGAGGTCTGGCGGATCGTGACCGTCACCCTGCGCCCCGGGCAGCAGGCGACGATGCCGCCCGCCCTCGGCGCATTCTCGGTGGACCGGCCCGGCGGGCTCGTGTTCGGCGTTCCCGACGTCGCGGGCAGCGGCTTCAAGTCCGGCATCGACGCGGGCCCGGTGTGGGACCCGGCCGAGCCGCCGGCTCCCGCGACCGAGGCGGAGATAAGCGCCCTGGTCGAGCTGATGACCGGCTATGTGCCCGGCATGGATCCCGAGGTCGCCGAGGCGGCCTCCTGTCTTTACACCATGACCGCCGACCGGCGTTTCCTGCTGGGGAACCTGCCGGGGCAACCGTCGGTGCTGGTCGCCGAGGCGTGCTCGGGACACGGGTTCAAATTCGGCCCGGCCGTCGGCGAGGCGATCGCGGATCTCGCGACCGGTGTCGACCGGCCAGACCTCGATTTCATCAGCGTCGAGCGGCGGTGGGCACGATGAACGCGGTTCGCCGGGCCACGGCGGTGGCCGCGCCCCATCCGGCCGCCGTCGCCGCCGCGGCCGCGGCCGTGCGCCGGGGCGGCAACGCCATCGATGCGGCCCTGGCCGCCGCCGCGGTACTCACCGTCGTCTACCCGCACCAGTGCGCCCTCGGCGGCGACCTGATCGCGCTGGTGCGGGTCCCGGGCCAGGACGGCGCCACCGCCGTGCTCTCGGCGGGCGCCCAGCCCGCCGGACTCGACATCGACGCCCTCGCCGGGGCGCCGATGCCGAGGCGCGGCATCCATACGGTCACCGTGCCCGGCGTGGTCGCGGGCTGGTCGGCGCTGGCCGGCCTCGGTGCCGCGCTTCCCCTAGGTGACGCCCTCACCGAGCCGACGGTGCTCGCCCGCGACGGTATCGAGGTTTCCGAGGGCCTGGCCCGAGGCCTGACCGGCCAGCGCTCGACCGTGCTGGCCGATCCCGGCCTGCGGGCCGTCTTCGCGCCGACCGGGGAGATAGCCGGGCTGGGCGACGTGATCCGCCAGCCCGCGCTCGCCGCCACCCTGAGCGAGCTCGTCGCTGACCCGGACTCTTTTTACCGAGGTCCAGTCGCGGCCCGGATCGCGGCCGGCCTGGCGGCCCTTGGCGGCGACCACACGGCGGCCGACCTGGCCGCCCACCGGCCGGAAGTCGCCCCGGCGCTTGAGCGCTGGTGCGGCGGGGGACGCTGGTGGGCCGCATCCCCGCCGTCGCCGGGAGCCCTGCTGCTCGGCGTCCTCCCGGTGGCCCTCGCCGCCGGGCGGGCGGCGGCCGAAGCCGATCCGCTGGTCGCCGAGTGCGTGCGGGCCATGGCGGTACGCGACCGCGAGCTCGGCGATCCACGCGGCGGACCCATCGACGTCGAGGCGATGATCGACCTGGCCGCCGCCGACGGGGTGCGGTCGCCGCCGTCGGGTCGTGCCCTGGGCGACACGGCCGCGATCAGCGCGGTCGACACCGACGGGCGCGCGATCTGCCTGATCCAGAGCGTCTTCCAGACCTTCGGCGCGGGCCTGCTCGAACCGGGGACCGGGATCGTGCTGCACAACCGGGGCGCCGCATTCAGCACCGACCCGCGCAGCCCGGGCGCGCTCCGTCCGGGAACCCGCCCGCCGCACACGCTGTGTCCCGCGATCGTCGCCGGCGCCGGCCGTCTGGTCGCGCTCGGTTGCCAGGGCGGTCGCGCCCAGCCCTGGATCCTCGCCCAGGTCGCGGCGGACCTGGTCACCGCGGAAATCCCGGCCGCGCAGGTGCTGGCCCGTCCGCGCTGGGTCGTCGGCGCCCGCGACCTTGGCCACGACCGCACCGTTCTGCTGGCGGAGCCGGGGACCGCGCGCGCGGTCGCGGCCGCCGCCGCCATCGGAATTCCGGTCATTGAGGCCGAGGGACCGGCCGACGAGGCGGGCCATGTTCAGGTCGCCGTGCTTGATACCGCCCGCGGTTTGCCGCACGCGGCCACCGATCCGAGGGCCGACGGTCGCGCAGCCGTCATCGAGGGCCCGTGACAGCGCGCCCAGCGGGCAGCCCCCGCGTCGCCTAGCGTCCCGAGCAGGCCCAGCACCAGGAAGGCAGAGACTACAGACGATGAGCAGCACTCACTGGACCGACCCGCTCACCCACGCCGAGATCGCCGAGGTCGTAGCGCTAGTGCGGGCCGATCCCCGCATCGGCGAGCGGCCCAGGTTCTGGGGGATCGCCGTTGAGGAGGGCCTTGCCCGCGCGCTCGCACCCGGTCAGGGCCGCCCGGTCCGGCTGGTGGTGATGAATCCCGACGCCCACGCCGCGTGGGAGGTCGGCGCCTGGACCTCGGGCGGCGGCCTCGCGGCCTCGATCGCCTCGTGGACGCCGGTCGACAGCAGACGCCCGGGCGTGTCAAGCGAAGAGGCCCGGATGGCCGCCGCTGCCTGCCGTGCCGACCCGGCCTTCCAGGAGGCGCTGGCCAAGCGGGGGATCGATGACGCCTCGCTCGTCTGGGTCGACCCGGAGTCGATCGCGGGTTTCGAGCCCGAGGACCTGGCCGCCCGGCGCCTGTGCTGGGGCACCGTGTGGCACCGCGAGACCGAGGACGACAACGGCTACGCCCGCCCGGTCGCCGGGCTGATCCCGATCATCGACATGGAAACCCTTGAGGTTCTCCGGATCGAGGACCACGGGGTCGTCCCGCTCGCCGCCGAGGGCGGCAACTACCGCTCGGGCACCTGGGGCCCCGACCGCACGGTGGCGCCGCTGGAGATCATCCAGCCCGAGGGACCGGGGTTCACGATCGACGGCCAGCTGGTCACCTGGCAGAACTGGTCGTTTCGGGTGGGCTTCACCCACCGCGAGGGACTTGTACTCCATGACGTCGTCTACCACGAAGGCGACGAGCCGCGCCCGGTGCTGAAGCGGGCCGCGGTCAACGAGATGTACGTCCCCTACCTCGACAGCGACCCGACGGCCTACCGGAAGAACTTCTTCGACTGGGGCGAGTACGGCGCGGGCCCGCTGACCGCCTCACTGGAGCTGGGCTGCGACTGCCTGGGCGAGATCCGCTACCTGGACGCCGCCGTGCTGGGCGGCCACGGCGAGCCCCGCACTATCGCCAACGCGATCTGCCTGCACGAGGAGGACTTCTCCGTCCTCTGGAAGCACGTCAACACCCGCACCGGCGAGGCCGACGTGCGCCGTGCCCGCCGGCTGGTGATCTCCTTCTTCGCCACGGTCGCCAACTACGACTACGGCTTTTACTGGTCCTTCTACCAGGACGGCATGATCGACCTGGAGATAAAGCTAACCGGCATCTTGTCGGTTTCCGGCATCGAGGATGGCAAGACCCCGGCCTACGGTCGCCTGGTCAGCCCCAACGTCCAGGCCCCCAACCATCAGCACTACTTTGGCATACGGCTCGACATGGGCGTGGACGGCCCGCTCAACCGGCTCTACGAGGTACACGCCGAGGTCGAGCCGGATGAGGCGCTTAACCCGGATGGCAACGCCTGCAGGATGGTGAAGACGCTGATCCCGTCCGAGGTGAGCGCTGCCCGCACCACCGACCCGTCACGGGCGGTGCACTGGCTGGTCGAGAGCACCACCCGCGCTAACCGGTACGGCGACAACACCGGCTACCGGCTCACCCTGCCCAGCACCACCCGGTTGTTCGCCCGCCCCGGCAGCATCGCGGCGCGGAAGGCGCCCTTCGTCGCCAAGCACCTGTGGGCGACGGCGTACGATCCGGCCGAGCGTTTCATCGCGGGCGAATACCCCAACCAGGCGCCGCTTGGCGAAGACGGGGTCCAGGCCTGGCAGCGGGCCGACCGCTCGCTGGACGGCGCGGAACTGGTGCTCTGGCCGGTAGCCGGCGTCCATCACGACCCGCGCCCGGAGGAGTGGCCTATCATGCCGGTCCACCGGATCGGCCTATGCCTAGAGCCTGACGGCTTCTTCGCGCGCAACCCCTCGCTCGACGTGCCCGCCCCAAAGGCGCACGCCGCCGACGGCCACGACAGTGCCTGCTCCCACTGAACCACCGCCCAGCGCCAGGAGATCACCGCGTTGGTGGAGCGGGCACAATCAGACGCGAGCGTCCGCTGCACGATGTACCTCGACATCATCGGCCTGTACAACGCGCGGAACCGGGCGGTGCACGACGGCACGGTCGGAGCCGATCTCAAGGTCGTGCGCGACGCCCTCTACCCGGTATATCGGTGGATGGTTCCCGAGGTGCTTCGGTGGTATGCAGCGTGCACCGGCGGCGACGTGGAGCAACTCGACGATAAGATTGCTCGCGTGGTCTGCGCGCGGCCTCCGGAGGATCACTGACCACGCTGCTGTCGGTGGTGCCCGGCGGACGTGCCGAATCTTACCCGCGGTAAATGCGCCGGACCAATAGCCCCCGGCAATGAGTCACCGCGCCAGATCTTACGTAGTCTCTGAGCGCTTCTTACACAGTCTCAGGGCTTCCCTGGTAGTGCCGATCGCGACCATGCAGCCAAAGTTCATGAGTTTGATGTTCCCTGTGACGCTGTTGAGCTGCATCCCGGGTTCAGGCGTTCCCGCGGGAGTGTTCGTCAAGTACGCGAGTTGTCCCCGCAACTCCCCGTGAGCGATTGAGCTGCACGCCTTCCAGGTCACGAATGCGGCGGTGGCGCCCATCGGCTGGCCCGCTCCGGCGTGCTTCACGATGTCACCGTAGCCCGGTCGCTTCTTTAGCCTCGTGGTGTCGCCGCCGGCCTTGGCGATGAGAGCGGTCAGCTCCCTTTCGCGGTCTTCCATCGTCTTTCCCGATGGAGATCCTGCCTCATTGCGAACAATCTCGAGCTGGCGGATCTCGTCCCACTCCTCTTGCATCCGCCGGACGATCCGCTCAGTCGGTTGGTCGTCTTCGAGCAGCCAGAGGGCCAGCGAGGCGTTCTCAAGCGCTCCGCGGACAAGGGTTAGCTGCCCGTGAGTGTGTACCTTGACTTGCGCCGTGTCAGGCCCGGTGTGCTGGAAGAGGCTGTCTCGGAGGGTACCGAGATGGTCGACTGCGGCAGTGGCCGCGCTCCATGCGGCAGCACTAATCGTGTACGGGTGGGCGAGCCTATCGTCGGTTTCCAGCTCGCTGCCAGGTGCAACCTGCCGCGAGCCTGCCGCCTGGATGCCCGTTACAGGGTCTTCCCACCGGCTCACAGTTTCGAGCGCTTGGCCGATTTGCCGGATCTGTGCCCCTTCGTCTGGAGTCACAACATCACCATACGTGATGCGATCGGAGCCGACGGCCATGCAGGCCGCGAAGCACCCAGGGGACACCGTGGTGTCGGTTCCGCCTTCATTGCATCGCCACGAGGAACCCTCTGCGTCCCGGGCACTGGCTGCCCCACGGGTTCTTGTGCTGGTTCATCCGGGTCGAGCTGCTTGTTCTTCTGAAGCGCTTGCCGCAGGTGCCGCACTGGATGATGTACTTGGGGCCCGTGCGTATCCGCAGGCGGCGGCCGGTCGTCCGCGGCGCGGAAGCTCGCGAGCGGCCGTTCCCTGCGAAGTGCCCGCGTTGGCTGCTGTCCCCGGCCTTTGACAGGGTGACCTCGAAGCGCGGCTCGAAGGTCTCGTCCAGCACGTCAAAGCCCGTGATTTCATAGTGAAACAGCGCCTTGATGCCTGGTCCTGAGTGCCCGCCGGTACGATCCCAAGCGTAGAAGTACTCCTGTGCGACACCATCCTTACGCCGGTTGAAGACGAGGGAGTACGGCTCCATGATCCGCGTGGCGCCGTGGTACGTGACCCGGATCAGCCTGCGGCCCGCCCCGGCCTCCATGATCGGGTTCCGCAGGCGTGACGGGTAGAACGCGAGTTCGCCGCGCCCGCCAACCGCGTATGGGGCAAACAGATCGGTGATGCCGCTGCGCAGGGTCTCGACGGCGTCGTCGAAGCTCATCCGGTTTCAGGCCGGGACGAGGACCTTGTGCCACCAGCCGCGGTAGACGTCGAGCGGCAGGTCGAGCAGGAGCGATCGGGCCGCGCCGGGGCTGCTGCCGAAGATGGTCTTGCGGAGGAAGACGTTCATGAGCTCGGCGCGGTTGACCGCGATGTCCTTCGCCATGAAGAGGCCGTACACCAAGTCGAACAGGTCGTAGCAATAGCGGCGCTGGAGCAGGCACTTGAGCTTGTCGGCAAGGGCCTCCTCGAGCTTGACGCACCTTATAGTTGCGGAGCAGGCGTCCGCGTCGGAGTACGGGTGGATGAGCTGGCGCTCCTGCACGGGCAGGTACAGCCGGTCGTACTCAGTCATGTCGACCCGGATGCTGATCGTCACGTGATCCTGGCCGCCGATCATGTCCTTGAAGTACAGCTGGTACTTGTAGACATGCCGTGCACGGTCGATCTGGTGCTCGCCGCTCAGTCGGTTGCGCCCGATGTCGAACCGGACGCCCGTGGCGTCGCTCGCGAAGCTGATGATCCACCCGAACACGTAGTCACGCTGGACGTTGGCTTCGCTGAGGTCGAACGTCTCGGCCTGCACCAGAAGCTCATCGCGGGTGATCACGATGGCACTCCGGTGCAGGCAAAGCGGCTCTTCATAGATTTACGTCTATCCTGTGCTCGTTTGGCAGATGGTTCTATCACTGAATCGGCAAGGCCCTGACGCTCCTACGGCGCGGCCACGAGTCCGTAGATCTGCGACATCAAAAGCTTTGTCATGTTGTATACGAACAGAGCATCCCGCTGGTCAACCGGAAATTCGCCCGCCTGTTCGTCGGCAGTGCCCGGCACGACGTGGCGGCCCGAGTGGATGTACTCCCCGATCCGCTTTGTCAGCTCATTGATCGCGTCGCGCTTCTTGCCCTCGGGCATGGCGTCGAAGATGTTGACCTTGGCGCCAGGCACGGCGTCGAGCGCCGCGCGGCAGTGGCCGAACACCGCGGGCGGGTCCGTCTGCGTGATGGCCCGCGCCGCCTGGTCGAGGTGGTCGAGCGTGGACTTCCACGCTGGTAGGCCGCACGGCAGGGACAGCGGGGTGACCAGGTAGCCGCCGATGCCGAGTTGCGCTACTACTTGCTCGAACCAGTCGCTGCGAGCGACCTGGACCTCTAGGTGGTGCGTGCCCTTCTCCCCGATCGACTCGGTGTGCCAGGCACCGGCTTCGCCGAGTCCATATGCTCGCTCGTCGCCGTCTGGCAGTTGGTGCCGGTAACGGACCAGGCCGCCAAGGTCGAGTTCTAGCGTTAGCCGGCCCTGAGGTGGCTGCGGGTTGAAGAGGTACGGCAAGGCTTCCCGTGGGCAGGTGGCCACGGCCGTGAAGTAGCGCTCACTGGTGTTCACGTGGGTGATCGGCCCGATCTCGCCCTGGCCGATGACGACGTTCGCGAGCTTGAGGTCGAACAGGAAACGCAGGATGTCGACCTCGATGTCCCGGTCGGTCAGACGAGCCTCAAGCGGGATGTTGAGGCGGGGTAGGGGACCACCAGTTGCGCTGAACGGGTTGGTGCTCATGCACAGTGTGAACGAGGTGCGGTGGGAGCCTGCGAGCGAGAACGACACCTGTGTCGGCATGGTGAAGATTCTGCCGGAAACGTGGCCGCTGTGGGCTGCGCGACGTGCCGGCCGCCACTGACTGAGTTCGGACTCCGAATGAGCGATCTGCGCAGATGGCTAAGCCCGCGGTCGGCCTCTGTGACCGGTGCCTAATCGATCGGTGCGCGCCGGCCCCGCCTCACCCCATGACTGCCAGGACCGCAGAGTCTGCGGCAGCCCCGGCCCGGCATACTCGGCGCCCCCGTTCTCAAGGAAATGTCCTAAAGGACCAGCTCGGGACATCTCTTTGAGAAAAAGGACATCTATATTGAGAACCTGCAAATGATGTAGGTTCTCTTGGAAGTTGTCCCGGGAGCCGGTGTTGACTTGGGCAGCGTCTGTGGTTCTCAGTGAGTTGTCCGCTGGGTTTTCTCGCCGTTCTGTCCTTTACCGACTGGGCGGTTTGACGGTCACCTGCGGGGCGGTGTCGTGGATCTTGGCCAAGAATTCCGTCAGGCCGGGGGTGGTCGCCTCAAATTTCAGCGGCCGGCGACTGGTGAATTCCACGGTGGCCACGTCAACTGTGACCCCGCGGGTGCGTGAAACCTTTGAGCAGCGGATGGACTGCACGTCGCCGAGGGGCGCCGCCCCGCCGCGCAGGGCCTGCCGCCAGCGCAGTTCCACGGGGGTCAGTTCCACGAGGTAGATCTCGCGGAAACCGAAGCGGTACGCGAAGAACGTCCCTATCCCCACGAAGGCGACGAAAAGAACTCCTCGCATTGGACCTTGCGGTGTTGTAAGGAGGTCGATAACCCCGGAAACCAGTACGACGACTGGACTTAGCGCCGCCATGAGCAACAGCACAACACGTCTCGACGCGGCGTAACTCGCGATAACCATGGATGCCCCGCTCCGGTCATCCCCCGAAGAAGGATGGTATCCCGGTGGGAGCCGCCGCGAGGGGACCTCATGTCAAATCCGCCGCAGCCCGGTGACTTCCCCGGTTTTCAGCGGCCCGGTCCTGCCTCGCGTTGCCGCGCCAGCCGACCGGCACCAGGCGCCGCCCGAGCGGGAGGCACAGGCGGGAGCCTGGAGATCCTTCGTCGCTAGGCGCTGGCCGTCGACTTCGTACGCTCCGTTAAGCGGTTGAGAACTCGCGGTTGAGGAGGGTGCGTCCGTCGACCCTTCAGCGTGTTGGCAGGGCCCTGCTGGCATGCGCGAGGGGTGAGATCAGCAGGGGTACAAGACCAAGGTGGACGCCTTTTCGAAGTCAGGGACCCTAACCCACCACCAGAGATTTCGGCCTGCATGAGCGGATTGCCACCTAATCGGCATCGAGGGAAATTTCTTGTGTTGCACCAAAAGCGGTATCGACAAGACTATTTGCGGAGTATCTTGAATAGCAAAGATAAGTTGCCAGGTCAGGGGACAAGATGCAACAGCCGGGTCTCTACTTCCCATTCACGCATATTCGTGACGACGACTGGCTGAAGACTGCGGTACTGTACTGGCCATCCATTCGTCGCCTGGTCCCTCGCGCCTATGAGAAGAATGACAGCTCGACCGCACGGACCTTCTCCGACGCCGGGATCCTCCGGGACGAGGAGCCAGGGAGTCTGGTCTACTCGATGACGTGGGATCTGCTGGAGACACTTAAGAAGAATGCCGCCCCTCTCATGCAGTACTACAGCGTCGACCGCGCCTTTGCCGACTGGAATGGAGAGCGGTGGGGCGGGGGAGCCGAGCATGAGCGCGTACCGCAACTCGGCTGGATCCACGCCACGAAATTCCCGTCCGACGTCGCCGATTACCTGTCGCATATCGGCCTCGCCCAACGTGGGCGGACTGGCCGACGCGATCCGTGGTTCGGCCTTCATCCGGTGCTTGCCGATGCTTATATGACCGCACTGGTTGGACGTATCAGCGAGCAGGCCCGCTTCGAGCCCCTCACGGACCAGGCGGACTTGCGGGTCGCGACTCCGAGCAGCGATGTTCAGGCAGCCGTTAATCTTCTGCTTGGCCGCGCGGGTGCCGACAGCGAAGCTGCAGGCTCTGCCGGTCCTGGCATTGATACATACGTCATGCTTGCCCTGCAGTACGCGCGCCCGAAAAACCTCGCCAACGTCCCGGCCGACAAGATCGTCCAGTGCCGCGAGGACCTGCAGGAGGATCTGCAGACGTTCAGAAACTTTGTCGAAACCCAGCGCTATGAGTTGGCAGATTTGGCCACCATCCCCATTCAGGGCAGGAGGCTCGAGGCCTTCGCGGAGCATGTCGAGCAGACCGTAGAGCCGCCTTTGCGGAAGCTAGAGAGGAGCTTGAAGCTCCTTGGGCTCGAGCCAACCCGATCCTTGATTCTCACTGGATCTGTCGCACCTCCGCTCGCGGTCGGAGCCACTCTTGGCGCCGTCGGCGCGGCACCATTCGCAACCGCCGCAGGCACATTGGCGGCAATCGGAAGCGCTTGGTGGCAGGTCGAAGCGATTCGGACACGTGCCAGGGCGGACTCTCCGGTCGGATACCTCCTCGATGTCCGCGATCGCCTGACGCCCAAGACGTTGTCCGCTCGCGTGAGCAGAGTCTTGCGGGGAACGTACGGGCGCAACTGAGAAGGCACAGCGGGTCACGACTGGTACGCCGGCGCACAGAATGACCTGTTCCGCCTGCCACGCTACGGCAAGGGTCCGACGGGCTGGCACATCGTTCTAAAGCCAGGCCAAACAGCCGGCAGGCGGTTCGAGAGCCAGCCCACCAGACCCCTCAAACGCTACGACCAACACCGCAGCGCTTCCATGAACAATTAGGCGGTTCGGGTGTGGCCTGGGGCCTGAGCTGGGACAAGCGTCCGGCCCGTCAGGGCGCAGGTGATGACCTGGCCGCAGGTGCATCAGTCCTGCACGCCGGCACGCCACGCGTCTCCGACGCACCCTTCCTCCCACAAGCCCTCGCTGCCCGCCGGCG